>JAEEGJ010005049.1_pt1 | contig 42606 bp, 29 predicted proteins | sample 8958761 | NCBI WGS metagenome assembly JAEEGJ01 (sample SAMN16246546, study PRJNA631951) | gut metagenome | biome: gut microbiome; feature: rumen; material: RS-attached | host: Bos | place: Iran: Karaj | collected 2018-10
TGATGAGACGGATTAGTTATTCTAATTGTCCGATTTTTTTAACACGAATTACCATGAATTAACCACGAATTTTCATGAATTATTTTTTTAAAAAAGATGAAAAATGGAGGGGATTGAATGGAGTCGCTTGATAGCGACTCTGCTGTCTGTCTTAGAGCTGTCAGCCATGAGCGAGCTCCTGTCTGCCTGCTCTAAGCCACCCAGCACCCCTTCAGGGCTTTCATTCAATCCCCTCGAAAATCTTTCAAAAATCCTTAAAAATTTTTGCCTGACCTACCTTTTTGGATAAAATTCTGTTCGTCCATGAAGACGCGGAACAATGGGTTTATAAGATCACGGATTTCACGAATCTTACGGTTTTTCGGCTTGTACAAAGGAGACCAGTGGTCATTGCTGCGCCGACCACTGGGACGGAAACCACGGACGCCTTGCCCTTATAAATCCCACACAGAAACCCTTTATCTTTAACCACGAATTTAACGAATCCTCACGAATCTTTTTTCTTGTCCCAACCACACACACACATTCGTGTAGATTCGAGTGATTCGTGGTCTTAAAAAATAATTCATGAACAATTCGTGGCTAATTCATGGTAATTCGTGTTAAAAAGAAAACCAGTGTGTAGATTCGAGTGATTCGTGGTTTCAATATCTCTTTTGTCACCACCGTTTCTGTGGGTTTCGTGAGTTCTGTGTGCCCTAATCCGGACGAGCATCCGTGCTATCCGCGCTGAGTGCGGCGAAGAAACGCACTCAGCCTCCCCTTCGCCCCACTGATCTCCGTTGAATCCTGATTATCCGTGATCTACTAATCTATTTTCGTCCTTTTCGTCTTTTCGTCCTTTTTCGGAATTACTATTAGGGTATATTTTCACCCTATTTGCTTCAAGGTCTTGTCGCCTCTTTGGGGCTTTCCATGAATACACATTATATAATATAGGAGAAAGTGGCGATGGAGGTGGCATCAATGGATTGGATTATACCTTATTGTATTGTAGATGAAAAGGTGTTTTAGGACGAAATGAGGCCTATTTCGAGGTGTGCGTGGGTGCGTAAGGCTATTGGATATCGGAAAATCGGAGGGATATTGTGTTTTTTTCGAAAAAAAATGACGTCCGACGCGACAAGTTTTGAGGGGGCTCCTGATACTTGTCGCGATATGCGGAGTCGGTCGCTATATCGGATGCAGAAAGTGGGGAAAAAACTTGCAGGGTCCGGAAATGAGGCCTATCTTTGCACCATCAAAAATACAATAACAACTAAAAACATTACCATTATGACAACAAGAAAGAATCTGGTAAAGCAGGTGCGCACAAGCATCCTTACCGCAGCGATCCTCAGTCTGGGCTTCTCATCCTGCAACGATGAAGACAACCAGTTCGAAGAGTTAACCCCTCAGTCCAACAAGGTCGTGGGAACCTGGTACGACGAGTACTTGGGCTCGGGTATCCTTGGTGAAGGCGAAGACGCCATCCCCTACGACAAGGTGGTCCGCGTGGCCTACTTCGAGAAGGACGGAACGGGCAACTGGTTCCACTACTACATCAGCGACGACGAACCCATCAAGGCCGATGCCGGACACTTCGAGTGCGGCTTCAACTACTCGGTCAACGCCGATGGCACCGTGAACATCCACAACAGCGACCTCTCCAGCTCAGGCAATCATGTCAGCAGCTGGTCGTTGCAAAGCGTTGACGGCAAGCTGGTTGGCGAGGAGGACCAGAACTCCTTCGACATGGAGCTGGCCAGCGCCGAGCAGCAGGAATATGCCAAGCAGCTGTTCCGTGCCATCAACGGCGGTTTCGAGGGCGAAGGCCTTAACGCCAACGACTACAAGGTTATCTTCAACGGCAAGGAATCCGACGCCTTTACCTATGAGAACTGGCGCAGTCACAAGAGCATCGTCATCAACGACGCCGGCAACAGGAGCATCCAGGTGAATGGTGAGGAGTGGCAGGGCTTCAGCCTCGTCTCACTGCCCAACTCCACCAAAACGAGTGAGAACTCCAACATGCCTAGCAGCGTATGGGAAGATGTATGGAACGGCAGCGACTGGGAGCTCGCCTTCAACACCTGCGGCTACGACCAGCTGGAGCACGGCAGCTATCTCGGTTTCTACAACAAGTACAAGGGCATCGTCCGCGTATTCGCCTACATCGACAGCAAGGCCAATACCACTGCCAGCGACCACGAGTGGGGCATCCAGATGGCCGACGAGCTGGCACAGCACTCCACCTTCCGCTACGGCGTGCCTCTGGACCGCAGCATCAAGGACAAGCGCGCTATGGGCCAGAACGGCGACATGGCACAGGTGACCACCCCATGGCAATCGTCGAGCGCCATCAAGGGAGGACTGCAGCCCAGCATGGGATGGTGGGCATTCGACATCGACCTCTCCGTCTATCGCGGAGCCGACGTCAAGCGCATCAGCGACTTTTTGGGCACCAGCAAGGACCTGTTGAAGCTGCGCTGCCTGGGAATCTCCGAATCTACCGTGGATCTCATGAGCAATTTGCGTGGACAGCTTGACGGTACCATTGACCTTGAGAAGACATCGGTCAGCAGCAGCAGCGGCATATTCGCCGGCCTCGAGGATGTGCTCGGCAAGGCCAACGGCATCAAGGAGCTCTACGACCTGGGCACGAAGATGATGAACCCCAACCCGCTGGAGGCCATCGGTACAGGCATCGAGCTCGCCAAGAAGGGCTGTGACCTGTTCGGCGTCGACTACGGTGCTACAACAGAAGGCAAGGACGGGTACTCGGGCGAGATCAGCATGGACCTGACTGCCGAGATCAATACCTCAGGTATCCTCTCGGGGGCTACCACCGTCAGCGGCAACGCATCGCCATCACTCAAGGCCAACGCGTTCATCATCAACAGCGAGAACTGCCAGACACTCGGCGAGGGCATCTGGAACATCAAGAACACCCCGAAAGTGTATGTGGTCAACGACTTGCGCGTCGATTGGAGAAGACAGGATAATGATGGAAATGGATCGAATCGTAATTTCCTGGCTTACCCCTGGATCTATAGTCCCTTTGACGGTGCAGCAAATATATATCCCAACCGAAAAGATTTTGCAGCCGACACCAAGCCGTTCCGTGGCCTGCTCTGCATCTTCGACCCCAGCAACATCGAGGTGGAGCTGAACCCCAACATCTTCCCCGAGGGAACAAACTACAAGGTAACTGCCGTCTGCGGCGTACGCAAGGGCATGAAGTTCGGCAGCACCGAGGGCTACCGCACGGCACAGGGTCTGAGGAGCAGCCAGTTCGAGATCGGATGCGACCGCTATAATTCCCACATTTCCGACCGCCCGCTGACAGAGGCTGCCTTCGACGGACTCTACGGATTCGGTTCCAAGAACATTCCCCGTGGCTATAAGACTGGCGCCAAGTTTGACGTAGAGACCTACGATGGACGACAGGTCGGCGTATTTGGACGCGGCGACAGCGAATTCCTCCTCGAGCCGATGGGTCTGGTTGGCGGCAAGGACAGGGACGACTGGATGTACTACATGCTGCCCGCTTACGAGGTGACCGTCACCGTAACAGTCGAACACGAAGGAAGGACGTTCGTCTATAGCCGCACCTACCTGCCCGAATTCGTGACCTGCAGAGCACACGAGCTGGAGAAGGTGTACAACAACGCCAAGAAAGCCGACAAGACCCACTTCACAGCCATGTACGACAGCCAGGTGGCTCGCATCCAAAGCGTCCGCGCATGGATTGCCCGCACTCCAATTAGCGACAACTCTATATCTCTTTATTGGAGTTCTTGCCCCAGAGATGGCTATACAAGCGAAGAAAATAGTGGCTATTCTCTTATCGATGGAAATCCCTCAACGTACTGGTTTAGCAAAAAGGACACAAGAATTGAGATTAACGGAGGTGAAAACTACCATCCTTCTGCAGTAGGTTCCCACACTGTTTCATGGGTGGAATTCCATACATTCTTCTGCAATGCTCCGAAGAGCTTTACCATCACCTGCAGCAAAAAAACTCGCAATATACCCAAGAATTTCCGTCTCATTGCCAAGAAGGACAAGAATGACAAGTGGGAGACTATCTTCTACGATCGCATCAACGACAAATTAGAACCGAAGGAAGGGGCAACGCTGACACTCGACATCCAGAAGCCTGGCAATTACAAGTATTACCGCATCGAGTGCTCTGGCAACGCGATTGACTACAGCCTCGCCGAGTTCAAGCTCAACTACTAATAATCCCCTCACCCTCACAAATGAAAAGCGAGCCGAAAGGCCCGCTTTTCTTGTGAAGAAAGTGGGCATACTGGCGGAGAGAAAGACAAACTATTTTCGTAAAATCTGTTAAATTTGCGGCATGAAGGCTCATTTTTGACGAATATGTCCAAATAATGTGTAACTTTGCGCAGTGATCTTATAAAACTAAACTATCCCATCCAACTATTTTTTGCCATTACCCATGAATCGATACCCCACCCGTAAAAGCCTTGCGGCATCCCTGCTGGCTACCGTATTGCTCCTCAGCAGCCACACGACTGCTGCAGCCGACGAACACGACTTCATGCACCACCTGTATGACTACATCGAGAACCTGGACGTCTTCGAGCTCAACCAGGAGGAGGGCCGTGCCTACTACATCCCCGAGCACCACCAGCTCCTGAACGGGACGTGGAAGTTCTGCTTCGCCCCTACTCCCGAGGGCATCCCCACCAACTTCTTCGAAGAGAAGTTCCCCGACGCGAAATGGGCAAGCATCGAAGTGCCTTCGAACTGGGAGATGCAGGGATTCGGCGACCCGATGTTCCGCAACGTGACCTCCCCCTTCAAGCCCAATCCGCCCTACGTGCCGCGCGACTACAACCCGACGGGAGCCTACCGCACCACGTTCACCCTTCCTGCAGCCTGGCAGGGCGAAGAGGTCTTCCTGCGCTTCGAAAAGGTGGCTTCGGCCTCGTTCCTATGGGTCAACGGACACGAGGTGGGCTACAACGAGGGTGCCCAGGAGCCTGCCGAATACAACATCACCCCCTACCTCAAGAAGGGGCGCAACGTGCTGGCGATGCTCGTGATCAAATACAGCGACGGCTTCTACCTCGAAAGCCAGGACTACTGGCGCCTGGCAGGCATCTTCGACGACGTCTATGTCTATGCCACCCCCAAGACTCGCCTATTCGACTGGTACGTCACCACCGACCTCGACAGCGAATACAAGGACGCCAACCTCAAGCTGGCCTGCACCGCCCGCCGCTATGAGGGAGCCACCCACGTGAGCGGCCTGATGGTGAAGGCGCAGGTGCTGGATGCCGAGGGACGGGAGGTGGCCCTGATGCAGAGCAAGCCCGCTGCCTTCGAGGCAAACGCCGACACGGTGGGCCTCACCCTGACGCAGCACTTCACCAACCCGCTGAAGTGGACTGCCGAGACGCCCGACCTCTACACCCTCGAGATGCAGCTCTACGATGCCCAGGGCAACGTCATCGACCGTGCCCGCCAGGACCTGGGCTTCAAGGAGACCGAACTGATTGACAACGTCTTCTACCTGAACGGCGTCAAGCTGAAGGTCAATGCCGAATGTTCGCACATGCAGGACCCCGTGGGAGGACATTGCGTCGGCGACGAGCTCGTGCAGAAGGACATGACCATCCTGAAGCAGTTCGGCTTCAACGGCGTGCGCACCTCGCACTATCCCCCTGTGCCGCGCTACCTGCAGTTTGCAGCACGCTACGGCCTCTACATCATCGACGAGACGGGCGACGAGGCCCATGCCACCGAATTCGTCAGCTCCGACCCGCGCTGGATACCGATGTACCGCGAACGGGTACGTCGCATGGTGCTGCGCGACCGCAACCAGCCTGCCGTCCTCTTCTGGAGTGCCGGCAACGAGAGCGGCGAGGGCCCGAACATCGGCGAGGTGATCAAGGAGGGACGCAAGTACGACGCGACACGCTACTGGATGTACGGAGGCAACGCCTACAGCCATCCTGCCGAGGACATCATCGGCCCGCGCTACCCCACCCCGATGGCGCTTGAGATGAAGGTGGGACACCACGCCGACGGCGACGTGCGCCCTTCGTTCATGGACGAATACATTTCGGTGGCCGGCAATGGAGGCGGCTTCCTCGACGAGATGTGGAACACCATCTATCGCTACGACCGCACGATTGGCGGCGCCCTCTGGGACTTCGTTTCGCCAGGCCTTGCCGAGACCACCCGTTCGCTGAAGGACCTTTCGCCGAAGAACACCCCCGCCCACATCATGGGACGTGCCAAGCTCATTGTTCCGGATGTGCAGCCCGCTTCGACCGACAAGAAGATGCTCCGCAAGAACCACGTCATCGACCTGAACGGCCACGACCAGTGGGTGGAGGTCTATCGCTCGAAGGACCTCGACATCGAGGGACAGGCTCTGACCATTGCCTTCGACGTGTTCCCCCGCGAACTCGTCAGCTCGTGCGGCTCGTTTGTCACCAAGGGCAGCTGGCAGTTCGGCGTGCAGCAGAAGGGCAAGGATTCGATCGTGTTCTACCTCAACACCAACAAGGCTCCTGCTTCGGCCATCCCCTATGTCGATCCGAACCATCCCTACTACCACTGGGTACTGGCGAGCGTGACGCCCAAGTTCTACAAATACAGCCTCACGGCTCCCCTTCCTGCCGACTGGGAGCAGCACTGGCATCGCGTAGTTGCCCTCTACGACGGTTCGAAGATGACGCTTTCGATCGACGGCAGCGTGCTGGCCGAAACCGAGGCTGCCGGCTACATCATCAATGCCCCCTACCCGGTGAACATCGGACGCAACGAGGAAGTGCACGGACAAGAGACCAACGTCCACATCTGCGATGCGCAGCTGGACAATGTTGCCATCTGCGACAAGGCGGTGGAGGGCGGTGCACCCACGCCGAGTGAGGCCCTGCTCTACCTCGACTTCGAACAGGAGACTTTGGGCAATCCATATTACAGCTACGGCATCGGAGCACGCACCTACGGCACCATCTGGCCCGATCGCACCGTGCAGCCCGAGATCTACCAGGTGAAGAAGGCCACCCAGCCCATCGCGTGCAGCCTCGTCAATGCCGACAGCCGCACCATCGAGGTCTGGAACCGCAACCACTTCCTGAATGCGAATCATTACGAAACGATCTGGCAGCTGCAGGAGGACGGCGACGTGCTGCAGGAAGGCTCCCTTTCGCTCGATATTGATCCTTTGACACGAAAGGTGGTCAAGGTGCCTTTCGACATGCCTCAGATCAAACCCGGCAAGGACTATCGCCTGCTGATCAGCTCACACCTCAAGGAGGACGAGATCTGGGCACAGAAGGGGCATGAGGTGGCTTTCGACCAGCTGGACCTGCCCTGGCACCAAGAGGCCCTCGCCAGCGACAAGACCGTGGGTGACGTCCACCTCGACGAGGACGACGACTGCATCCGCGTCCATGGTTCGGACTTCGTCTATACCTTCTCGAACGACGGCGAGCTTTTGGGCATCGAGGTGGCCGGACAGGAACTCCTTCGGGAACCTTTGAAGCTTAACTTCTGGCGTGCCCCTGTGGCCAGCGAACTGGACAACTGGAGCTGGCGCAACATCAACTACACCAAGCAGGAGAATTGGAACGGCGAATGGATTGCGAACGAATGGTACAGCAACCAGCTCGACAAGACCACCCGCCTGCCCCTCACCTGCCGCGCCTTCGAACAGGACGGACAGGTCTATCTGGAGGTGCGCTGCTTCACCCTCTATGGCGAAGCGGAGTCGAAGGCACTCGATGCCTACATCTTCGGCACCAACTACAAGGGCTATGAGGAGACCTACAGCTACCGCATCAACGGCGATGGCACCATCCACCTGCAGCACAGCGCAGCTCCCGAATCGCAGCAGCCCTATCTCCTGCCCCGCATCGGCCTGACGCTGACGCTCGACGAGACCTTGCAGCAGGTGAGCTACTACGGACGCGGCCCCGAAGAGAACTATCCCGACCGCAAGACCGGCCAGCGCTTCGGCGTCTATCAGACTACCGTGGACGAGATGTTCGAGCCCTATCTGATCCCCGAGGACTGCGGCCTGCGCTGCGACACCCGCTGGGTGACCTTCCGCAACGAGGCGGGCCTTGGCCTGCAGTTCGGCATGGACGAACGCTTCAACTTCAACGCCTACAACTACAGCACCGACAACCTGACGCGCGCGGTCTATCAGTACCAGCTCAAGCGCCAGCAGGGCATCACCCTCAACCTCGACTATTCGACCACAGGTGTGGGCTGTGATGCCTGCTACGTGCTGGCTCCCTACCAGACCAAGCCTCTCAGCTATCGACGCAATATCGTGATCAAACCGGTGCGATAAGGACTGGCCCCTTGTACATAGCAAAGCCCCGACCATGGTTCGATGGTCGGGGCTTTGCTATATATTGACAGCCATACACGGCTGTCACGTTGACTGCGAGGAAGGGGCGCCTTGTCGGGTTGACAGCCAAGCTTGGCTGTCACTTTGACTGCGAGAAGGGGAGCGCGGGGCTCACTTCAGCTGCTTGCGGACGTGGTTGATGCGGACGAAAGCGGTGTAGTTGGCGAGGACGGCGATGATGATCTGCGGGACGAGGAGGAACCACATCGGGTCGAAGGTGTCGCGGCAGGCATCGGCACAAAGACCGCAGAGGATGGCGCCCACGCTGGTGAGGACCACACGTTCGGGGCGCTGCATCAGGCCCACCTTGCACTCGACGTCGAGTCCCTCGGCACGGGCACGTACGTAGCTCACCATGATGGAGCCGATGAGCGAGAGGAACGTGATGACCGTGGCAACGGGATGGCCCGTTTCGATGAAGTAGAAGGCAATGCCGCTGAGCGTGAAGAGCTCGGAATAGCGGTCGAGCACCGAGTCGTAGAATGCACCAAACGTGCTCGACAGATTGCCTACGCGGGCCATGCGGCCGTCCACCATGTCGAGGATGCTGAAACCAATGATGACCCAACCGGCCAAACCTACCCACCAGTAGCACGAGGCGGGCACATAGAGCGCCGAATAGATCAGGATAGCTGCGGCTGCAATATTTCCCAGAAGGCCCATGGTCGTGATCATATTGGGCGTCACGCCAAGGCGTATCATAAAGCGGATGCTGGGATCGAGTATCCGGTAAACCATTTGCTGGATACCATCACGAAGGTGATCGTAGAGACTCTTTTTCATATCTTATAGTTTTTTTGACGATAAGTTCACCTCTTATAGTTTGGACGAAAAGTTCACCCGAAATCAAAAGAACTGACGGCACACCATCATGACCACCAGGCCATAGATGCCCGACAGGATGTCGTCCATCATGACGCCCCATCCACCCGGGAACGACTCCATCCAACGGATGCCCAGCGGCTTGAAGATGTCGAACAGACGGAACAGGGCAAATGCCATCACCACATAAACCCAGAAACGCGTGGTGGTCCACGGCTCGTTGGGCACTGCCAGCAGGCAGATCCACGTGCCTACCACCTCGTCGATGACAACTCGTTTCGGGTCCTCACCCCAGAACTTCTCGAGCCGGTTGATGGGCTGGATGCTCAGCAGCGTGAAGGCCACAATGCAGACGGCTGTCAGCACCTGCAGGGTCCAGAAGTCGAGCAGCGCAAAGCCAGCGAGCCACAGCAGCGTGGCTGCTGCTGCCCCCCACGTTCCGGGGGCAACGGGCAGAAGGCCGGAATAGAAGCCTGTGGCCAGAAAGACATCGAGGGGACGGGGACGGGACATGAGGGAGGGTGTGTGGGTTTGAGGGTTAGGAGGGCAGCCAAGGACGGCTGCCACGGAGACGGGGTTCGAGAGTCAGGACGGCAGCCAAGCTTGGCTGCCACGGAGACAAGGGGGCGAGAGCGGGGCGGTCAGGGACGAAGCGCGAAGCGAAAGCGGGGGCCTGTCAGGGGGCGAGGTAGAGCTTGTAGCGGCGGTTGAGGCGTTCGAAGAGCCAGATGCCGAAGAGGGAGACAAGGATGCCTGCGAGCACATCGAGGATGTAGTGATGTGCTGAATAGACAGCTGCGAACCACGTGCCCAAGGTGATGAGCCAGAAGATGACGAGCACCACCTGATTGACTCGATAGCGCATCGCATAGAGCGTGGCGATGAACATATAGGCGGCATGCAGCGAGGGCATGGCTGCGAAGACGTTGGCGTTCTTGTCGTAGAAGGCATGGTAGAACGGGACGTGCGTCAGGGCATCGAAGCGTGCCAGGCCTGCACAACTGCCCGGGGTGGTGAAGTCAGCCTCGAAGCCATGGTTGATGGCATACCAAGGCGGGGCAGCGGGATGAACGTAATAGATGACGAACCCCACGAGGTTCACCATCAGGAAGCCCCAACCCATGCGCAATGCCCGGTCGATGCGGCCCTGACGTGTCAGCCAAAGGGCATAGCCCATCGGGACAGGCAGCCAGCACAGATAGCTGAAACCGGCAATAAAGTCGAGCACAGCATGGTGATGATGCTGGAAATATGCCCCAGGAATCACCTTCGTCGCCCCATCCATCACGCCGAACAGCTGCAGCTCCAGGTCGTGGAGCGGACGGATGTCGATAGGGCTCACCTTGTAGTTGGGATAGAGTCCCAGCGACCCGTAGATGGCGAAATAGACAAAGAACGGCAGGAGGGCCAGCAGATAGGTCCCGATGCTGATGTCGTAATACCTTTTCTTCGGCATAGTCACTTGCGCATAATTCCCTACTTGGCCAGCACGATGCGGAAGCCGCAGTGCATGATGACGCTCTGCAGGTTCTCCTGGTCGATTGAGCCGCGTTTATATTCCTGACGACTGGCCGAGCCGAAGGCAAACGTGTTCGACTGATACCACGAGCCGCCTCGCAGGATGAGCGTGTCACCCACATAACCCTCGGAAGCATGGAGCGGCAGATGACGGGCATCGAAGGCCGCATTGGCGATGCTGTCGCGATAGGTGTAGCGATAATAGGTGTTGAGCACCCATTCGGAAGCATTGCCTGCCATGTCGTAGAGACCCAGTTCATTAGGCTCGAGTTCGCCATGGGGATGCATACCGAACTTCTTGGCTCCCAGACCTACGGTGAACGCATTGCCCGAATACCAGGCCACCTCGCTGTAGGAGTCGCTGCCCGGATAGCGGAAGCCGCGGCTATACATGCCACCACGGGCTGCACACTCCCATTCGGCCTCAGTAGGCAGACGGAAGCGATAGCCTTCGCTGTTGGGCATGTTGCAAAGCTGGTTCAGACGCTCGCAGAAGGCCAGCGCATCCTCGTACCAGACGTTATAGGCGGGATAGTCGTTGCCCCGTCCTACGGCAGCATACCAGGCGCTGTCGCGACGATCGTTGGCCGTCACCTCGATGCAGCGGCGACCTGTCGGCCAGTTGCCTTCGCCCATTACGGCTGTCCATTCGGCCTGGCTCACCTCGAACTTGCCGATGTAGTAGTCGTTGGGCATGCACATCTCGGTGACAGGACCCACCCAGAGGTGGCCATTGTCCGAACCGGACGTCTCGGGCATGCGGTAGATCTGGGCGTAATAGATGGTATCGACCTTGACCGAACCATTGGGCAGGGTATGACGATAGGAGCGCTTGTCGGTGAGGTGGACGTAATCCACAAAATCGTTGTTCTTCGTGAAGGAGACCACCCCATTCTCGTCGGTGAAGGCCGTGAGCTTCATCGAGTCGCGAGCCGTGTAGGACGTGTTGTAGTTGGCACGGGCCGACGAACGCGACTGGGCTCCCATATAGAACTGGCAATGCTCAACCTTCACCATGTTGTCGAGCAGGCTTCCGATGACAGAGCGCTGCGACTCGGACAGCGAATTGCTCAGGCTGACCTGCCCCACGGAATAGGTCTGTGCCGTATAGTCGAGAGAAGGGTCTTCGGCATCACAAGCAGCCAGCAGGACACACACCAGGGTGAATAAGAGGGATGTATATTTGTTCATTCTGCGTTTTATTAGCTATAGTTCGGGCGCAAAGTTACTAAATTCCGCCGAAATGGCAAAATCTTAGCCCCCGATTTAATCATTTTTGTGCTAATTTGCGAACAGAAAGTGAAATTTAGCACATTATTTTAGCAATTTATTCATTTTTATCGGGCTGGAATGATGCACGAATCGGAATTTTTCCTATCTTTGCAAACCCGTTATCCCTACAACTTCGACAAAAACATGCCCATCCACCCCTCCAAGGACCGTCCGCTCAACATCTACCGTGCCTCAGCCGGCTCGGGAAAGACTCACCTGCTCACAGGCTTCTACCTGAAACTGCTTTTCGACCCGCAGCTGCTCCCTCCGACGCATTCGGGCGAGATGAAGTTCAGCGAAATCCTGGCCGTGACCTTCACCAACAAGGCAACCGGCGAGATGAAGAGCCGCATCATCGAACAGCTGTTCCGCCTCAGCCAGGACCCTGCCAAGTCGGACTATTTCGCAGACATTGCCCCGGTGTTCGCCAAAAGCAACCTCCACGAACCAGACGAACTGCAGCGAGTCGTCGCACAAATCCGCAAGAAGGCCACCCAGCTGCTCGTCCAGATACTCAACGAATATTCGGCGTTCAACATCTCGACCATCGACAGCTTCTTCCAGCGCATCGTGCGCAGCTTTGCCCGCGAACTCAACATCCCGGGCAACTACGAGGTGGAACTCGACTCCGACCGGGTGCTCGAGGCGGCTGTCACCAACTTTCTGGACAAGCTCAGCCGGAAGGACGCACGCGACATCTTCGACTGGATGGTGAGCTTCTCGGAAAAACGCATCGAAGAGGGCTCCGGCTGGGACTTCCGCAACGGCCTCATTGCCCTGGCCAAGAAGGTGCTGAACAGCGAAACCTACCGCCAGCACAGCGAAGCAATCCGCGAGTTCACATCCGACAAGCCGCGCCTCAACCAGTATGCCCAAATGCTCGACAAGCTGGTGCGCGACTGGCGCGAAAAGGCCAAGAGACTGGGCGAACGGGGTAAGGAGCTGATGGAACTGAACGGGCTGCAGCCCAGCGACTTCAAGAACGGGGGGTCGGGCACAGTCTCCTATTTCGACAAGCTTCTGGCAGGTGAGAAGGACCAGCCCGCCAAGCGCTTTGCTGAGGTCATCGAAAACCCCGACGCGCTATTCAAGACCGCCGTTTCGCAGAATGTCAAGGATGCCTTCCTGCTGCTGATGAACGAGATCTATGCCCACGTAACAGGGCCCGACTACTGCAACTTCATGACAGCACGCGCCATTCGAAGCAACTTCTACGAATTGGGCATCCTCGCCAACATCGACCGCGAGATGACAGCCTACTGCAACGAGCAGAACATCATGCTGTTGAGTTCGACTACCGAAATGCTGTCGCGCCTCATCGACCAGGACGACGCGCCCTTCATCTACGAGAAGACGGGCACCCGCATCCATTCCTATATGATTGACGAGTTCCAGGACACGTCGGGCATGCAATGGGGCAACTTCAAGCCCCTGCTCAGCAACTCGCTGGCACAAGGCTACCAGAACCTCATCGTGGGCGATGTCAAGCAGAGCATCTATCGCTGGCGCGGCGGCGACTGGAACCTCCTGAATGCCGAGATCAACGACTACGAACCCCTGTCCCACAACGACGACGACACCTCGCTGATCACCAACTGGCGCTCCCTGCCCGCCATCGTGGAATTCAACAACGACTTCTTCGAATACCTTGCCGAACAGCTCGACGGCCTAATCGGCTCGAGCCGCATCAGCGCCATCTACGAGAAGGTGAAGCAGCACATCGCTTCCAGGAACCTTGGCGAAGGAAAGCCGCAGGGATTCGTCAGCATCAGCTTCCTCGAACCGACCGACGACGATGGAGCGCCCATTGACAAACCGCGTGTCGAGGACTTCGTGGCCGAAGCTTCGCGCCGCCTGCCCGAGGTCATCATCGAGCTGCAGAAGAAGGGGTTCCGTCCTTCGGACATCGCCATCCTCTGCCGCCGGAACAAGGAATGCTGCTGGGCGGCCGAGGCCCTGCTGCGCTACAAGAACGAGCATCCCGACAGCCCCTATGGCATGGACATCATCTCGAGCGAAGCCCTGCTGCTTTCGGCCCGTCCTTCGATCCAGGCGCTCGTCAGCCTGATGCAACATGCTCAGAACCCCGAATCGGACATCCTGCGTGCCATTGCCTGGAGCAACTACTTCCAGCTTGAAGGCTGCACCACCGACGAGGCTCTCACCCGCTACTTCGGCCTTAGCGAAAACGAACGCACCTTCCATCCCGAACTGGCTCATCGCCCGCTCTACGAGATGGTGGAGGAGCTTATCGCACTCTTTCCCATTGCCCCCCAGCAGCAGGATGCCCCCTTCCTGCAGGCTTTCCGCGACCTTGTCCTCGAGTTCGAGCACACCCAAGGCAGCGACCTCTCGGCCTTCCTGAAATGGTGGGGCCAGACGGGCTACAAGAAGTCCATCACCACCCCCGAGGGACAGGATGCCATCCGCATCATGACAGTCCACAAGTCGAAGGGACTCGAAGCTCCTGCCATCGTCCTGCCCTACGCCTCGTGGTCGCTCGACCTGGAAGCCAGCAGCGACATCCTGTGGTGTGAGCCAAAAGAAGAACCCTTCAAGCAGGATATCCTGCTCCCTGTCGCCCTCAAGAAGGACCTCGAGCATACCATCTTCCGCAGCGATTACATCGAGGAGCGCGAACGGGTGGTGATTGACAACCTCAACACGGCCTATGTGGCCTTCACCCGCCCCAGGGAGGCCCTCCTCATTATGGCTCCCAAGCCGGCTGCCCCGAAGAAGGGGACCAAGAAGGAAGCCAAGACACTCGAAGATTATCTTCAGATATACTGCAAGCTGCAAACGGGACAAGAAGCACTCTGCAAGGGCGTCCTGGAACGTGCCCAAAGAGCCTCGACAGCTTCGGGCGCAACTCCATCTCCAGCCACCTCGATGAATTCTGCATCCCCATCTCCAGCCACCGCATCGGGTTCTGCAACCACCTCTTCGACGTTACTGCCGCTGTCCCTGATGCCTCCCACAAAGCCCCATCTCCCCCAGCTGACCATACTCCACGACCCTGCCAAACCCGACATCACGGCCAAGCAGAAGGGCAACTACATCCATGCCGTCATGCAGGAGATCCATACGGCTGCCGATGCCGACCGGGTGATCGAGAAGCTCTATGCAAAGGGTGCCATCGATCCCGACATCATCGACCAACCCCAGATGCTCGACACCATCCACCGCATTCTCCAGCTACCTGCCGTTGCCCCGTGGTTCAAGCCCGGGCTACAGGTCCTCAACGAGCTCACCCTGATGGATTCACAAGGAAGACAACATCGCCCGGACCGCATCATCATCACCCCCTCCCAATCGGTCATCGTCATCGACTACAAGACGGGCGAATCCCATCCCGGCTATCGTCGGCAGGTGGCTGAATACATGCGGCTGCTTCGCCAGCTGGGCTATTCGAAGGTACGGGGCTTCCTCCTCTTCATCAAGGACGAATCGATTGTCGAGGTTCGTTCGAAATAACCCCCTGCACACTTCTTCGGCCCTCTCTTTTGGACACAAAAAAGCCCCCGCCAGAACGACGGGGGCTAATTCATGAGCGAAGCAAATCAAAGGTTGCTCAGCGTGCTGGCAAACTTGGCGAACTCAAGGTCGTTCAAAGCCTTAGCCTTCAGCGAGCTATCCATACCGATGGCCTTACGCAGGTTGTCGGCCACGCCGGTAGCATTGTTGGTGCGGGCGCCTACGATAGCCAGGAGGTAATAGGTCATGGCGTTCTTGTCCTTGATGCTGTCGAGGATCGACTTGGCTGCGCTGTAGTTCTTGTTCAGGATGTTGGCAATAGCCGAGTTGTTCGACTTCACATCGCCGAAGCTCTGGACAGCCTGTGCATACTGGCCCTTGTTGGTCAGCAGCGTACCCATAGCCTCACCATATTCGGGGCAGTTGCCGGCCTTGCCGAGATAAGTCTGGGCAGCCTGCCAATCGCCATTGTTCATAGCAACGAGGCCCATGTTGAGGTTGGCCTGCGGGTTGCTGGCGTCCTTGTTGAGGATGCCCTTCCAGAGAGCCTCAGCCTCGCTGTACTTGCCCTGGGTGTAGTAGAGGTCAGCCAGGTCGTTGGCAGCACGAAGGTCCTTACCGAACTTGTTCTGGGTGTACTTGTAGATAGCCTCCTTCACGTCGTTGCCCGACATGTTGGCGAGGTAGAGCAGCTCCTCAACGGTCAGTTCATCCTTGTTGTTCTTCCAGAGGTCAGCAATCTCGTCGTCGGTGTGACCGATGTTGCGAACGGTAGCAGTCACCTTCGAATAACGCAGCTGTGGCAGAATCTCGTCAGCCAGCTCCTTGTAGGCAGCCGAGAGGTTGCGGATCTCCTGCTCGCGGCGATCGGGATCGCTGATGCGGCTCAGCACGTTCAGCACGAGCTGCTTGTCCTGGATGCTGCTGTTCTCAACCAGCTCCTTGAAGCCTTCCCAATCCTCGGCAATCTGCTCAGGGGTAATCTGGCCCTGCATCTTGGCCTTCTTGAGGAACTTGTTCAGATAGGCTGCCGAGCTCTTCTCACGACCTGCTGCGAGGCGCTCGTTGAGCGAATAGGCACCTTCTGGCGAAGCGGTGCTGACCATGTCGAGGCCTTCGAACTCGCGGCGATCCTGGTTCTTGGTAGCCGTGATGGCAGCCTGCATGTCCTTCACCTCCTGCTTCTTCTCCGACTCCGAAGCACGCAGGTTGGTGCTCTGGTACTGGTAGATCATGGTGGCGATGTACTTGTCGAAGGTGTCCTTCACGAAGTTGTCCTTGGCATAGGCGGGCGTGTTGCCATAGGCTGAGCAGAGGCTCTCGGTGGCAATCACACCATCAGCGATATAGACGCTGGGCAGCTTGATGGCCTTGCCCTTCAGTTCGGCGGTGAAGTCCAGACGGAGCTTCGAGGAAGCCATCTCATCGTTGTAGAGGAACGAGCAGCGGAATGTGCCCGTGCCACCATACTTGTAGTTGATCTCCTGGTCGTTGCCGCTCACCTTCTCGCCCTGGAAGGTTACAGGTGTGCCGGCAGTCTCACCAGTTGCATACTCCAGCACGGGGGTGATGGTGATGCTGGCCTTCTTCTTGAAATACTTCTCAGGATAGGTCACGGTGACAGTAGCGTTCACCTGGCCACCCTCTTCTACAAGGGGATTGGGATTGCATACGAAATTGTCAGCGGTCAGCGGATCGAGCTTGCCGCACGACGAAAGGGCAGCAAGCATGATTGCTGCACCGGCGGTCAGAAAAACTTTCTTGATCATAAGTATAAAAAATATTAGTTGAAGTTTGATATATGCCGTTTTCGGGGTTTATAAATGATTGTGCCGATAATACTGCGGCGCAAAGATAATCAATAATTTCGAATAATGAGCATCTTTCGTCAAATATTTCATTAAAACAGGCTATTTTTTTACTCTTTTTGTCCTAATTGTTAATTATTAATTGTTAATTGTTAATTATATCCTTGTCTTATTGCGCGGATGATAGGTCAAAATCTCTTCGCGCAGCATCTGCCGATCCACCTTCGTGTAGATTTCGGTGGTCGATATCTGCTCATGCCCCAGCATCATCTGGATGGCGCGCAGGTTGGCACCACCCTCAAGCAGATGTGTGGCAAATGTGTGGCGGAACGTGTGAGGCGACACCTCCTTCTGGATGTTGGCCTCCTGGCAATAGCGCTTCACGATGTTGAACACCATGATGCGCGACAGCTTGCGTCCGAAACGGTTCAGGAAGACGTAGTCCTCATATCCGCGCTTCACGTCGAGTTCGTTGCGGAAAATGTAGTAGTTGTGTATCTCACGCAGGGCGCTGTCGGCTATCGGCACGATGCGCTCCTTGCTGCCCTTGCCCAGCACCTGCACGAACCCCTCCTTCTCGTAGATGTGTCCGATGCGCAGGTCGGTGAGCTCGCTCACACGCAGACCGCACGAATAGAGCGTCTCGAGGATGGCCCGGTTTCGCTGGCCGTCGCACGTCGTCGGGTCGGTGGCCGCAATCACGCGGTTCACCTCGTCGAGCGTCAGGATGGTGGGGACGTGTTCGGGCAGCTTGGGCGAGTCGATGCAGTCGGTTGGATCGGTGTCCAGGTCGCCCTCCAGCCGCAGGAAACGGTAGTAGCTGCGAATGCCGGCCAGGATGCGGTTCTGCGACGTCGGGGTGATGCCCACATCGTGCAGGCCCCACAGGAACGTCTCGATATCCTTTTGCTCCAGCTGTTCCAGCGTCTTCCCCAACCCATCGGCATACTTCTGCAGTTTTCCGATGTCCCGCAAGTAGGCATCCACCGAATTATCGCTCAAGTTGCGCTCAAATTTGAGGTGCGAATAATATTTTGACCAATTATTGTTGCTCATTTCAAAAAAAACTCCTATATTTGCACCGCAAAAATACGCAATTATTTGGATAAAAACAAATATAAGGGAGTGAAAAAGTAGTAAAAGGGGAGTAAAAAGGGAGTAAAAGGGACAAATGTATAATTGAGTTCCAATCATAACCTCTCAACCCCCTCATTAACTTTCGAACCGAACTTTGCTCGCGCGCAACGAAGTGAGCAACCTTTCGAAACCTTCGAACTTTTTGAACCCCTCAAACCTTCAACCCAATGCATATCCTCATCCTCAACGGCCCCAATCTCAACCTCCTCGGCCGACGCGAACCCGGCATCTACGGAGCCCAGACCTTCGAGGCCTACCTCGACACCCTGCGTCGGGCTTATCCCCAGGTGCAGATCGACTATTACCAGTCGAACCACGAGGGCGACCTCATCGACCGCATCCATCTGGCCGGCTATGGCACTGATGCCAACCTTTCGAACCACTTGAGCGAAAACGACGGGAGCAACTCTTCAACTCCCTTCGACGGCATCATCCTCAACGCCGGAGCCTACACCCACACCTCCATCGCCCTGCACGATGCCATCAAGGCCATCCCCATCCCCGTCATCGAAGTGCACATCTCCAACGTCCATCTGCGCGAAGAATTCCGCCAGCACTCCTACATCTCCCCCGTAGCACACGGCATCGTCGTCGGCTTCGGCATCGACGGCTACCGTCTTGCCCTCGAAGGTCTGCTCAACATGCTCGCGCGCTGACCTATGGAAAAAGACCTCCGATACGAGGAGCTCGACAATGCGCTCGACGAATACGTCCGTGCACACATCGACCCCGAGCCTGCCCTGCTTCATCAGGTGCAGCGCCTCACCCACCTGCGACTCACCTATCCCCGCATGTGTTCCGGCCACCTGCAGGGACGGCTGCTCAAAATGCTGTGCCAGCTTGCGGGTGCCCACCGCATCCTCGAACTGGGCACGTTCAGCGGCTACAGCGCCCTCTCGATGGCTGAGGCGCTCACACCCGACCCCGTCAGCGGACGCTGCGAACTCCACACCATCGAGGTCTTCGACGAGCTCGAGGACTTTCTCCGCGACGTGATGAGCCGCGCCGGCGACCTGGGCAAGCTGATTCACCTCCACTTCGGCGATGCCCTCCAGATCGTCCCCCAGCTCGAAGGACCATTCGACGTGGTGTTCATCGATGCCGACAAGCGCATCTACGACCAGTACTTCGAACTCGTCCTGCCCCTCACCCGACCCGGCGGTCTCATCCTCGCCGACAACACCCTCTGGGACGGCAAGGTCCTCAATCCCAACCCGCCCGAGAGCGACACCCAGACCATCGGCCTCCAGCGCTTCAACGACCTCATCGCCCGCGACACCCGCGTCCAGAAGGTCATCCTCCCCATGCGCGACGGCCTCACCCTCATCCGCAAACTATAGTATCAACCCTACAAAGTCAATGCAGCAGCCATCCTTGGCTGCTAACAATAAATTAAGGAAAAAACAACAATGGAAAATACCCGATTAGACAAAGTCAACCGCCTCCTCGAAAAAGAGCTGGCCGAAATCCTCCGACAGGAGACTGCCAAGACACGCGGTCTTCTCATCAGCGTCAGCGCTGTTCGCACGGCTCCTGACCTCTCGTTCGCCAAGGTCTTCGTCAGCGTATTCCCCTCCGACAAGGCCAAGGAAACCGTCCAGAACCTCAACGACCACGTCAGCGGCATTCGCGGTGCCCTCGGCAACAAGGTGCGCTACCAGCTTCGCATCATCCCCGAACTGCGCTTCGACATCGACGACTCCCTCGATTACCTCGAGCGCATCGACGCGTTGCTGAAGAAATAATCCACCCGTTAACGTGGCAACCATGTTTGGTTGCCTCCAACTCAATGCTATCCCTAAAAATCGCCCTGCGCTATCTCCTCAGCCGCAAGTCGCATAGTGCGATCAACCTCATCACGCTGGTGGCAGCATGCGGTGTGGGCGTCATCACCGCAGCGATGATCTGCATGCTCTCGGTCTTCAATGGCTTTGAGGGCCTTGTCAGCAGCCTTACCTCACGCTTCGACCCTGACCTGCGCATACAGCCCACCATCGGAAAGACGTTCCACGACAGCGACACGCTGCGGCAGCTGCTCCTCTCCCATCCCGATGTCATCACCGTGGGAGCCACCCTCGAAGAGACGGTTCTGCTAAGCTACGGCGGCCATCAGATACCCGCCCGCATGAAGGGCGTCGATAGCGCCTTTGCACAGGTCACCCAGATCGACAGCATCCTCCTCGGCGAAGACGGTTTCCTCCTCAAGGACGAAGTCGCCGACTATTGCATCCTGGGCGCAGGTCTTGCCAGCATCATCGGCATCAATCGTGGCTTTGTGCGTCCGCTCACCGTCTTCTGTCCCCGTCTCATCGGCAAAGGGCTCGCCAACCCCAGCGTAATCGACCGTCATTTCTCCAGCCCGCTCACCGTCGATGCCCCACGTCCCAAATCCCTGAATCTCCCGGGGGCCGACGAAGCCTTCGCTGAAGCCAACCTCTACTGCAGCAACATCTTCATGGTGCAGCAGGCCGACTACGACAACCAGTATTTCCTCTGTTCTCTCCCCATCGCCCGGCAGCTGCTCGGCGACACGCTCCTCACCTCGGCCTACGAACTGAGGCTCCGACCTGGGGCGAACGTCAAGAGGACCAAACGCGACCTCCTTGCGCTCATCGACCGCTTTACGACCTCGGATGCAGCCAATGAGAATCCATCCTCAGACAAGACGAATGGCAGCGCCCTCACCATCCTCACCCAGCACGAACAGCAGGCCGATGCCTACCGCATCATGCAGATCGAGAAGTGGCTCACCTTCCTTCTGGTCTTCTTCATCCTCCTCATCGCCTCATTCAACGCCATCGGTGCCCTCTCGATGCTCATCATCGACAAGGAGGCACAGATCGCCACACTTCGAAATATGGGTGCCGACCAGTCGCTCATCCGCCGCATCTTCACCTGCGAAGGATGGCTCATCACCGGCACCGGGGCCCTAGCAGGCCTCGCACTTGGCATCGTGCTCTGTCTGCTCCAGCAGCACTTCGGCCTCATCTCGCTCGGAGGAGGCGACACCACGCGCTACGTCATCGCCGCCTATCCCGTCGTGCTCCAATGGAGCGACGCCCTCCTCACGCTCCTTGCCGTAGCGGCTGTCGGTTTCCTTTCGACCTACTACACCGTCAAATCCACGTTGTAGGCTACGACAAAAATCCCGACACAAATGTGCCGGGATAAAGCCTTGAAGAGCGTTTGCCGTTCAGACGACAAACATCAGGAGAGACGAATGGACTTATTCCTCGTCGTCCCAAATGCTACTCTTGCCACGAGCTTGACCGCTGCCACCGCCGCCATACCTCAAGCCTGTGTCGCCGGCGCTAACCTTACTTACAGAGGAGGTGCATGTGATCTGGGACATGTGATACTCTACCACGTCCATCGTGGGCTTTGCATAGAATTTCTTGTTCATCTTGCAGTATTTTATATGATATTACTTATTATCTATATTAGAAAATCGGTACAAAGATATTATTTTTTCCAAAACGATGGACATACCACCCCCTACTTTTAACATTTATTTAACATTTTAACTCCATTTCTGTCTAAATATATCCAAAAAGCTATGACGATTAAACACTTTTTTGTCGCACTGGTCAGCCTGATGCTGATGACTTCGGCTTTTGCCCAGGACGAGAACCGGGCCGATGACACCGCGCTGGTTTCGGACGAAACAGCGTGGGTGGACGACATCGACACCCTGACTTGGGAGAACGACTCGATCGAAGCGGACAGCATCGCGCCGGAAGACCTGGAAATACCGGACCTTGACCTCTCGGCCTACGACTACGGCCCCGAATCGGGCGACACGGGCCTCGTCATCCTCATCCTGCTGGGTGCCCTGCTCTCCTTCATCGGCGTCTGCACGGGCCTCTACCTTCTGGTAGCCGAGATGGCGCGAAACCGCCAGAGGAACGTTGCCGCCTGGATTCTGCTGAGCATCTTTCTCACCCCGCTCCTTGCCCTTCTCCTCCTGCTCCTCGCCGGCAAAACCGACAACAGGCTGCCAGAACAGGGCTATAACAAGAAAGAATGAGCAAAAGATTTCCTAAGAAACAAAAAACGTGAATTTGCAGTTTACATTTGCGTCAATTCGACATATAATAGTGTAAGCCCACGGTGGGTTTATAAAAATAAATAATGTGAGGATATGATTTTGATTGAAAACAAGAGAACAAAGGTTGAGATTTTGAAGGAGAAGTATCCGGGTGCCCAGATTATCGATGTAACCAGCAAGTCGAACGACGTCTGGGTGAAGCTGAGTCCGTTCTTTCCTGTGGGCGGCATTCCTGTTCCTTTCAGCCCCGACCACGAATCGGCTACGGTGGAAGGTATCTGGCAAGGCCTAAAGGTCTTCAAGGAACAAGGCGTTGATGTGACGAAGATGCAACGCCGCGACATGAGCAATATCAAGCGCACGACACGAACCCTCGGTCCCTGCCTGGGACATCAGAAGGGCCTGGAATCGGAGGAGCTGCTGGGTTACATCGAAGCCCGCAAGCTGATTTATGTTCCCTCCTACAACTGGATGCTGGAGAACCGCTGCCAGAACCTGTTGCTGAAGCTCAAGGATTTGAGCGTGAAGGGATTTGTGGTGCTGCTCGACTACGACACCAATCCCGACATCGACGACCCCCGCAAGCCATTGAGCCACGCCTCGCTGATCGTCGAGGCCGTCAAGAAGCTGCTGACCGAGGAGGAGCTGGCCGACTGGCCCCGTCAGGTGAAGGAGATGAAGGCGCGTGCCAAGGAGAAGGCCTCGCAGAAGAAGGACTGGAAGGCACGCTGGCTGGAGATGAAGAAGCAGGCCGCCGTGGTGGGCAACCCCTCGCAGTACAATCCCGTCTGGGTATGGGAACAGCAGAAGGCCGGTAAGAAGTTCGACTTCGTCTTCTTCTGGGAAGCCGGAAAGAACACAAAGCTGCTGGAAAATCCCACGAAAAACTGCCTCAGCCAATGGGCGATGTGCAATTTCGAGGTGGACGGCGTGACCTACAACTGCGCCGAGCAGTACATGATGGCCGAAAAAGCCCGTATCTTCGGCGACGAGGAGGTGCGTGCGCAAATCCTGGCTACGGATTCACCCGAAACGATCAAGAAGCTGGGACGCGAAGTGAAGGGCTTCGACCCCGAGGTCTGGAACCAGCACAAGTTCAACGTAGTGGTGAAAGGAAACCTGGCAAAATTCAGCCAGAATCCCCCGCTGATGGAGTTCCTGAAGAAGACGGGCTCGGCCGTGCTGGTTGAAGCAAGCCCCTACGACAAGGTCTGGGGCATCGGCATGAAGGAAGGCGACAAGGACATCGAGGACGCCGAGAAATGGTTCGGCATCAACCTGCTGGGCTTCGCGCTGATGGTGGTCAGGGACCAGCTATGATGTTTGCAAGGTTGAAAATGTTTTCTGGGGCAAGGGAAAGCGTTTATCTTTGCCCCCGAATTATCACTTAAAATACAAGGAATAGGATGAAACAGCTACAAATTACACCAAGCATCACGAATCGTGATGACGATTCGCTTGACATCTATTTGAACGCCATCTCGAAGGAGAAGGCAATCACCACGGAAGAAGAGAAGGAGCTGGCACGCCGCATCCATCAGGGCGACAAGCAGGCCCTCGACAAGCTCGTAAGGGCCAACCTGCGCTTTGTGGTGTCGGTGGCCAAGGCGTACCAGAACCAGGGCATGAGCCTTGCCGACCTCATCTCGGAGGGCAACATCGGCCTGGTGAAGGCGGCAAGGGCCTACAACGAGAACCAGGGCGTGAAGTTCATCTCCTACGCCGTATGGTGGATTCGCCAATCCATCATGCAGGCGCTGACCGAAGACTCGCGCATGGTTCGTCTGCCCCACAACCAGGACACCCTGCTGCGTGCCATTCGCCGCGTCGCCAACCGCATCGAACTGACCGAGGGACGTCCGGCCACCTCCGACGAGGTAGCCGAGGAGCTGGGCATCGACGAGGAGAAGGTCGTCGAACTCCAGCGTGCCGGCCGACGCAACTCGAGCCTCGACGAACCGCTCAGCGACGAGGACGGCGGCACCCTCATCGACGTGACGGCCGACAAGGACAGCGAACGCGTGGACAGGAACCTCGAGACCGAATCGCTCAACACCGAGCTGGAGAGGCTGATGAAGGCCATGCTCAAGGAGCGCGAGATCACCGTGCTCAAGCTCGTCTTCGGCATCGGGTGCACCATTCACAGCCACGAGGAAATCAGCCACATCCTCGGACTTACCCGCGAACGTGTGCGCCAGATCAGGGAACATGCCATCCAGAAGCTGCGCAAGAGCACCCGCATGAACCACCTGAAGGTCTATAACAACTAAAAAAAGACAAGTTTCGCAGGCCCAAGCCGTCACTGGGCACCTGCGAAACTTGTTCCATAGGTGTATGAAAATAATAATGTACTCTTGTTTACGTAGGGTATAAAAGAAAGAAATAGGAAAAATTAATCTGTTTTTAGTAGAGGAAATTGCAAAGTGGAATGTGCGATTCCGTGCTAATTTCACCGTTTACACATTTTTTTGGCATTTTTTGGGGCAGATTACAAAAAAAACTTGTATCTTTGTCACACAAAAAAATGTGAATTAATAAGCATATTATGATTGAATATTTTAAAGTCACGAATTTCAAGTCTTACAGAGATGAGACTGTGCTGTCGTTTGTAGCTTCACGCAAGGAGAATAGTCCGAACAACGACCTGCCATTGTCGTGGTACAAGGAAATTGATGGAAAAAGAATTCTGAAGCTATTGATTGCCGTAGGTCTGAACGGCGCAGGCAAAACCAAAATGATCAATGCCATTGGATACCTGAAGGAGAAGGCGACCATCCGCCCGCAGCTGCCTACTATCCTACCCGACTATCAGCCTTACCTGCTCGATGCCGAATCGAAAGAGAAAAACACAGAACTTGAATTGTCTTACTACATTGATGAAGTAAACTATATCTATACGCTGAGTATCTCCCGCGATCGAATCGAAGAGGAGGAATTGAAGATTAAAGGACGTGGAATGCGTATTTATCATCGAAAATATGACAAGGATACCCAAACGATAAGAATTACTTTCGGAAGCGCCTGCGACTTGAACGAATCCGACCAGCATGACCTTGAAATCAACATCTGGAACAACGCCACCGTACTTGCCACTTTTGGAGCTATGAATCTGGAAAGCAAATTGTTGAAGACAAATTTCGACTATTTTGTGAACAGAGTCAGCCTGGTGCATAAATCGAATATTTCATTGGCAGACAAATTATCGACAGGAGATCTGGAAAGAGACAAGAAGGTAAAAAGCCTGCTGATACAGCTGCTTCAGGATGTCGGTTCGAGAATTATTGATTATAAGATAGAGGAAGTTAGCATCCACCTGAATGAGCTGATAAAGACTGAAACACCCGACATCGTAAAAAATGTTTTGCAGCAACAATATCCCGATGGCAAACTGAGCCAGAAAGTTGTTCGACTTTATTATGAATTGAAGGAAGAACTGCCCAGGGAGAACGAGAACGACGAACCCCGCTATAGGCTCGTCATTCGTCCGCTGGATTTCGAACCGGAATCGGATGGCACGAAACAAATTATCAAGCTGGGACTGGTACTTTATGATATTGCTGTGGGCAATAAGAGTGCCTGCATCGACGAATTTGAAGGGTTGATACATTCGAAGGCAGTGGAATTTATTTTAAAGATGTATCTGACTTTGGTTGACGACAAGGAATGCCAGCTCCTGGTGGCAACGCACGACCTGATACTTTTCGACAGCAAATTCATCCGACAGGATGCCGTGCGCAAATTCCAGAAGGGACAAGATGGTGTAACCAGAATATTGAAAAGAAAGTATGTTCATCACACGATGAACTTCCTGAATACCTATAACGAGGAGCTGGAAGAAGAGATTGGACGTGAAGAAGACGAGTTCACAACCCTCAGCACCTATCAAGGCTTCAGCTGATTTCGCAAAAAAGAGAGAAAAATCCACGGGAAAGCCGCGATAAAATCGCCAAATTTTGCCTGTAATCGACGAAATTACGTGGCTTTCTATCCATTTTTGATATTTACGCATATCAAAAGGGGTATATTCGCAAAAAAAATTACGTTAATTTTCCACTTATTTCAAATTTCTTTTGGATTGTTTATCCAGAAGCATTATCTTTGTACCAGAAAATAAAGCTTGTTGGTGGATGATGGTTTGGAATAGGGGAAACCTTTTTGGAACAGGAGATGCTAATGGAATAGAGAGAAGCGAAGAGAAAAGAGAAAAGAGAGAAGTAAAGTAAAGAAATGTCGAACTAAAAAAACAAAAAGGAAATGGACTTTTGGAAGCTGTTTGGAATTGGAGAAAAGATCACCCCAATACCGCAAGAGAAGAAAATGATCTTGATGAGTGTCAGGCCTACTGTCAACCGGCCGAGTATGAGATGGGGCGGCCGGAACCACCGGAATGGATAGGATGGCAGCAGTAGCGTCTTCGCAAAGAGTCCCGACGAGTGTCGGGGCTCTTTGTGTATTTTTTAAGGCCGAAATCCTGGCATAACGGTATAACGAAATCCCGGAATACTGGTATAACGGAATATCGGAATACCGAAAAAGCAGAAAAAAGCCGAAACCCGTCGAAACCTACCCTTTCCCAAACGTCTCCGCCCGATAGCGGCAGTCGCGCGCATAGCGCAGATATTCGAGCTTGCGGTCGAGCGGGAGCATCTTGAGCGTGGAGTGATAGGTGGGGCTGCCCTTGTAGCTGTCGCGCCAGACGTAGTAGTTGTCCTCGAGGGGCACCACATCGATGGCCTCGTAGTAGAAGATGAGGTCCTCCACACTCTTGCGGCTCGCGCTGGGGTAATACTGATGCACCTCGTCCATGATCTCGTCGATGGGGACAGGGTAGTCGGGCATGTCGCGGACGATGTTCTCGACCACATCATAGACCTCCAGCGGGTCGGCGCATTGGTTAGAGGCATACATGCCCGAATAGCCGCAGGCATAGACGTCGTCGCTCTGGTTGAGCAGCTTCTTGACCGTAGCCACATCGTCGAGCGCCCACTTGGGATGCTGCGTGTTGAAGGTCATGAGCAGCTCGCGCAGGTGCATCGGGATGCCGTTGCGGTCGAGGATCTCGATCAGCGCACGCGTCTCGTCGATGCTGTTGCGGGTGAAGTGGAAATGATGCTTCTGCTGCGTCTCGATGCCGAACAGCTCGTAGGCCAATGTCGCCATGATGTCGAAGACGGCGTCGCGGATGTCGGGGAACAGATTCTCGACCGTAGGCAGCACCGACTCGAACGGCTCGTCGGTGTCGCGTTCGTAGCGCAGCTTCGAAGCCACCAGCACGGCCTTGCAGCCAGCCTCCCAGTTGTAGGCATCAGCCAAGGGGGCGGCAATGGCATACGGTTCCTTCCGGATCTTGCACAGGGTGAACTTCCCCAGCAGGCCGACCATACCCAGGAAGCCCTCGAATTCGGTCGAAAGCCCCTCATCGGCGGCAATCTTCTCGAAATCGGAAGTGGTAGGCGTCAGGATGATTTCGTCCATCAGGTCATAGCGGTTCCAGTCGGGGTTCCTCATCAGGAACGTGTCCTTCTTCAGGATGGGCTTGCCGAGGTACAGGCGCACCCTTTCGCTCGAAAGCCCGATCTCCTGGGCAATGTCGCGGCGGTCCTTGGCCCTGTACTTGCCGATGCCATAGAACATGGCGAAGATCTTCTCCTCCTTCCGGGTGGCCTTCGAAAGTCGCTGCTCGAGCAGGAAGAACATCGGATAATAGCCGCGTTCCGCGCGGAAAGTCTCGACAAACTGCGCCTCCTGCGGCCCCAGATAGGGGAACTTCTGGATGATCTCCTCCACATCGAGCTGCTCGACGGGGATGTTCATCACGCGGTCGTAGATGCGCTGGAAATCGCGCACGCGGAGGTACAGCAGCTTGACGTCGATCGAGCGCAACGGGCGATCCACCTTCGCCGCAAACTCCTCGAACGTCAGGTTGAAATAGGGCTCGATGGCGCTCACCTTGAAGAACATCGACATGAAGATCACGCGCAGCCTCAGGTTGGTGATCTTCGTCGTGAAGTCGTGTAGTTCATTCCTTAGATAGGCCTCCTTCTGCGGAGACATTTGCGAAGTCTGCTCTGCCATAATCATCCTGCTTTATTCGTGTTCGACAGATTCTTTTCGATACGTTCGGCAAGCCGCATTTCCGCCTCATGCACCTCGCGCCGGTACTCTTCGACGGCCGCCAGGATGCCCGAATAGGCTTCGTCCGACAGGCAGTCGTAGCCTTTCTCGAGCAGCTGATAGACATTGGCCTGCAGCGTATCGGAGAACAGCTCGACGGGCATGCCCGAGCGGGCACATCGAATGATCTTGCTTTCGAAGGTACAGTTGCCCAGCGAGCCATCGGTCTCGACCACCCGCAGCATCTCGGTGTAGCGCGTCGAGCCCTCCTCGTCGGCGGTATATTGCTTCACCAGGCAGTCGCCCGTCGCCACTGTACGGTACTGGTCGGCCTCAAACTGACGGAATAGGGGCCAGCGTTCGGTGCGGAAGTGGGCGTGCTTCAATCCCTTGTGAAGCTGGACATAGACTTCGGGATACATGCGCATGAACTCGGCCGCGCCGATGATCTCGCCCTGCAGGTTACGATACGCCACCAGATGCTGGCGCACGTAATACTTCACAGCCAGGTTGTAGTCGGGCGCCATGTCGATGGCCTGGATGTCGTCGGGGAAATAGGCCAATACGCTTGCGATCAGCCCATTCTCGTCGCAGACAACATAGACATTCCGGATCTTGCCCGACAGGGCTACATTCCCCTTGCCTCCGACATCCTCACAACCCATCGCTCCTTCCCGTTTGTAGAAAGGAGCCTCCTCGAGTTTGATATCCAAGACACTAATTTGATTTTCCATGTTAAGATGCTTTCATTGATATTGACGATGCAAAGATAATCCATCCGAACGAAAACACCAAATTTTGTCTTGGAAAAATGCCAAAATAGAAAGAAAAACAGGCAAAAGGCAAGTGCAAGTGCCACGCGGCGCAGGTTATTTCCTGCGCTTGATGATGATGCCGACGTAGGTGAGCAGCACGACGTTCATCATCAGGGCATAGATGATGGCGGGTATGGCGATGACGCCATTATTGAAAATGAACGGGCTCGAAGCGATGGCGATGGCCTGTGCCGCGTTCTGCATGCCCACCTCGATGACGATGGTTCGCTTCTCGCGCGTGGCAAGGCCGCATAGGTGACCGGCCAGCCACGAAACGCCGATAGCCAGCAGGATCAAGGCGGTGAGGCAGAAGCCGAGGACACCGAAATTGTCAGCAATCGTGGCATGATGCTGCACGAAGAAGATGCCCGCCAACAGCATCAGGGCGGGGAAGGCAATCTTCGAGAGCACGCGTTCCATGCGCGTGGCAGCCACCGACCAGAAATGGTTCACGGCGATGCCCAGCACGATGGGGATGAGCATGGTGACGAGGTTCTGCATCAGCAGGTTCCCGACAGGCAGATGGATGCCCACCGCCTCGCCCACCTGCATCGTCGTCCAGTCGAGGATGAGGGGCACCGTGAAGAGCGTGATGATCGAACTGAGCGCCGTGAGCGACACCGACAGGGCGACATCGCCTTTGGCCAGCATCGAGAAGACGTTGCTCGACGAACCGCCCGGGCAGCAGGCAATCAGCACTACGCCGATATAGAACAGGGGGGACAGGTCGAAGATCTCGGCCAGGGCAAAGGCAATCAATGGCAAGACAATCAGCTGGCCGGCAAGGCCCAGCAGGATGGCCTTCGGCTGCTTGAACACCAGCATGAAGTCGTTGGGGCGCAGCGTCAGGCCCAGGTCGAACATCAGCAGGGTCAGGATCGGAAGAACAATGAGGATGCTGTTCATTATTTTAAGCTTCGTGGGAGATAGCGGGAGTTAATGGGGGTGATGGGAGTTAATGGGAACGATGGGAGTTATCGGGAGTTAACAGACGATACATTCGCCTTGTAAAAAGGAACCCGAGACACATTGTTCCCTTTCGGTCACGTCCAAGAGAAGCGTCCGTTAACTCCGTGCGTAGTGCTAACTCCAGTTTACTCCCGCGCGTAGCGCTAACTCCCGCTAACTCCCGTTTACTCCAAAAATATTCTATTTCTTGCAGAAATGCAGCGAATTGAGTTGACAGATGGATTGCTTCTTGGTCTCCGAACTGAAGACGAAGAAGAGGGCGTGCTTGCCGTTGTAGTACTTCAGCTGCTCCACGTCAATGGTTGCAGTGGTCGGCTTCCCGACGCCCTCGGTGCCCACCTGAAGCGCAGCCAGATGCACGCCGCCTTCGGCCTCCGACGGACGGTCGAGGAAAATGTCAATTGTACCGGCAACGCCCTCTGGTGTGTAGTCGAGCACAAGCTGCAGGCCCGTCTGTCCGAAAGTCTTGCCAAAATTATAGTACTTGTAGCCGACCACCGAACCCGCCGTGTTATTGACCATCGGGCAACGGTTCACCGCGAGGTCATAGACGTCCTTTCGGCCATCGTACTGGTTGCGCACAATCTCGGTGTGGGAACCCGAATAGATAACGTTCGGATACTGCTGCACAGCCGGCTCGGGGCCGGTGAAGTAGCAGGCAATGCCGGCGGGATAGGTCTCGAAGGGGTCGAGGCCCTCGAGGAGGAAGCCCTCCGACGTGAATTCGGCCTCCGAGATGCGGACGTAGCCGTCAGCACCCGGCACCACCTCGACGCGGATGGGAGCCACCGTTGCCTGTCGGCCGTACTCGTTGACGCCCGCCTGGCGGTGGTAGAAGACGTACCACTGGTCGCCGATCTTGCAGATGCTGCCGTGCGTATTGCCGAAGGGCGTGGCGGTGGCCACCGTCGTGCCGTCGGGGCGATGCTCCTTGCCGCGGCCGTCGATGATGGTGCCTCCGTAGGTCCAGGGGCCGAGGGGATGGTTGCTATAGCAGTAGGCAAGCGTATAGTTGACGCTGGGCAGGCCGTCCTCGCCGTCGTTGGTCACGCGGCTATAGACGAAGACGTACTTGTCCTCGATCTTGCGCATCGACGAAGCCTCGAAGAAGCGGTAGGTATGGTCCTGCTTGCTGCTGGGTATCATGTTCTCGACAATCTGCGTGCCGGGCTTCACTGTGGCCATCGTCGCGGGGTCGAGCTCGGCGCCGTTCGACTGCTCGAAGCCCCAGTAGCCGTAGGTGCGGCCGTCGGTGTCGGTAAAGACGCCCGGGTCGAAGTAGAGGATGCCTTCGGTCTTCGTGGGGTCATTCTTGCTCCAGTTGCACACCTCGAAAGGCCCGTCGGGGCGGTTCGACTTCGCCACCATCGTCTGGCGGCCGCCTGCCTGGTTGTTCGGATAGAGGTAGTAGGTCTTCCGTCCATCCTTGTCCACCACCTCGTTGACATCGGGGGCAAACAGCACGTCGCCCTTGCCATCGGGGCGAAGCAGCTTGCCGTTGGCGTCCTTCTTCGATTCGAAGATCACCCCGTCGTAGCGCCAATGGCGCAGGTCATCGACCGAAGCCGACCAAACGACCTGATCCAAGCCGCAGTACATGGTCACCAGGTTGTCGTGCGACCCGTAGATATAGACGCGGTATTTTCCCGGGTTGTCGGGGTCTTCAAACACGTACGGTTCGCCATCAGGGATGAACTCCCACAGCGGCAGGTAAGGGTTCTGTGCAACGGTCGTCGCAGCCAGCAGCGACAGCAGGCTCACGGAGAGTAGTCGGAAGATCGTTTTCATAGGATATTTATTTAACAGGAGTTAGCAGGAGTTAATGGGAGTTAGCAGGAGTTAGCAGGAGTTAGCGGGAGTTAGCGGACGATACCTTCGCCTGGAAGAATCCCGTTCAAGCCGACAATTGTTAATTGTTAATTATTAATTGTTAATTGAAGAATTGTCCGTGCAAAGATAGATAGTTTTTTTGTCAAAAGCAAATTTTCGAACGAAATATTTGGAAGAATCGAAAAAAGTCAGTATTTTTGCAGCAAATTATAGCACTATAGCCAATATAGCTACTATAGCCCCTATCGCCAATATAACCCCTCAAAAAACACCAAAAACCCCAAAAATATGAGAAAACTGTTTTCAATGATTGTTGCCGCGCTGGTATGCGTGTCAGCAATGGCCGAGATACAGCGGCCCAAGCTTGTGGTAGGTCTCGTTGTCGATCAGATGCGCTGGGACTACCTGTACTATTACTACGACCAATATGGCGAAGGCGGACTCCGCAAGCTCGTCGATGACGGCTTCAGCTTCGAGAACACCATGATCAACTACGTGCCCACCGTGACCGCCATCGGCCACACCAGCATCTATACGGGTACCACACCCGCCCTCCACGGAATCTGCGGCAACGACTTCTATATCAACGGAAAGCGCACCTATTGCTGCGGCGACGAAACCGTGCAGAGTGTCGGCTCCAACAGCAAGGAGGGACAGATGTCGCCCCGCAACAACCTCGCTTCGGGCATCGGCGACGTGCTGAAGATTGCCACCGACTACAAGGCCAAGGTCATCGGCGTAGCCCTCAAGGACCGTGCTGCCATCCTGCCCGCCGGCCATGGCGCCGACGCAGCATACTGGTGGGACGGCTCGGCCGGACACTTCGTCAGCTCCACCTACTACATGACTGAGCTGCCCAAGTGGGTGCAGGAGATGAACAAGCAGATTGGCGTGAAGCCCGGCACCGACATCAAGCGCTCGCCCGAAGGCATCGTCAAGACCTTCCAGATGGCCATCGCCGCCCTCGAGAACGAGCAGATGGGACAGGATGACATCACCGACATGCTCGCCATCAGCATCTCCTCGACCGATGTCATCGGCCACGCCATCGGCACACGCGGCCCTGAGAACCAGGCAGCCTACATGGAGCTCGACAGCCAGCTGGCCAACTTCTTCCAGGTACTCGACCAGAAGGTGGGCAAAGGCAACTACCTCCTGTTCCTCTCGGCCGACCACGGTGCTGCCCACAACCCCAACGTGATGAAGGAGCACAACATCCCATCAGGCGGCCTCGAGATGTGGAACAAAATGAAGGTAATTGAGGAGACCGTCAAGGCTCAATTCGGCTTTGAGGGCGAAGAGAAGGTCATCCTGGGCGAAAATGCCGGACGCATCTTCCTCAACCACGCCTACATCGCCGCCAGCGGCAAGAAGGTCTGCGAAGTGAAGCAGGCCGTCATCAACGAGCTAAAGAAAATTGACGAGCTGATCTATGTGGTTGATTTCGAGAAAGCCCTCACCACCACCATGCCCAAGCTCCTGCGCGAACGCATCGCCAACGGCTACAACCCCGCCCGCAGCGGCGACATCTTCATCGTGCCCAAGGCAGGCTGGGAGAACGTGAGCGACAAGCCCGACTACGTGGGCACCACCCACGGTATGTGGAACCCCTACGACGCCCACATCCCCTTCGTGCTCTACGGCTGGCACGTCAATCCTGGCGAGACTCCCGAGCCCACCTACATCGTCGATATTGCCCCCACCATCTGCCAGATGCTCCACATCCAGATGCCCAACTCCTGCATCGGAAATGCCAAGGAGATGAAGTAAAAAAGATTGGAGACAACCAAACAACAGCCTGGCCTGAATGCAAATCGGACCAGGCTGATTTTTATAGTCACTATAGCAATTATAGTTACTATTTCATCCTACAGCTCCACTGCCTCATACTCAAGCCCGAACGCCTCGGCCACCGCCTTGAAGGTGACCTTGCCATCGACCACATTGAGTCCCAGGTAGAGCGAATGGTCGTCGCGGCAGGCCTGCTGCCAGCCCTTGTCGGCCAGGGCGAGCGCATAGCGCAGTGTGGCGTTGGTCAGCGCCAGCGTAGAGGTGTGCGACACCGCGCCCGGGATATTGGCCACGCAGTAGTGGACGATGCCGTCGATCGTATAGACGGGGTCTTCGTGCGTCGTGGGCCTCGAAGTCTCGAAGCAGCCGCCCTGGTCGATAGCCACATCGACGAGCACCGTGCCCGGCTCCATCAGCTTCAGCATGTCGCGCGTGATCAGATGCGGGCACTTCGCACCCGGGATGAGCACCGAACCCACCACCACATCGACCGTAGGCAGCAGCTTGCGGATGTTGTGCTCGGTGGAATAGATGGTGTGGACGTTGGGCGGCAGCTCCATGCCCAGCTGGCGCAGGCGCGGCAGGTTGATGTCGGCAATGAGGACATCGGCGCCCAGGCCGGCAGCCATGCGCGCAGCCGCCTCTCCCACCGTGCCGCCTCCCAGGACGAGCACACGGGCAGGCTCCACGCCCGGCACGCCGCTGATCAGCTTGCCCTTGCCGCCCTTGGTCTTCTGCAGATAGTAGGCGCCGTTGAGCGTCGCCATGCGTCCTGCCACCTCGCTCATCGGGATGAGCAGTGGCAATGAGCGGTCGGCCTTCTGCACGGTCTCGTAGGCGATGCAGACGGCTCCGCTCCGGAGCATAGCATCGGTCAGCTCACGCTCGCACGCGAAATGGAAATAGGTGAACACGATCTGACCCTTGCGGATCAGCGGGTACTCGGGGGCAATGGGTTCCTTCACCTTCACAATCATATCCGAAGCGGCATAGACCTCCTCCATCGCAGGCAGGATCTGGGCGCCCGCTGCCACGTATTCCGCATCGGGGAAGCCGCTGCCGTCGCCCGCTGTATGCTGTACAAAGACGGTGTGCCCGTGCTTCACAAGTTCGGCCACTCCTGCGGGCGTCATGCCGACACGGCTCTCGCCCTGCTTGATTTCTTTTGGAATTCCAACTTTCATAGTATTGTCCTTTTAAAGTGTTGTGTTTATATGGTTATCTGGGGCAAAGATAATAATATTTTCGAATCTACATAATAGAAGCCTTCGTTTTTCGTTGCAGTTCACTCATTTTTAGTGTCATTTGTCATGTCCACTTGCGACATGAACAATCTCTCTTAAGAAGAAGTACTCTGTCGGCCGACAGAATATTTGCTACAACGGATAGAGTACTCTAACGGCCGACATAATGCTTGCTCCAATCGGATAGAGCACTCTGACGGGCGTCACGATGTTTGCTCCAATCGGATAGAGCACTCTAACGGCCGACATAATGCTTGCTCCAATCGGATAGAGCACTCCGACGGCCGACATAATGCTTGCTCCAATCGGATAGAGCACTCCGACGGCCGTCACGATGTTTGCTCCAATCGGATAGAGTACTCTGTCGGCCGTCACAATGCTTCCTCCAATCGAATATTGCACTCCGACGGCCGTCACGATACTTGCTCCAATCGAATAGAGCACTCTGTCGGCCGTCACGATGCTTCCGCAATCGGAGATAGCACTCTGTCGGCCGACAGAGTGCTTTATGATGAAAAAGAACAGATTTACAAACAAAAACTTTGCATTTTCAAAGAAAAACAAGTATCTTTGCCGAAGAAATCAATATACCCAAAACGCAATGAGACTCCTTACCACTCTCCTATCCCTGGCCACAGCGGCGACGCTGGCGGCGCAAGAGTATGCCGTGCCTGTCCTCGAGAACGAAGAACCGATGGCGACGGGCAAGTTTGAACCCACCTGGGAATCGCTCAGCCAATACGAGGTGCCCGAGTGGTTCCGCGACGCAAAGTTCGGCATCTGGGCACATTGGGGCCCGCAATGCGTCGAAGGCTCGGGCGACTGGATGGCACGCGGCCTATACCAGGAAGGTTCGAGCCAATATAAATATCACCGCGAGCATTACGGCCACCCGTCGGAGGTGGGCTTCAAGGACATCCTGCCCCTCTTCAAGGCGGAACGCTGGAACCCCGATTCGCTGGTGCAGCTCTACAAGGAGATCGGTGCCCAGTACTTCTTCGCCCTCGGCAACCACCACGACAACTTCGACCTGTGGGACAGCAAGTACCAGCGCTGGAACTCGATGAACATCGGTCCCCACAAGGATATCCTCGCCGGATGGGCGGCTGCTGCCAAGAAGGCCGGCCTGCCCTTCGGCATCTCGTTCCACGCCGACCATGCCTGGACGTGGTACGAACCCTCGCGGCGCTACGACACCCAGGGCGACAAGATGGGCGTGCCCTACGACGGCTGGCTGACCAAGGACGACGGCAAGGGGCAGTGGTGGGAAGGCTACGACCCGCAGGAGCTCTATGCCCAGAACCACCCCTTGAGCGAAGGCTCCTGGGCGAACGGCATGATACATCGCCAATGGGGATGGGGCAATGGCGCGTGCCCTCCCTCGCAGGAGTTTGCGACCAACTTCTACAACCGCACGCTCGATGCCATCAACCGCTACAACCCCGACCTGATCTATTTCGACGTCACCGTCCTCCCCTTCTACCCCGTGAGCGATGCGGGCATGAAGATCACGGCGCACATGTACAACCACAGCATGGCGATGAACGGCGGCAGGAACCGCGCCATCGTCTTCGGCAAGATACTCGAAAACGACCAGCAGCGGCAGGCCCTGGTGTGGGACGTGGAGCGCGGCGCACCCAACGCCATCCAACCCGAGCCGTGGCAATGCTGCAACTGCATCGGCGGCTGGCACTACAACACGGAAATCTACGAGAAGGGCACCTACAAGAGCGCCGCCATGGTGGCCAAGCTGCTGGTCGATATCGTTTCGAAGAACGGCAACATGCTGCTCTCCATCCCCTTGCGATCCGACGGCACCTTCGACGAGAAGGAGGAGGCCATCCTCAGGGAGTTCGGCGACTGGATGCGAATCAACAAGGAGAGCATCATCGCCACCCGCCCGTGGAAGATCTTCGGCGAAGGTCCCATTGCCGAATCGACGATACAGATCAACGCACAGGGCTTCAACGACGGCAACTACACGAAGGCCGGAAGCGACGAGATACGCTTCACGCAGACGGCCAAGAACCTTTACGTGAGCGCCCTTGCCTGGCCGGAGAACCGCACCGTCATCGTCCGAAGCCTTGCCAAGGGTAGCAAGCTCTTCCCGAAGGGCATTTCGAAGGTCGAGCTCCTCGGCTTCGGTCCTGTCAGATTCGATCGCACCCGTGACGCCCTCGTCGTTACCCTTCCCGACACTCCCCTCAACGGCATCATGCCGGTTCTGAAAATCCGCAAATAAGAGCCGACTTCGCAAACAAAATCCGCCCTGTCCCGGTCAAAGCGACCACGGACAGGGCGGTTTCTATCGGTAGGGCGAAGGCTCCTATTCCCTCGAAACGGCCTCCTTGAGCACACGCTGGCACTCGTCGAGGTTCGAGCTGAAGAGGGCCTTGTAGATGGCATCCTTGTAGCGGGCGTTCAGCTGCTGCAGCTCGATGATCTGGCGCTGCAGGTCATTGATCTCGTCATCGGCGTCGTAGTAGTCGTTGGGCGAGTAATTGCCCGCTGGAGCCGTATTGACACGGTTGTCGGAAGTGTTGGGCGTGGAGGCGGTGCCGGCCGTCGGGCGGCTACCGGTGGTGGTGTTCTGCTGCCTGTTGCTGCCCGCTTCGCGCATGTCGCTGAAGGCATTCCAATAGCTGGCATTGCGGTAGGCCGAGAAGGTGCCGTAGGGCACATAGAGGGCGAAGGGCACCTTGCCGTTGTCGTCCAGCGGGAACGTCGAGGAAACGACGGTGGGCGGCTCGGGGCTGTTGACATAGAGCACCTTCAGGGCATCGCAGTCCTCGAACGCCTCCAAGCCGATGCTCTTGACGCCACGCGGCAGGGTGAGCTCGGTGAGCGACGAACATTCCTCGAACGCCTCATCGCCGATGGTCTTGATGCCATCGGGCAGGTTGACGCTGGTGAGGCTGCGGCACTTCTGGAAGGCTGCATTGCCGATGTAGGTGACCGTGGCGGGCACCGTGACCGAAGTGAGGCTGCGACAATGGACGAAGGCCGACTTGCCGATGCCTACGACCGTATAGCGGGTACCCTCGGCGTCGGTGACCTGGGAAGGCACCACCAGGCTTCCGCTCACGTAGGAGGCATTGCGTTCGGTGTAGTACATGCGCGACACTTCGCACTCGTTGGTCGAAAGCACGTTGAAGTAGAGGATGCGCCCATCGTCCATCGTTGCCTGGAAGTCGTAGGCCATCGACAGCGATGCTGCTGAAAGGGCGACAAGGAGAGTGAATAGTTTCTTCATAGTGTATCGTCGTGTTGTGTTAATCTTGAATCTAATTTAAGATAGCCGGAAGGGTAGCGGGTTTAAAGACGGGAGAAAAAAACTGCCCGGGCGCTGCGGCAGAAAGAGGAAAAATCTGCCCAGGCGTGCGGCCAAGAGGCGAACAGCCTTCGCCACAGGACCTGAGCAGAATGGATGAATCGGGAAATTACTGGGTAGCGTACTTGCGACCGTTCTGTACCTTGATGCCGCGCGACTGCTCGCTGGTGCGGGTACCGTCAATGCGGAAAATGTACTGCGTTGGAGCCTGGGCGGAAGCAGCCACCTCCTCGACGGGCACCGTCTGGCCGGTCTTCACGACATATTCCTCCTGGGCCTTTTCCATCTGGGCACGGAAGGCAGGGCTTCCCTGCAGGGCGCAGAAACCGATGCTGGCGGCGGCACGGCTGGCATCGACGTCGCTCTGCCAGTGGGCACCTACGATGACACGGCTGTTGCAGTAATCCCAGCCGCGACGGAAGATCTCGTTGGCACGGGCAGGGGCAATCTGAGCGAGGAGCAGGGCTATACCCCAGCCGCGCAGCGAGTGGCCGGAGGGATAGCTGCCTTCGCCGCGAAGGTCGTCCTCCTCATGTGAGGGCATGGCGTCGTCGAAACGCTCGAAAGGACGCTGACGGCCATACTGAGCCTTGCAATACTTTCGCATGGGGTCGGTGGTGGCGAGGCTGGTCTCCAGCAGCTTCCAGATCTCGGGCGTATCCTCGGGGGTGATGGTCAGGCCAAAGGCTTCGGCATACTGTCCGAAGACCTTGATGTGGTCGTCCCATTCGGCATCGGCAATGGCCAGAGCGACGCGCTCGGGGTCCATGCGCTGCTGCTTGCCCCAGCAATAGCGGACAATGTCGTTGGCAAATTCGGGGCTATCGAATGCGGGAGGCGCGGGCATGATTTCATACAGTTCGGGCAACTCGTTCAGTTCGAAATAGGGCTGCACAGTTTCGTCCTGAGCGCCTGCGGTCATCGTAGCCAAGAGAGCGGCTGCGACCAAGGTCATGAATTTTTTCATTGTGAGTGATAAGTATGTAACCAAAATTAACGATAATTATCTGTGTCTTTTTCTTAACACGAATTATCATGAATTTACATGAATTATTAGTATGAATGGTAGGTCAATATAAACATACTGAAAAATTAACGATAATTCGCGATAATTCGTGTTAAAAGAAAATGTATAGTTACTTGATGACAATCTTGCGGCCACGGTTGACGTAGATGCCGGGTGCCGTGGGTTCGCTGCTCAGTCGGCGACCGTCGAGGGTGTACCATGCGTTGTCCACAGCCGAAGCCTTAGCGACGGAGTAGATTTCGCTGATAGCCGTCTCCTGGCCGTCGAAGTTCAGCACGCAAGAGCGGACGAGGTCCGATGATTCGACATCGCCTGCAGTAAGCTCACCCTGCAGCTCGAAGTAAGCGCGGCAAGCATTCACGGGAACGTCAGATTGCGGGTAATAGAGCATGTTGCCTTCGCCCAGATACAGCTTCTTGGTGTCGCCAGCCCTGAGGGTGACAGGCGAGAAGGTGCCGAGCATGAATACGTCGGCGGCTTCGTAAGAGTCGGGTTCGGTGGCGCTGATGGTTACGTTTCGGAAGGTAGGATCCTTGACATCGCCAGCACCGTCGGTCCACTTCACGAGGTAGGGCTTGCCAGCCTTGACGGAGTTCGGTTCGGAGAAGCCGATGGTGAGCGTAGAGCCGGAGAACGAAGTATCCTTCTTTTTAAACTGCATCACCGTAGCGCCTTCGAGCGGTGTACCCGTATAGTCGGTGATATCGAACGGCAGGCAGAGGGTGTTCCAGCTGCCATCGTGGTAGAAGGTTCGGCCCGTGAGGGTCAGGTCGATGGTCTTGCCGCTGAGGTCGGCGAGCAGAGCCGTGTTGTCCTGGTCGTCGGGGAACGAAACGGTCGAGAAGATGGGCACGGTGGTGGTGCCAGCGGGGCAGACGATGTAGGCGCTGCAGCCGTCGAGGCTGCTCACGGAAGAGTTGGCCTTGAACTGCTCGTTGGCGGCATCGAGCAGCATCGTGGTGCCATCGGCGATGCTGGACTTGAAATAGGTGCCCTTGAAGGCGTATGCGGTATTGTCGGCATAGCTGACGGTGGCAGGATTTGGGCAAGAGAGGGCCACTTCGTCAAACACCAGTTTCTCGACCTTCGAGGGTTTGATGAGGTAGGGGACTCCAGCCGCGAGACGCTTGTCGGCGACTTCGGCAAACTGCATCTGGTTGTTGGCGATGGACTTGTACTCCATCAGGACAACGTCATCGCCGAACGTGGCCTGCAGCTTTTCTTTTGTCAGGGAGAAGGGCAGGCAGATGGTGTTCCATTCGCCGACCGTGAAGGTGCGATTGATGACCGTAGTCTTGCAGATCTTGCCGTCATGATCGCCGAGACTGGTGGCGGTGGAGGTGGCATCGTGCGTGTAGTCGGACGCCATCATATTCTCCTTCAGCAGGTGGATGGCGGTGTTGAGCCAGTGGTTGTGGTCGACGATGAAGTGCCACATAGACGTGCAAGCTTCGTCATAGGAATCGAAAGTGCCTCCGACCCAGTATAAATAGTCTTCGGTCGTCTTCCAACCGGCGCCGCCATTTTCCTTGGGGGTATAATTGAGCGCGAAAGACTGTTTCGTCTCATCTGGTATTCTGAAAATCCTGTGCCATAAATAGTTGGACACTCCATTATCGATGGGATAATCATATTGGCCCAAGGTACTTCCTTCAGGCCTGTTTTCTGGCTGATAACTATAAACCTTGTCCCAACGTTCGACGAGGAGCTTGACAAATTCGGGGCTATGCTTTGTCAAATTCCTTGCTATCTCGGGCAGAAAACCATAATCAATCTTACCGGCATCGAAGATAAAGCCTTCTTTCAGATTCCCAAAATTTCCGAAAGCGATATCAAAATCCCAAAGCGGACCCATTTTCAGCTTGTCACCGGGGTTGATGTCGCGATAGGCATAGTTGCTGATCAAGCCGTCGTAGTTGCCGCTAATCTCATTGCCGATAAAGTAAGCTACGACAGACTCCAAATCGACATACTTGAAGAATCCGGTAGCCTCCGAGAAGTCGCCAGAAACCCAATCGGACCATTGTGCGAGGGAGTGAACCGTACCAAGATATGATTCGATATCGGCTTTCGCATTTTCATACAAATCGTCTTCAGGATTCTTGACATTGACAACAAGTCCATTTACCGTCACATGAGCATCAACATCTATAAAGGCATCGTTGGTTGACACGCCTTCCAGGAGCCAGCCGTTGTCCTCATCGATGTTGATGCGCTCCGCCTGGATCTGCGTATGGTCGGAGATCTGGTAGGAGCCGATATATTCGTTGTTCAGCACCACATCGACAAACTTGAAGGCGGGATAATAAGGCAAGCCCTTTACGCCTGTCTTATCCTCAATGCGCCGCCCTATCTCACTTGCCAGTGAATTTCGGAGCATGGTCTTGTCAGCGACATTGGCCAACAGTGTCCAGTTCTTGGCATCAGCATATTCGTTGGTGCCGTCTTCCTTGGCAAGGAACTTTGTCTTGCTGGGGAACTTCAGGCGATAGGCCTTCTTGGGGCTTTTCCATGTGGAGTTGCCACGGCCGCGGATGGTGGTCAGTTCGTCGCGGCTCTTGATGCTGCCTGTAACGTCCACCACCTTGATACGAGCCAGGCGATACTCGTCGGGCTTTGGATTATCCCATTGACCATAGTTAGGACGCAAAGCGACATTGTTGGTACAATCGGGGTCCTTGGCGATGATGTTGTTGCTGATGGGGGTGTCGTACGACGAGCCACCCTGCAGCTTGACCAGATAATAGTTGTCGTTCTTGTCGCCCGTGGTGTTCTTGTACTCCAACGGCTTGACAGGGTTGTTGTTTTCGTCATACTCCACTTCTGCGTCGAGCATCCAGATGTAGATGGTCGGGGCGCTGGTGAGCTGCGCTCGATTAGAAATTCTGGCGTTAGTTTCGGCTTCGGATGTCGGACTACTGATTTCTTGTGCTCTCGCGCCTGTAGCAAATGCACAAGCAAGTGCCAACAGACAAATTGTGTTTTTAGTGTTCATTTAGATGTGTTTTTATATTGTGAAA
>JAEEGJ010005050.1_pt1 | contig 42603 bp, 32 predicted proteins | sample 8958761 | NCBI WGS metagenome assembly JAEEGJ01 (sample SAMN16246546, study PRJNA631951) | gut metagenome | biome: gut microbiome; feature: rumen; material: RS-attached | host: Bos | place: Iran: Karaj | collected 2018-10
GTGCTAAGAAGGTTGTTATCTCTGCTCCTGCTGGTAACGATCTGCCTACTATCGTTTACAATGTAAACCACAAGACTCTGACTCCTGCTGACACTGTTATCAGCGCTGCTTCTTGTACAACAAACTGCCTGGCTCCTATGACAAAGGCTCTGAACGACCTCGCTCCAATCCAGAGCGGTATCATGACAACTGTTCACGCTTACACAGGTGACCAGATGATCCTCGACGGTCCTCAGCGCAAGGGTGATGTTCAGCGTGCTCGTGCTGGTGCTCAGAACATCGTTCCTAACTCAACTGGTGCTGCTAAGGCTATCGGTCTCGTAATTCCTGAGCTCAACGGTAAGCTCATCGGTGCTGCTCAGCGCGTTCCAACTCCAACTGGTTCTACAACTATCCTGCACGCTGTTGTTAAGGGTGATGTAACTGTTGAGAGCATCAACGCTGCCATGAAGGCTGCTCAGAACGAGTCATTCGGTTACACTGAGGAGAAGCTCGTTTCTAGCGACATCATCGGTATGAAGTTCGGTTCACTCTTCGACGCTAACCAGACAATGGTAAGCAAGATGGAGGACGGCAACTCACTCGTACAGGTTGTTTCTTGGTACGACAACGAGAACTCTTACACTTCTCAGATGGTTCGTACTATCAAGTACCTCGCTGAGCTCAAATAAGATCAAATCTTAGTTTGACATATTTTAAGCCACTCGATTTTGTCGGGTGGCTTTTTTTGTGTACCTTTGCCATCGTAAAATAACGTATTATTACAGTAAACCTAACGTAAAAATGAAAAAGTTACTATTATCAGCTATGCTGTTCGCAGCAAGTACCGGGCTGGTTAATGCCCAGACAGTTCAGAAACAGATTGTAGAAGAGGGTGGTACAGGCCCCTTTAAGTCCGAGGTGGTAGGCGATGCCTCTTGCCCAGGCTTTACCGTTTATCGCCCTCAGAACCTGCAGCAGGTGGTAGCCCAGAAAGGTGCCCTGCCCGTTATCGTTTATGCCAATGGCGCCTGCTTTAATAATAATGTAGAGATGCGCCTGCTGCTCAGCGAGGTGGCCTCGTATGGCTATGTGGCTGCAGCCATCGGTCCTTACGACGAGGCCGATGTCATGGCCCAGTGGCGTGGTGTGCTCAAATCAGCCTATCCTGCCACCAAAGGCAAGGTAGTGATGGCCAATGGCGAGGAGATTAAGCCTCTTACCGCTGAGGAGATTAAGGCCCAGCAGGAAGAGCAGGCCAAGATGATGGCCCAGGCCACCAAGAAGGCCAAGAAAGCCGCTAAGCAGCCCGCTGCCCCACAGTTCAGCACCTATCCCAAGATGCTGCTCGAGGTGCTCGATTGGCTTACCGAGCAGAATGCTGCCGCTGGTTCCGAGTATTACCACTGCTTGGATCTGCAGCGTGTAGCCGCCATGGGTCAGTCGTGTGGCGGTGCCCAGGTACTTGCCATCGCTTACGATCCCCGTATCCGCACCTGCGTGATGCTCAACACCGGTATTGGCGATATGGAGATGATGGGTGCCACCAAGGAGTGCCTTAAGAATCTGCACACCCCTATGTTCTATATGATTGGTGGTCCAGCCGATATCGCTTATGCCAACGCCCAGAAGGATTACGAGCGTATTGCCGACGATATCCCTGTGGTGATGCTCAACTCAAAGGATGGCCACAGCGGTACCTATTATGAGGCTCACGGTGGCAACTATGCCAAGGCTGTTGTAAAATGGCTCGACTGGCAGCTCAAAGGCCAGGTAGGCCAGTCGGCCCTCTTCCTCGACGATGAGTACCTCAAGCTCAAATTCCCCGAGTGGCAAGGCGTCCGCAAGAACTTCTAAATACACAAACAATGATGGCTGCACCGGAATGATGCAGCCATCTTTTTTTTGATTTATATAAACTAAGGTTTTACTATTAGAAGTTGTAGTAAACACCGAAGCTGAGGTTAGAACCATCGAGGTCGAAACCAAAGGTGTTAGCAGCCTTGGCGCCATCTACATCCTCCTTCTCGCTCTGCCAGCCCAGGAAACCAGCGTGAGCTACAAAGCTGAGCTTATCGTTGAGGTTAACTGCAATACCTGGCTTGATGCCCAGACCAAAGGTGTTTACCTTGTTACCTACAGCGGGATCCTCGTGGATATAATCTAAACCACCATCCAGGAAGAGATTTACCTTATCGAACTTAGCGAAGGTGTAACGAGCGTAAGGACTAATCTGGAACATCTTATCCTTAGAAGATACGGTGAAATTGCCTGCTTTTACCTTCTGCTCGTTCTCGGCATATCCGAAAGCTACACCAATAGCCCAGCTATCGTTGATGTTGTAACCAATCTCAGGCATGAGCTTGAGCTTAGTGTTGGTGTCGCCATCCTGAGATGTAGAAGCCAGACCAAGACCACCACCTACGTAAACCTGTGCATTCATTGTTGCAGCTACACACACTGCTGCGAGTGTCATAAAAATCTTTTTCATTTTCTTTTCTTTTTAATAATTAAACATATACATTTGGTCTCCCAAAGGACCGCCTGTTTTGATTCTAAATGCACTGCAAAGGTAAGGTGAAAACTTTAAACCAAGTAAAAGTTTTGCAGAAAATACCGAATTAGGCTGATATTGTTGACTAGAATCACAAAAAACTGCCTATTTTAAAAATATAGTAAAAATCCTTTGTGGATAGGGAAAACCCTACGGAAATGGAGCAAAAAATGGTTAAGGTTTAATAGTTAATCACCGATAGGTTCGTTATTTCCGCCGGTATTACCGCCCTGGCTGCTACCACCACCGCCGCCACTGTTACTTGGTTTATCCTCCTCCTCGGTCAGTTGTCCTGCAAATGTTTCTGCATTCACAAACTCTGCCTTCTTAATAAACTCCCTGCTCGAGATGTTGGTCTCAGCCTCCTGGTCGGGTAGGAACCTAATGTGCAGGGCCTTCAGGTTCTTGGCTGGCGAGAAATCCTCTTTCTTCAGGGCTCCACCTTTCTCGTTCTCGATGGTGGTGAAGAAGATTCCCAGACCGTCGATCTTTATTCGTTTCGAGTTTAGGAGCATTTCCAGCAGGCAGCTTCTGAATTTCTCCAGCACTCCGAATACTACGTCTGGGGTGTAGATGCTTCCGTGTTCCGATATATGGTTGGCCATCTTTCTGGTGTTAAGTGTTTCGGTTGTTTTACTGCGGGCGAACCACCTACCGTAAATCTTCGAGTTCTTGATGTTGTTCTGCTTCAATAAATAAAAAATCTTTGGCATAATGATTATGTTTTAAGGGTTAATTACTATAGTTGTTTGTGTCTCTCAAAGTTGTGCGCGCTTTGTTTTGATTAACGATGCAAAGGTACAAAAAATAATTCAATCCACCAAATATTTTCTTTGTTTTTTTTTATCAAAATCCTTAAATATTTTAGTTGCCTATTCTTAGTCTATGAACCGTAATTTTGTTGCCTCGAAATTTACGGATTTTGCACAAACAAGTACAACCTCGTATCCTGTGCTTACCATCACACCGCACGCCGCACGCCGCAACTTTTCCGTATATCACACGTGCAACACCTTGTCTTTGGAATATTATATATTATTATATATATTATAATATATATAATAATATATAATATTTATAATGCTATTTAATCTGTCTCAACCATCGTGCCAATCTACACCGCAAAACCAAAAAGTTGCGGCGTGCGGCGTGCGGTGTGGTTTAGATGAAGAAAACCATTTTTAAGAAGAAAAAGATCATTTGTGGAATATATTTATTTGTATTTGGATTTTGTGAATATACTAAAAACATTTACATTGGATTCTCTTGTAAAGTAGTTGCGTATTGTTTAAGAACGCACACCGCACGCCGCAACTTTTCGGTGTGCGGTATGTTTTTATTCTTTCGGGAGGGGCTTGGATTTGCGGTAGCCCATGCCGGTGACGTGACAGATGAGTTTGCCGTCCTGGTTGGTGACGCTAACCTGTACGGATGGAATCTTATGGTGATCGGCTACGAAGGTGGCTTCGGCCCTGAGATGGTCGCCCTCCAAGGCGCTGGCCACGAACATGATGTTGTTGGAGATGCCGAAGGTTAACTCGCCGTGCTGGTTCATCAAGGCGGCGATGGCAAGATCGGCTAAGGTGAATAGGGCACCACCCTGGCACACATGACCGCCATTCAGGTGCGTGGAGGTTACGGTCATCTCTGCTACAGCATGCTGATCGTCTACCACTACTATCCTACAACCTGCGTTGGCTGCAAAATGGTCGGTCTGGTTTAATAATTCTTTAATATCCATGATTGTATGATTTTTGCCTGCAAAGATACATAAAAATATGTTTTATTAAAGCCAATTAACATAGTTTAAAGGAAGAAACGTTAAATATTAGTGTCGAAAGGTGCTACTTTCGGCACTATTTTTTAAATTTGCACCTTGTAATGAAAGCGAAATTGACAATCGTACTTTTGCTGCTTGGGGTAATACAGGTATTGGCCCGTCCGCAGTTACACGACCTGGACATACGGGTGGTGCTTGACAGGAATGGCGATGCCCTGATTACCGAAACACGCGTAATGACCATTGATAGCGAGGGTACAGAGTGCTATATTGGCTTGGCTAACATGGGGCCAAGCATTGTAAAGAACCTGACAGTGACCGACGAAACGGGCGCCCGATATGTATATACGGATTGGGACGTGAACCAGACGCGTAGTTGGAAACAGTACAAATGCGGTATTGTTACCACCAAGCGCGGCTTTGAGCTGTGCTGGGGCCTGGGTGCCGAGGGCGAGCGTACGTACACCACCACCTATGTGATGACTGGACTGGTGCGCGGCTATCCCGATGCGTGTGCCATCCGCCATGTGTTCCTGGATACCGCTGTATCGCCAAAACCTGAGCATGCCCGTGTGGCCATTACCACTGCCGACAGTACGATGATAATCAATGAGGACTCGTGCGGCGTGTGGGGCTTTAGGTTCGAGGGTGAGATATGGATGCAGGACGGCTTTGTGATGGCCGAGACCACCAAACCCATGAGCAGCGAGGCTGGACTGTACCTGATGGTGAAATTCCCCAAGAGCATGTTTGAGCCTACCGTATGGGAGAACGATACCTTTGAGAACAAGAAGGAAGAGGCCTTTGAGGGTAGCGACTACGTGTACGATGAGGACGACGAGGATGATATGAGTCCCTTTGAGTGGGTGCTGTTCATCCTGTTTTACGGCGGTGCAGCCCTGGTGGTAATTGGTGGCGCCGTGTGGCAGATGTACCGTGTATGGCGGGCCAAGCGCCAACTGAACAAGGGGCTGATGTGGTATCGTGATGTGCCAGTGAACGGCAATCTGCAGGAGGCTAACAAGATACTGAATGCCTATAAATATTTTAACAGCGATTATAATAACCTGATGTCGGCTTGTATCCTGAAATTGATCAGCATGGGCGTTATCACCATTGAGACAAAACCTAACTCGAAGGGTAAGATGGAACCCAACTTTGTGATGCACGACTACAAGGATATTGACAAGCAGCCTGTGCTGATGCGCCAGCTGTACAAGATGTTTAAGGATGCGGCAGGCAGCGACAGAATACTAGAGCCATGGGAGCTGAAATCGTATATGAAGAGCAGAACCCATCAGAGTGCTATCGACCAGTTTATCACTACCTTGCACGCCAAGAAGGATCTGTCGAAGTATCCTCCATACGATAAGGGTGTGAACGAGGTGTTTGGATTGCGAAAATTCCTGAAAGAATTTACGCTTTTGGATGAGCGCGAACTGAAGGAAGTAAAGCTGTGGAAGGATTATATGATATATGCCACGCTGTTTGGTATAGCCGATAAGGTGATTAAGGAAATGAAGCAGGTGAACCCTGCCTACTTTGATATGGACCGTGTGGCCAGTACCATGGCCGACAACATGACGCTGCCACTGATTTACAGTACCCTGCAGCGTAGTACATCGAGTGCCGTGGCTGCCAAGGCAGCACGCGAACACCGTGCAAGCGGTGGTGGCGGACACTCGTCGTGGGGAGGCGGCGGAGGCGGCTTCTCGGGCGGCGGCGGCGGAGGCGGCGTACGATGACATTGAACATTGAACATTGAACATTGAACATTCTTGGACAAGCCAAGCGGAACATTAATAATAAGGAACGTATAACGAAATGAAACTGAAAGTGAATCGTACAACCATCGAGTTGTTTGAAGGCGCAGAGATACGCCACGCATTGATTTCTTATCTGACCAGACGGCGGATGAGCTTAAAGTTTTTGGAACAGTTGGAAGTAACTGACGTGTGGGGACATGAGATTGACCTTGATGCGCCCGCGAGTGCATTTACACAAATCAGACTGAAGTTTAAAGATTAAACATTATGTTTAAAAAGAAATATGTATTGGCATCGATGATGCTGCTGGCAGGACTGGGTGTTCAGGCCGGCGAAAAGCAAGAGCTACACATACTGAGTGCTAACGATATGCATGCGGCTATAGAGTGCATGCCACGAGTGGGTTTTGTGGCCGACTCGCTGCGTGCCTTGTATCCCAACTTGCTGGTGCTGAGTGCCGGCGATAACCGTTCGGGCGAACCCCTGAACGATATGTACGAGATACCAGCCTATCCGATGGTGGCACTGATGAATATCATTGGTTTTAATGCTACCACACTGGGTAACCACGAGTTCGACTCAGGACAGGAGGGTTTGGCTAAGCTGGTTAGCATGTCGGCTTTCCCCACGCTGTGTGCCAATGTGCAGCCCGATGCCAAGTGGAACATGCACGTAAAGCCTTACCAGGTGTTTGATTGCGGCGGTATTAAGGTGGGTATCGTAGGTGCTGTGGCACTGGGTGCGATGGGTATCCCCGAGAGTCACCCTAAAAATACGGTTGATATCAAGTTTACCGACCCTCTGGAGACATTGCAGCAGTACCAGTTTCTGCGCAAGGAGTGCGATGTGGTGCTGTTCCTCTCGCACCTGGGCTTTGAGAGCGATGTAAAGGTGTCGAAGGATCTGCCTTGGGTGGATATCATCGTAGGTGGACACAGTCACACCCAGCTGAAGGGTGGTGAGATGCACAATGGCCTGTTTATCACCCAGAACAAGAACCGACTGGCTTGTGTTACCCATACCACACTGACACTTGAGGATGGTAAGGTGGTGGATCGCCAGGCCGAAAACATCGCCATTCGCGGTGGTAAGAACGAGAATAAGGTGGTAAGAGCCTTGGTGGATTATTTCTCGCAGAACCCTGCCTTCTATCGTGTGCTGGCACAGGTGGACACACCATTTGAGTGCTACGAGGAGTTGGGTAACATGATGTGCGATGCCTACGTACAGGAGGGTCATGCCGACCTGAGTTTCCAGAATCCGGGTGGTGTGCGCTACGAGACAAAGCCTGTGGGTGGCTTTACCGTGGCCGATGCCCTGCGACTGGACCCATTCCAGAACGAGGCTATCGAACTGCAGTTGACTGGTAAGGAGCTGATTGACATGATGAAGAAGTGCTACGACAACGATAACCAGGGATTCCCCTATGTAGGTGGCATGAAGGTGGATTACACCGTTGACCCTGCTACCAAGGCCCTGACAAAGGTGGTGCTGTATGGTGAGGACGGTAAGAAGCTGAACCTGAAAAAGACCTACAAGGTGATTACCAACAGCTATACGGTGGCCATCAGCACTACTAACCGTAAGGACCCAGGTAAGGGTATCGGTAAGATTACAGCCCAGCTGGTGATGGACTATCTGGAGCACCAGGGCCACGTGAGCTATCAGGGCAGTAGGAGAATTTTTAGACATTAAACATTATACCAATAACCTATTATTTATTATTATGGCTTATCAAGAAGTAAGAACAACGGGATATGGAACCCGCGTAGGAAATTCGTTTAAGGCTATAGGCGGCGGCATTGTGCTGTTCTGCTTGGGTACTGCATTACTTTGGTGGAACGAAGGACGTGCAGTGAAGACCGAAAAGATGCTGGAAGAGGCAGGGAGCGCCTATGTAGAGATGCCTAACCCCGCCAAGAAGGATGCCTCGCTGGAGGGCGAGCTGATTTGTGGTACGGCACTGGCCACCACACAGGATTCGCTGATTGACAAGGATTTTGGCGTAGGTGCCACAGCCATTGCCATGCGACGCACCGTGGAGTACTACCAGTGGGTAGAGCATGCTAAGGAAAAGAGCGAAGACAAGTTGGGTGGCAAAGAGGTAACTACTACCACCTATACCTATACCAAAGAGTGGGTGAGCCGCCCCGTTGAGAGTGCTGAGTTTAAGGATCCCGCTTACCAGAAAAAGAACATGGTGCTGACAACTGTTGAGAATGACCAGCAGTATGCCGAGAACGTAGAGTGGGGTGCCTATAAGCTGAACGAGAGTCTGATTCACGCCATTTCTTCGCGTGAGGCACTCGACCTGGCCATTGCCGAGGATCTGCTGAAGCAATTCGATAAGAACACCCAGACCGCTTACGAGCGATTCTACGGTGCCCCAAAGAATAACAATCAGCCTGCACCTGAGGCCCAGCAACCAGCTGCCATCCCCGATTCGATCAAGGCCCTGCTGCCTGATTCGGTAAAGGCTCAGTTGGACTCGATACAGGCTGTGAACGACTCGATTAACAAAGCCATGGAGGCTGCTCAGAATAAGAAGGATCTGGCGTATGTACACCAGGCTGGCAACGTGCTGTACTTTGGACGTGTGCCTGGAAGTCCTGAGGTGGGTGATGTGCGTGTAACCTTCGAGAAAGTGGTGCCTGCCAAGGTAACGGTGATGGCCGTGGTAGATGGCGACACCTTTAAGCCCTTTAAGGCCAAGAACGGCAAGCGATTCCAGACGCTGGTGATGGGTAAGAAGAGTGGCGACGAGATTATTGAGGCCGAGCAAGAGGGTAACAACTTTATTAAGTGGGCCCTGCGCATTGTGGGTATCCTGATGGTGATTGGCGGATTGAAGGGTATCTTCGGATTCCTGGAGACTATCCTGAAGGTGGTACCATTCATCGCTGGCATTTTCGGCTGGGGTGTTGGATTGGTATGCACCATCCTGGGTGTAGTGTGGAGCCTGATAGTGATTGCCCTGGCATGGCTGTTCTACCGTCCGCTGTTGGGCATTACCTTGCTGGTTATCGCAGGTTTCCTGGTATGGGTATTCGCCTTTAAGGGTAAGGACAAGTTAAAGGAATTGGCCGCTAAGGCTGCAACCAAGTAATATATGGATTTTAAAGAGTTTGCCAATAAGTTCCTGAAAGGGTGTGGCTGTGTTAGCATCATCTGTTTCGTAGTGGTAGCCCTCATCTGCATTTTCGTGCCCGATGAGGAAGAGGAGAACAAGGATGAGAACCAGACAGCCCAGACGGAACAGGTAGAGAAACGTGACAGCGTGATCGTGAACGAACCCCTGGAGGGCGACCCCTACCAGGAGCTTGACGAGCTGATAGGCTTGGGAAGTGTGAAGGACGAGGTGCGATCGCTGGCCAACTTTGTGAAGCTGCAAAAGCAGCGCGAGGCAAAGGGACTGAAAACGGCTAAGGTGAGCTACCATCTGGTGTTCTACGGATCGCCTGGTACGGGTAAAACCACCGTGGCACGTATCGTGGGTCGTATCTACAAGGACCTGGGTGTGCTGAAGCGTGGACATACCGTTGAGACCGACCGTGCAGGCCTGTGTGCCCAGTACGTGGGACAGACAGGACCCAAGACCGACAGCGTGATTATGAAGGCGCTGGATGGTGTGCTGTTTATCGACGAGGCCTACTCGCTGGTACCTGAACAGGGCAACGGTAACGACTACGGACAGGAGGCTATATCTACCATCCTGAAGCGTATGGAGGACTATCGCGACAGATTGGTGGTGATCGTGGCTGGTTACAAGAACGAGATGCAGCGTTTTATCGACTCGAACCCTGGATTGCAGTCGCGCTTTAATCGCTACATCGACTTCCCCGACTACACGGGTGGCGAGCTGGCTCAGATATTCAAGATGTACATGAAGAAGAACCAGTACACCCTCTCGGCCGATGCTGAGCAGTATCTGAAGGAACGCTTTGAGTATGCTGTGGCCCATAAGGACCGCAACTTTGGTAATGCCCGTTATGCTCGCAACGTGTTTGAGAAGAGCATACAGGCCCAGGCCAACCGTTTGGGCGGTATGAGCAACCTGAACAAGGAACAGCTGACGGAGTTGACAGCCGATGATCTGAAGGCCGGCTTCGCTTCTAAATCGAATATATAATAATGTGCTAATGAATAGAATGATAACGATATTGGGACCAACCGCCTCGGGTAAAACACCCGTGGCGGCCCACCTGGCTGCTAAGATTGGGGGTGAGATTATCTCGGCCGATTCGCGCCAGGTATATCGTCGCATGGATATCGGAACGGGTAAGGACCTTGCCGACTACGGCGAGGTGCCTTACCATCTGATAGATATCTGCGAACCAGGTACCAAATACAATTTGTTTCAATACCAACAGGATTTTTACGATGCCTACCAGGACATACAGGGTAGGGGAAAAACACCCATACTGTGTGGTGGTACGGGCCTTTATATCGAGGCTGTGCTGAAGGGCTACAAACTATCGCCTGTGCCCCAGAACCAGGCGCTGCGCGACAGTCTGGAGGGCAAAACACTACCTGAGCTTACACAGATGCTGCAGGAGCTGAAGGCCAGAACGGGCTCGAACATGCATAACAAAACAGATGTGGATTCGTGTCAGCGTGCCATCCGTGCCATCGAGATTGAGACGTATAATCTCGAGAACCCAGTGCCCCGTAGAGAGCTGCCACCTGTGGATTCGCTCATCATCGGTATCGATATCGACAGAGAGTTGCGCCGTGAAAAGATTACCCGCCGATTGAAGGCCCGTTTGGAAAATGGAATGGTCGACGAAGTGCGCCGTTTGCTCGACGAAGGCATTGCACCCGAGGATTTGATTTACTACGGATTGGAGTATAAATTCTTGACAGAATATATTATAGGACAGCTCACATACGATGAGATGTTCAGCAAGCTCGAGATAGCCATTCATCAGTTTGCCAAGCGACAGATGACGTGGTTCCGCGGCATGGAGCGTCGTGGCTTTACCATCCACTGGATTGATGCCACCCTCCCCATGGAGGCAAAGATTGCCCAAATCGCATCTTTAATGTTTAATGTTTAATCTTTAATGTTTAATATATTCCGATGGCAGTAGAAACTACAAGATGGGCTATACTTTATTGCCCCAAAACAGGTATCTTTAACTCGCATAAGCGTTGGGAGAAGATACAGAAGGTGCTGGACGAGCGTCAGGTGCAGTACGACTTTGTACAGAGCGAGACAGCCGACAGCGTGGAACGATTAGTGAAAATGATGATACAGAACGGCTACAAAACCATTGTAATCGTGGGTGGCGACTCGGCCCTGAACGATGCCGTGAACTGTCTGATGATGGAAGAGAAATCCGTACGCGACGAGATTGCTTTGGGCGTGATACCCAATGGCGTGCTGAACGACTTTGCCAAGTTCTGGGATTTCGACGATGATAAGATAGAGCAAACCATCGATTGGCTGATCAAGCGTCGTGTGCGCAAGATCGACCTGGGCTGCATTCGCTATATCAACAAGAAAGGCGACAAATGTCACCGTTATTTCTTGAATTGTATTAACATCGGACTTACTGCCGACATCATGAATCTGCGTCGGCAGACACGTCGTTTGTTCGGCTCGCAAACCTTATCGTTCCTGGTAAGTTTGTTTGTGATGCTGTTCCATCGTATGGAGTATAAGATGAAGCTGAAGATTAACAGCGAGGTGATAGAGCGCAAGGTGATGACGGTGTGCATAGGATCGGGTCCTGGCTACGGTCAAACACCTAATGCAGTGCCCTATAACGGTATGCTGGATGTGAGCGTGGTTTACCACCCCGAGGTGGTGCAGCTGATTGAGGGTTTGTGGCTGTTGGTGGCAGGCCGATTCCTGAACCATCGTAGCGTACACCCCTACCGCACCAAGGAGATTGAGGTGGAGTACGCCAAGAAAGCCATCGTGGGCATTGATGGGCGCATGATGAAAACGCCTGTGGGTTCGTACAGGATCACGGTTGAACAAGAAGTTGTAAATTTCTTGATACCAGAATAAGAATAAGGGTGCGCAACGATTGTGCACCTTTTTTCTTTAACTATAAATAAATGTTAAATATCATTTTGATTTCTTTGAACTCTGCATAAAAATGCCTACCTTTGGAAAATCAAACTTGAATATTCACTAATAAATACCTTTAGACAGGAACTATGAGCTACCTACGTTTAGAAAAGGCCGTGATGACTAACCTGCAGGAAAGTCTTGTCCGTGAGTTCCTCCGAACCAATCGTTCGGGCGCCTATAGCAGCTCTACACTGGTAGACTGTAATACGCGAAAGTACCACGGATTGCTGGTAGTGCCCGTGCCTGAGTTGGATGACGAAAACCATGTGTTGCTTTCGTCGCTCGACTGCACGGTAATCCAGCATGGCGCCGAGTTTAACCTCGGCCTGCATAAGTATCAGGGCAACAATTTTAGTCCCAATGGACACAAATACATCCGCGAGTTCGACGCCACAAAGGTACCTACTACTACCTATCGCGTTGGCGGAGTAATTTTACAAAAGGAGGTTATCTTCCAACACTACGAGGATCGTATCTTAATTCGTTACACTTTGGTGGATGCACACTCAGCTACTACACTACGTTTCCGCCCATTCCTGGCTTTCCGCAGCGTGCGACAGTTTACACACGAGAACGCTACTGCCAGCAGAGAGTACAGCGAAGTTGAAAATGGAATTAAGACCTGTATGTATGCCGGCTATCCCGACCTGTATATGCAGTTCTCGAAGAAGAACGAGTTTATCTTCCAGCCCGACTGGTATCGTGGCATAGAGTATCCGAAGGAGCAGGAGCGTGGTTACGCTTCGAACGAGGACCTTTACGTGCCTGGTTATTTCGAGCTGCCTATCAAGAAGGGTGAGAGCATTATCTTTGCAGCCTCTACCTCGGCTATCAAGCCAACGGCTATGAAGAAACTGTTCGACGACGAGGTGAACGATCGTGTGCCTCGCGATAACTTCTACCACTGCTTGGTAACAGCTGCACACCAGTTCCACCGCAAGGAGAAGAACCACGACCGCTATCTGCTGGCTGGTTATCCCTGGTTCAAGTGCCGTGCCCGCGATACATTTATCGCTCTGCCAGGACTCACCCTCGCTATCGGCGAGATTGACTATTTTGAGAAGGTGATGATGACGGCCGAGCGCGACCTGCGAGCCTTTATGGAGGAGAAACCACTGAGTGGTAAGATATACGAGATGGAGCAACCCGATGTGCCCCTGTGGGCGGTATGGGCCATGCAGCAGTACGCCAAGGAGGTGGGTCGCGACAAGTGCTTCGAGATGTATGGTAAACTGTTGCACCAGATTATCAAGTACATTCTGGACGGTAAGCATCCTAACTTGCGACTGGATGACAACGGCTTGCTCTACTCGAACGGAAAGGATAAGGCTGTAACGTGGATGAACTCTACTGCCAACGGTAAGCCCGTGGTGCCACGCTCGGGCTATATCGTAGAGTTTAACGCCCTGTGGTATAACGCTCTGAAATTCTGTGCCTCGATGGCCAGCGAGAAGGGCGATGTGAAGGGCGCTGAAATGATTGAAAAACTGGCTGCCAAGGTGAAGGATTCGTTCGTAGAAACCTTTGTAAACGAGTACGGCTATCTGCTGGACTATGTGGATGGCACGATGATGGACTGGAGCGTACGTCCGAATATGATTTTCGCTGTAGCCCTCGACTACTCGCCACTGAACCAGCAGCAGATGAAGAGCGTGGTGGATATCTGTACCCGCGAGCTGCTGACACCAAAGGGATTGCGTTCGCTCTCACCAAAGAGTGGTGGTTATAATCCTATCTATGTGGGTCCGCAGACCCAGCGCGACTATGCTTACCATCAGGGTACCGCATGGCCTTGGCTGGGTGGTTTCTATATGGAGGCCTGTCTGAAGCTGTACAAGCGCTCACGCCTGAGCTTTGTGGAGCGACAGATGGTGGGCTATGAAGACGAAATGGACTATCATGCCATTGGTACCATCTCTGAACTTTTCGACGGTAACCCGCCATTCCATGGTCGTGGTGCCATGTCGTTTGCTATGAACGTGGCCGAGATTCTGCGCACGCTCAAGTTGATGGAAAAGTATTCATATCAAAAGTAAGGAGGAACTGCTATGAAGGTATTAATGTTTGGATGGGAGTATCCTCCTCACGTATTCGGTGGATTGGCCACCGCTAACTATGGTATCTCTGAAGGCCTGAAGGCTCAGGGCGATATCGAGACGGTACTGTGCTTGCCTCACCCCTTTGGTGATGAGAGTCAGCATGCCTGCCGTATCGTTGCCATGAATGCTGTGCCCATTGTCTGGCGCGATGTAGATTACGACTACGTGAAGCAGCGCGTGGGCAATATCATGGATCCCGATTACTATTTTAAGTTGCGCGAGCATATCTACGCCGACTTTAACTATATGAACGTGAACGACCTTGGTGCGATGGAGTTTGCCGGTGGTTATCCTGGCAACCTGCACGAGGAGATTAATAACTACTCGATCATTGCCGGACAGGTGGCCCGCACGGAGGAGTTTGATATTATCCACGCTCACGACTGGCTCACCTTCCCAGCTGGTATCCATGCCAAGCAGGTAAGTGGCAAACCTCTGTGTATCCATGTTCATGCTACCGACTTCGATCGCTCGCGTGGTAAGGTTAATCCTACCGTTTACAGCATCGAGAAGAATGGTATGGACTGGGCCGATTGTATCATGTGTGTATCCGAATTAACCCGTCAGACGGTTATCAACCAGTATCATCAGGACCCACGCAAGTGCTTTACCGTTCATAATGCTGTGTACCCATTGCCACAGGAGTATCAGGATATTCCACGTCCTGACCATACTGGCAAGGAAAAGGTGGTTACCTTCTTAGGTCGTATCACCATGCAGAAGGGACCTGAGTACTTTGTAGAGGCCGCTACCATGGTGCTGCATCGTACCCGCAACGTGCGTTTCTGTATGGCTGGCTCAGGCGATATGATGGACGCTATGATCCATCTGGCTGCCGAGCGTGGCATTGCCGACAGATTCCACTTCCCTGGCTTTATGCGTGGCAAGCAGGTGTACGAGTGCCTGAAGAACTCTGATGTGTACGTCATGCCTTCGGTGAGCGAACCATTCGGTATCTCGCCCTTGGAGGCCATGCAGTGCGGAACCCCAAGCATCATCTCAAAGCAGAGTGGCTGTGCCGAGATTCTTGATAACTGTATCAAGGTCGACTACTGGGACATCCACGCGCTGGCCGATGCCATCTACTCCATCTGTCATAACGAGTCGCTCTTCAACTACCTCAAGGACGAGGGTAAGAAGGAGGTCGACCAGATTACATGGGAGAAGGTGGGTGCATGGATCCGTACCCTCTACCTCCGCACCTTAGGATGGGAATAATTAAACATTAAAGATTAAACATTAAAGATTAAAAATGTTATGAAAACAATTTGTTTATATTTCGAGATACATCAGATTATTCATCTGAAGCGTTACCGTTTCTTTGATATCGGTACCGATCATTATTACTATGATGACTACGAGAACGAGCGTAGCATCAGCGACATCGCCGAGCGCAGCTATATGCCCGCACTCAATGCCCTGCACGATATGATTAACGAGCATGGCAAGTACTTCAAGGTGGCTTTCTCACTGAGTGGTACTGGTATCGAGCAGTTGGAGATGCATGCACCACAGGTGCTCGAAAAGCTGCAGGCTATGAACGAGACAGGCTGCGTAGAGTTCCTGGCCGAGCCTTACAGCCATGGTTTGTCGTCGCTGGCTAACCCCGATAGCTTTGCTGTGGATGTAAAGAAGCAGTGTGCTAAGATCGAGGAGATGTTTGGTAAGAAGCCTACAGTATTGCGTAACTCGTCACTTATCTATAGCGATGATATTGGTGCTCAGGTAGCCTCGATGGGCTTCAAGGGTATGCTTACTGAGGGTGCTAAGCACGTGCTGGGATGGAAGAGCCCACACTATGTTTACCACTGCAACCTGGCTCCAAACCTGAAGCTGTTGCTGCGTGATATCGAACTGAGCGATGATATTTCTTTGCGATTCAACAACTCAGAGTGGGATGGCTATCCACTGTTTGCCGATGCCTATATCGATCGTATCGCCCGTCTGCCCGAAGAGGAGCAGATTGTAAATATCTTCATGGAGCTCTCGGCTCTGGGTATCGCCCAGCCACTCAGCTCTAACATCCTCGACTTCCTGAAGGCTCTGCCTGCACAGGCCAAAGCCAAGGGTATCACCTTCTCTACACCTACAGAAATCTGCAAGGCATGCAAGAGCGTGAGTCAGCTGGATGTGCCTGATACCCTCTCATGGGTCGACGAGGAGCGCGACGTTAGCTGCTGGTTGGGTAACGCTATGCAGCGCGAGGCTTTCAACAAACTGTACAGTGTGGCCGATCGTCTGCGTATCGCCAACGATCCCCGCATCAATCAGGACTGGGATTATCTGCAGGCCTCGAACAACTTCCGTTTCATGACCACCAAGCCTTCGAACGTAGGACTGGATCGTGGTATCTACAGCGGACCATTCGACGCTTTCACCAACTATATGAACATCCTGGGCGACTTTATCAATCGTGTAAATGCCCTTTATCCACTCGATATCGATAACGACGAGCTGGAGGGCTTGCTCACCACCATTAAGAACCAGGGTGATGAGATTGAGATGAAGGATAAGGAGATTACCCGACTCAAGGCCAAGCTGGAGAAGCTGGAGGGTTGCAAGGGTAAGGCTGCCAAGGCCGAGAAACCCGCTGCCAAGCCAAAGGCTGCCAAGAAGCCTGCTGCTAAAAAGCCAGCAGCCAAGAAAGCAGAGACAAAGGCCGAAGCATAAATCGGCTTTGCTATACCATTAAGAGAGCTTGCTAACCCTATAGCGAGCTCTCTTGCACTCAAAGAGATTCAAAAAAAATGGGCTTATGAAAGGAAGAATTAAATCGTTACCTGCAAAAATTGCTGTCCGACTCTTGTTGTGGGGCTTGGTAATTACTGTGTGCGTGGGGTTTGTTTCTTATCACTACACGCTGAACGGTATCACCAAACAGTATGCAGAGAACTTTCATATGCGTATGCTCATCAACTATGAGTACACGCGCCGCGTGCTGTCGGATGTGTATGTACAGGTTTCGAACCATGTGTATTACATTGAGCAATCGCTCGACAAACCTGAGACCCAAATCGACGCTATGACACGTATTGTGCGTAATGGTAATCGTGTGCATAGTTGTGGCATGAACTTTATCAAGAACTACTATCCGGAGAAGGGTGAGAAATACTGTCCCTTTGCCTGGCGTAACCCCAAGAATCGCGATGAGATACTGACGGATTTGAAGGGCGATCAGGATTTTGACTACCTGAACGACCGTTGGTTCAGAAGTGTGATTGAGGGCGATACCTGCGAGTGGAGTGATCCCTTCTACGATGGCTACGACAAATCAACCACTCTGGTGGCCTATATGGTGCCAATACACGATGCTGAGGGCAAGCCTGTGGCTGTATTAGGAGCCGATATTTCACTGGAATGGCTGACAGGGAAGCTGGACGAGACAGACAGCACCTATAATGCCCAGAACAATTTTGCTGCCAAGGTGATGGGACTGAAATCGCAGAGTTTCATCATCAACTACGATGGTAAGTTTATCACGCATCCCAAGGCAGAAAAGCTGTTGGAGGGTCAGTTCTTCCACCACGTAAGGGGTAGCAAGAGTGGTAAGAAAACCCTGCTGGAACGCAAGATGAAGGCAGGAGAGCAGAGTAGCGACGAAACACAGGAGCGCTATCTGTTTAATGGCGAGGAGAGCTACTTCTTCTATACACCGCTGAAGTACACCGACTGGACCATGGTAACGGTGGTGCCCTGCCGACAGATTGATATGCTGGGCCTTATGTACGTGCTCAAGCTGATGGCCTATGTGCTGGTGGGCATGTTTGTCCTGGTAGCCGTGGCGTATGTTTATATGAAAAAAGATTTTAAGAATAGATATGAAACTGATAAGTTGGAATGTGAACGGCCTGAGGGCGTGTGAAGGAAAGGGGTTTAGCGACACTTTCCGTGAGTTGGATGCTGACTTCTTCTGTCTGCAGGAAACAAAAATGCAGGCTGGTCAGCTCGACTTGGCCTTTGAGGGCTATGAGAGCTATTGGAACTATGCCGATAAGAAAGGCTACAGTGGTACGGCTATCTTTACCAAGCACCACCCATTGAGCGTGACCTATGGCATAGGGATTGATGAGCACGACCACGAGGGCCGTGTGATTACTTTGGAGATGGAGGATTTTTACCTGGTAACCTGCTACACACCAAACTCGCAGGACGGGTTGAAGCGCCTTGACTATCGTATGACATGGGAGAACGACTTTCGTGCCTATCTGAAGGGCCTCGATGCCAAGAAACCTGTGATACTGTGTGGTGACCTGAATGTGGCACACCAGGAGATTGACCTGAAGAACCCCAAGACCAACCGTATGAATGCTGGCTTTACCGATCAGGAGCGCGAGCAGTTCTCAACCCTGTTGGCCAGTGGTTTTACCGATTCGTTCCGCTATAAGTATCCTGAGCAGGTAACCTACTCGTGGTGGAGCTATCGTTTCCAGGCACGCCAGAAGAATGCAGGCTGGCGTATCGACTATTTTGTGATTAGCGACCGATTGCGTGAGCGCATGGACGATGCCCGGATACATACACAAATACTGGGCAGCGATCACTGCCCAGTAGAGTTAACATTGAAGTAAGTGTGTTTGGGATTAAAGTCCCAGACCCTTCTTCAGCTTATTGGCGCCTTCGTCGATGGCATCGTTAGCCTTCTTCTTGGCATCTTCCTTAGCTGCGTTAGCGGCATCCTCAGCGGCCTTCTTGGTGTTGTCAACAGCATCCTGACCAGCCTTCTTGGCACCCTCGACTGCAGCATTGGCAGCATCAACGGTCTGATCTACAGCAGCCTGACCAGCCTCCTGAACACCACCTACAGCACTGGTAAGACCATTAACGAATGTCTCGGCAGGTGTAACAGTGAGTGTTTCAACAGCAGCAGCTACAGCGGCATTGTCGCCAGCAAAAGCCTTGATCTGCTCGGCATTGGCCTTCAGGAACTCCTGAACCTTGGTTACATACTCCTTGGCGAGCTCAGGATTCTTGGTAACGAACTCTTTTACCTGTTCCTGTACAGAGGCCAGTGTCTCCTGGAGCTTGTTGGCATCCTTGGCCTCAATCTGCTCTGTGAGGGCAGCGGTGATGGCGCTTACAGCCTCATCTACACTCTGCTCGGCTACTACAGTTGAATCGGCGGCTTCGGCTGGAGCCTGAGTTTTGTTTCCACAAGATGCGAAACCCATGGCCATGCAGGCCACAACTGCGATAAGTACTTTTTTCATAATGCTTTGAATTTTTAAGTAAAACAATTAATTTGACTTGATTTTCGGCAACAAAAATAAAGTATTTTAGAATACGTTAGCGCAAAAGTTGTATAAAATTTATTTTTTTTATACTTTTGCACGCGTTTTTTCAAGATAACAAGAGATTAATAGAGATTAATAGAAGATGATGACAACATTTGCATTCAAGCCGAAACTTTTGTCGACACTTCGGCACTACAACAAACAACAGTTTACCACCGACCTGCTGGCCGGTATCATCGTAGGTATCGTAGCACTGCCTCTGGCCATCGCTTTTGGTATTGCATCAGGTGTAACCCCTGAGAAGGGTATCATCACCGCCATCGTAGCCGGACTGATTATCTCGTTGCTGGGTGGTTCGAAAGTACAGATTGGTGGACCTACTGGTGCGTTTATCATTATTATCTATGGTATTATTCAGCAGTACGGTTTCGAGGGATTAACCATCGCCACACTGATGGCTGGTGTGTTCCTGATTCTGTTTGGTGTGCTGCATCTGGGAACCATCATCAAATACATACCTTACCCCATTGTGGTAGGTTTTACCAGCGGTATCGCGCTCACCATCTTTACCACACAGATTAAGGACTTGTTTGGTTTAACCATGGAGAGCGTACCCAGCGACTTTATCGAGAAGTGGGGCGCATACATTGGCGACTTTGGTACCATCGACTGGTGGAGCACTGCTGTGGGCATCGGCTCGGTAGCTGTAATTGCCACATGGCCTATGGTTGCTAAGTACAACAGCCTGCTGAAGAAGCTGCCAGGATCGCTGATTGCTATTATCGTCATGACTGTAGCCGCTCTGCTGTTGAAGCAGTATGCTGGCGTAATGAGTATAGAAACCATTGGCGACAGATTCAGTATTTCGAACCAGTTGCCTGATGCTGAAATGCCCGCTTTGTCGTGGGATGTGATTAAGGGTCTGGTATCGCCAGCTATCACCATCGCCATTTTGGGTGCCATAGAATCTTTGCTTTCAGCCACTGTGGCTGACGGTGTGATTGGCGATCGCCACGACTCTAATACCGAATTGATTGCACAGGGTGTGGCTAACCTGGCCAGTCCTATATTTGGCGGTATCCCCGCTACAGGTGCTATTGCACGTACCATGACCAATATTAATAATGGTGGACGTACACCTGTGGCTGGTATCGTACATGCAGCCGTGCTGCTGCTCATCTTCCTGTTCCTCATGCCACTGGCACAGTATATCCCTATGGCCTGTCTGGCTGGTGTGCTGGTTATCGTGAGCTACAACATGAGTGGCTGGCGCTCGTTCGCTTCGATCATGAAGAACCCAAAGAGCGACGTGATTGTGCTGTGTGTAACCTTCCTGCTTACCGTTATCTTCGACCTGACTATCGCTATCGAGGTTGGTCTGATCTGCGCTTGCTTGCTGTTCATGCGTCGTATGGCAGAGACTACCGATGTGAAGGTTATCAGCGATGAGATCGACCCAGAGGAGGAGCAGAGCGACTTCCAGATGGGTAACCTGGAGCACCTGACTATCCCTGAGGGTGTAGAAGTGTACGAGATTAACGGTCCTTACTTCTTTGGAGCAGGTAATAAGTTCGAGGAGATTATGGCCAGCTTGCGTGGTCAGCGACCCAAGGTGCGCATTATTCGTATGCGTAAGGTGCCTTTCGTTGATTCTACTGGTATCCACAACCTTACTAACCTGTGTACCATGAGTCAGAATGATGGCATACAGGTAGTACTCTCGGGTGTGAACCCAACAGTGCAGGCTGTACTCCATAAGGCCGGATTTGATAAGATGTTAGGCGAGGAAAACATTTGCTCGCACATCAATATAGCATTAGAAAGAGCAAAAGAGTTGGTTTAAACACCAACTCTTTTTTTTATGCGTTCATATAAGGATTGTATTGCTGTTCGTCGCCTATAGTTGATTGTGGGCCGTGGCCTGTATAAACCTTGGTGTCGGCAGGTAGCGCTGCAAGTACGTGCTGCAGACTATGCATGATATCGGCATAGCTGCCACGTTCGAAATCGGTGCGGCCTATGCTCATACGGAACAAGGTATCGCCTGTAAACACCACCTTCTCTTCTTCGCACCAGAAGCTAACACCACCTGGTGTATGGCCTGGGGTACGCAGCAACTTAAACTGGTGGGTGCCAAAACGGATGACCTCGTCGTTGGCAAAGTAATGGCCTGGCTCAGGGAATGACAGGTTGAGCTTGATGCCTGCCATCGCCTGGAACTGTCCAGGGATATCTGTTATCAGCCACTCATCGTCGGCCGAAATCTCGGGCTTCAATCCCCACGTGTCAAACACGGTGTTGATTCCAAAGTTATGGTCGAAATGGCCATGGGTACATAGCAAATGTACGGGCTTTAGCTGATGCTCGTTGATAAAGTTTACCAACGCATCGCGCTCCTCCTGATAATAGGCGCCACAGTCTATAATCACACACTCGTTGGTGTCGTCGTAAACCACGTAGGTGTTCTCCTGCAGGAGATTAAAACTGAAGGTTTTTACGTGTAGCATTATAGTGGCAGATAGATAACGTACTTTTCCTTAAACCACTCTTCGCTGAAGAACTGCGAAATCTCTGTGGCTTCTACAATCTTATGATAGGGCTGCAACTCGGCCTGCAAATCGCCACCCTTCAAGCAGATAACGCCATTGGGCAGGGCATTCTGCTGCTGCTTCGAGATGTTCTTACGCATCAGTTTTACCAGGTCGGGGAGGGGCATCACGGCACGGCTCACAATAAAGTCGTACTTATCCTTCTCATCCTCGCCACGCAGATGGGTGGGCTGGCAGTTCTTCAAGCCAATGGCATTGCACACCTCCTGGGCCACACGAATCTTCTTGCCTGTGCCATCAATCAGCTTAAACTGGCACTCTGGAAACAGAATGCTCAGGGGTACACCAGGAAAGCCGCCACCTGTACCAAAATCCAGGATGCGTGTGCCTGGACGGAAGTTAATCATCTTAGCGATGGCCAGTGAGTGGAGCACGTGGTGCTCGTAAAGCTGGTCGATATCCTTACGCGAAATAACATTAATCTTGGTGTTCCAATCACGATAAAGGGCATCGAGGGCGTCGAACTGCTGGCGCTGCTCGTCGCTCAGCTCTGGAAAATATTTCTGAATAATCTCTGCTGTCATTGTACTGATTTGATAAATGCGGGTTTTACAAATTTCTTAAGCTGGGCATAGGTAAGCACCAACTCGATAGTGCCTAACTCCAACGAGGCAATCTCGGAGGGGTTGAAAATAAAAGTGATGGTATTATCGCTCACAATAAAGTTCTCAGGTACGTACATTTCTACCTGGTCCAGATAACCTTTCTCCTTCAGTTGGTCAAGGTTCTGGCTCTCAGTTTTCTCCATGAGTGCCTTCAGCAATACGGGTGGCAACTGGGTTTCGTAGCCATCCACAAAAATATCCTTCATCCTGATTTCTTTTCCTGTCTCGACTTTGAAATTAAGCGGGATAAGCTGATGGATGCTGTTGGCATGGCCCTCGCTGTAGTCGATGGTGGCCAGATAGGCCAAAGTGCGCTTCGAGGTTTGCTCGGTAGTGGCATTGATAATGTAATGGAACTCGTACCACGAGCGCTTGGTGGTATCGGCACGATCGGCATTGTAGAGAGGCAGCATGTTGGTTTTATAACTCATGGTGTAAGCCTCGGCAAACTGGTCCATGGCACCTTGCATGCCCATATCGGCCTGGTTAAAGAGGCGATACACCACAGCCTCGTTAATATTCTTTCCCACCTCGCCACTCTCTTTGGTGGCGCAGGGCAGTTTTAAACTTACATTGCACACTGGCGATAGCTCTTCGTTTGATAGACGTATGGTTTTTTCCGACTCGAGCATCTCGAAAGTCAGTTTGCCTTCGTCATCGTTTCTACAACCCGTAAAAACGGCGAGAATAACGAAAATGAGCGTGTATTTGAGTTGGTTTGTCATACTTTTGCACTTATTTTTGCGCAAAATTACACTAAAATCTCGAAAATAGCAAATTTCTCATAAAAAATCACTATTTTTGCAGCCGAAATAATAAAAGAATCATTAAAACCAGAATGAATTCACAGAGTACGCCCGTACATATCAGGTTGTGGCATAAAGACTTTTGGTTGATGGCCATCGCCAACTTTCTGTTGGCTATGACGGTCTATATGCTCGTACCTACTATGCCCCGCTGGCTGATGGATGCCCAGCAGTTCTCGGCTCAGGATGCAGGTATTGCTATGGCTGCATTCGGAGTAGGACTGTTTGCACTTGGTGCATTCATATCTTATATGGTTCAGCACTATCGTAGAAACTTAGTGTGCATATTTGCCGTGCTGGTTGAAGCACTATTGATTACAGCCCTGTATTATATAGATGGTTTGCATATGCGTGTGGCCGATCCTATGGTGGTTTTTGTGCAGCGTTTTGCACAAGGAGCCGTGTTCGGACTGGCCCAGATGGTGCTGACGAGCACGCTGATTATCGATACCAGCGAGTCGTTCCAGCGTACCGAAGCTAACCACTCGGCTGCCTGGTTCTCGAGATTTGCCCTGAGTATGGGTCCTATGGCAGGTTTGCTCATTGGGCGCATTGCCGGCTTCCACTATGTGCTGTTGGCAACTATGGCTTGTGCTATGGCTGTGGTGGTACTGGTGCTGCTGGTAAACTTCCCCTTCCGTGCACCTCAGGATGATATCCCTACTGTTAGCTTGGATCGTTTCTTCCTGCCTCATGGATTCCCACTGTTTGTAAACCTGCAACTGGTTACTTTGGCCGTGGGTATTATCCTGTCGGTAGTAATGATTGAGCAGTTCTACTCGATGATGATGGTGGGCTTTGCTGTGGCCATCTTATCGCAGCGCTTTGTGTTTAAGAATGCTGAGTTGAAGAGCGAGGTGGTAACAGGTTTGATACTGATGGGTGTGGCCCTGCTGATGATGATCACACGCCATCTGCCTATCGTGATGTATGCAGCTCCGCTGTTTATTGGTATGGGCGTTGGTTTGATAGGTTCGCGCTTCCTGCTGTTCTTTATCAAACTGAGTCGCCACTGTCAGCGAGGTACTTCGCAGAGCACCTTCCTGTTAGGCTGGGAGAGTGGTATCGCTTGGGGTGTAGGCGCAGGTGTGGCTATCTTCCAAGGCAACATTACAGCCGCACTGATAGCTGCCTTGGTACTGGTAATAGCTGCTTTGGCTATGTACCATTTTACCCACAACTGGTTTACAAACAACAAAAACAGATAATTACCCTCGACAGAGTGCAGCGTAGGGGCATGTTTCGCAACGATGCTGGTCGTCAGTTGGCACAAAAGCTATCTGGGCATTATAGATATCGTCCAGCTGTTGGCGTAACAGCGTGATAAACTCATCTGAATAATCTGCTATATCAGTGATGGCTTCCTTTCCAATCTTCAGGGTAGGGTCGTAATCCTCGCTACCTGCATGCTGAATAAACAGCAGGCATGGCGACACCATCTGTGGTGTTTTGCTACGCACGATATGGGCATAGAGCAGGGTTTGCAGGAAGTAATCGCTATGATCCTTGATGGCCTCCTGTGAGAAAATGGCTGCCACATCGGGCATGGCTTTCATCTGGCGCGAACCTGTCTTATAATCTACCACACGGATACGTTCCAGTCCTGTTTCTGGATCGGTAATACTATCCAAACGGTCGATGACACCAGCAATATACTGATTATTCAAAGTGATGTTAACAGGCTTTTCGAGACCCAGGATGCTGAAGGGCGCCAAACGGCGATCGCACTCCAACAGCTGGCGCAGGTACTTGATAATCACCTCGCGGTTAATAAGCTGCAAGCCATCGAGTGGAGGCAATGGACGTGAGGCATCGTTGATATGGAAGAACTCCTGCTTGATGGCCTCATCTACTACACGTTCTATCGTTACCTCTTCCTTTAATAAATCGTCGATAGCCATCGTGGTGATGGTTGCTTTGGTTGCTACCAGATACTCGTACACCAATTGGGCTGCCTTATGGAAGATGTTACCAAATAAACGGTTGTCAATCAAATCGTCCTCTGTGCTGTCGGGCTCTTTCAACTCGCATACATAACGATAGAAGAATCGCAGTTGGCAGCGCAGATAGGTGTTGATGGCTGTAGGACTGATGCCGCCTGCATCTTTGGCAAAGCGGCGCTGCAGCTGACTCATCACCTCGGGTGTCTTGTTAATGGCCTGAGGCGCATGGAGCTGAGGTGTTTGTCCAGCCTTCAGGGTTTGGAACGTGATAGGTATCTTGTTCTCAACCATCAGTTGCAGCATAAAGCGCGACATCTCGGCTGTTTTACCATCGCTGGTGGCATTGTTATAAAGGATGGTTACATCTTTTGCACGTTGCAGCAAACGATGGAAATAATGCTCGTAGATGGATACCTTGTAATCGATTGTGGTCAGTCCGTAGGCCTTACGCAGGGCATAGGGGATAAACGAGGTATCGTTAACGCCACGTGGCATGTTACCCTCGTTGCACGAGAGCAGAAGCACATGGTCGAAGTCGAGGTTTCGAGTTTCGAGCACACCCATCACCTGGATTCCTTCGGCAGGTTCGCCATGGAAGGGAATAGAGGTGGTTGATATCAGTTGTACAATCAGGCGTTGCAGCGTAATCACATCCACCTTCAGCACGCCACTATCCACCAGACCGCTTAGTCTGTTAAGCAAGGTGTACATACGGAACAGGCTCTCAGTATCGAGTGGTGAGTCGATGATAGGACTCTTTGAGGTGGCGATGGTCTGCGTAAGACTAATGAGCCAATGCAGTAAGGGCTGGATATCGGTATAACGCTGACTGGCAAAATCATCGGGCATCAGTGTGGCGTATGGATGGCGCTTGATGCTCTCAATCCATCTACGTGCAAAGGTCTGCTTGCGCAGCGAATAGCCATGCACCTGCATGTTGATAAGCGTGTTGATGAGCGACGCTATCGAGGTTTGACCAAGCGGATAACCTGTGGTGATATTGATCTTGTCAACATTCTCGGGCAAACAGTGGATAACTGTTTGCAGCAAGCCCTCGTTGCAAAGCACAATGGCTGTTTTGCGACCATCGTTAATGCGATCGGCATCCAACCACTCGCTGATATAGCGTGCCTGGATATTCTCGGTAGGAGCCGAAATCAGGTTAATGTGGTGTGGTGGCACCTCGTCGGTATCCTGATAGAAGATGGCCTTGCCCTGCTTCTCCAATCGGCTGAAGAGTGTTTGTTCTACCTTCTGCAACAGGTTGAAACCAATAAACACATAAGTATCGTATTCAAACTCTAACGTCTCGTCTGTTGCCACCTGGCGATAGAGGGCACCCTCGTAGGCCAGTTGCTTTTCGGCCAACTGCTGGTTGTAAGCATGGTAAATCTCACCAATATGGCTCCACAGGCGTAGGAATCGCTCTTTCAGTTCAGTGTTATGCTCCTCAGAGAAATTGCTGAAAAAGCGTTTAATCATCTCGCGCTGTTCAGGTGTGAGGTACGAGGTGTCGTCGAGCTCGTGTATATCGCGTAGGTTGGCCAGCACCTTATCGGCAGGTGCCATGTTCTTATCCAAATCGTCGAAGTCGGAAAGCAACAGCTGTCCCCAACCATAGAAATGGTCGAGCGTCTCGTCGATACCTGTACAGGCTGTGAACACACGATGCAGTTCACAAACCAGCAGGATAGGGTCGGCCACCTGCAGTTTGGAGTGCGAACGGAACAAATCGCTGATGGTAATATAGGCAGGGCTCCATAGGGGCTTCTGCGCCAGGCGCGCCAGGTGCTCGTTAAGGAACAGCGATGCACGCTTGTTAGGGAACACCACAGCTACTCGTGATAGATTGGTGCCATATCTGGAAAGCAGGTCTTCTGCTACATGTTCAAGGAATGAACCCATATAATGTTTAATCTTTAATGTTTAATGTTCTACCTCCTCTATCTGATTGCTATATACGTACCACAGATAGCCTTTGATATTTTGGTGCCCCATCGACTGCAATAAGTCCATATAACGGCGCACCTGGGCATGGTACTCAGGGTTGGGATGGCCGAACTTAAAGTCGACCACTATCCACTCGTTGCCATCCGTCATCACACGGTCGGGGCGATGCTCCTTTACTTCGCCATCTTCTACTGATAGAATGGTACACTCGTTAAAGAGTGTCCAGCGGGGTGAGAACCACGAGGCTACACGTGGATCGGCCAAGCGCTTACGCAGCATGGTGGTAATCTTTTCGGCAGTCATCTCCTCGTCGTACAGAATACCCTCGAACTGCAAGCGCTGCAGGGCTTCAGGGATATCCTTCTCTGTCTGTATAGTCGAGAAGATTTCGTGTAACACGCTACCAGCCTGAATATAGCGGTGCTGCTGATCCAGCTCGTCGCCCTCGATAAAGTCGCGACTACGATTACTCTGACGGAAGTTTACCTTGCTCTCGAAGTTGCGGATGGCCACATGTACAGCCTCTGACTTCTGCAGGAAGGGGTTCTTGCTAGGAGCTTTTTCTTTCTGCTCAGTTGCTCCAACTGAGAACGAACCCATCGAGAATACAATCGCTGCATCATTGTTCTCCATGCCTTCCAGCTGGGCATCGGGCATATCGCCAGCCACTAAAGGCAGACAGAGCTCTATCAAGGCTGAGCGCGAATTCTTAACGCCGCGCTTACCAATCACATACAAACTCTTGGCAGCACGTGTAAAGGCTACGTACAGCAGGTTCAGGTTGTCAACCATGTTCTGCAGGTGTTCGTGCAGGTAATCGCCCTCGTAGATGGTGCCTAACATCGCCTTCTGACTATAGTCGATAGGTACAATGGGCAGATCGTTGAAAGGAGCCTCGTTAGGCTGGCACCAGATAATATTATCAGTTGTTTTCTCTAAAGGCCAGTCGCAGAAGGGAATAATCACATGGTCGAACTCCAAACCCTTTGATTTGTGGATGGAGATCAGACGGATACCATTGGTTTCATCGCTCTGGATAGTCTTCTTGCAAAGCGATTCTTCCCACTCTGTCAGGAAAGCCTGGATATCAGTAGTATTCTCGTTAACGTAGTTAGCCAACTGGTCGTAGAAGGCACACAGGTAGGCACCCTGACCCTCTAGGCGATGCAATTCGAAGATAGCGTATATCTTCTCAGCCAATTCGTAGAGCGGAAGGGTTAATAGCTCATCAAAGTGAGCTATATAGGCCTCGGGCAGGTAGGTATCGAGGTTGGCACCTGCTATCATAAACTCGTTATCGCTCAGTTCCTTGCCCTGAACGGTGCAGAGCCAGGTTTTTACGATTGCTGCCTTGGTAAGTTGGTCGTCGGGTGTGAGCAGGAGTTGCAGGGCCTGAATCATTAGACATACAGCACTCGATGCATCCAGACGGAATGCCTCATCGCTCACAATGCTTACTGAGGGCAGATGCTCCAGAAAATACTGGGCAATAATGGGTATGTGGAAGTTATAGCGCACCAGGATGGCGATATCCTTCTGACTAACGCCTTGGCTGATGAGTTCACTCACGTTTTCAGTCATGTGGGCCAGAACTTCTTCCTGATACTCTTCGCTTGGCAGCAGCTCGATGGTAATCTTGCCTTCTTGTGGCTTGCCATCTGGTACCTGCTGGGTTACGTCGGCATAGGCCTTCTTTAGCTGGTCGCGCTCGTCGCAGTTCAACTCCTCGAGTGATGCATACTCTAAGTTGGCAGCGTGGGTAAAGAACTGGTTGTTGAAATCGATGACATTACGCGTAGAACGGTAATTGGTTGAGAGCGACTTAATTTCCATTAGCATAGAGTTAAACTGCTGCTCAATACCATTCAGCAAGCGCCAGTCGCCTGAGCGCCAACGATAGATACTCTGTTTTACATCACCCACAATCAGGTTACTGCCATCGTCATGACTCATGGTCTCTGAAAGCAGCACCTTGAAGTTTTGCCACTGGATGGTAGAGGTGTCCTGAAACTCATCGATCATCACATGCTTGAGTTGGGTACCAATCTTCTCGAAAATAAAAGGCGAGTCGCTGCCATCAATGAGCGAGTGGAGCAGTTGCTGGGTGTCGCTCAACAAGAAGCGGTTATCAGTCTCGTTAATCTCGCGTACCTTTTTCTCAATGCTGCTTAACAGACGTAGCTGGTTGAGATGGCGCAGGGTGAGATTAGCCGACTGGAAGATTTTCCATTGTTTTTCCTGGGCCTCTACAGCACATTTCAGTATCTGTAACAGCGATGCCTCAACCACGTTCAGTACGGCATCGCGCTGTGGGTGGGTTTTGGGGCACCACTTCTCGATATTCTCCAGATGATTATTTACTGTTGTTGTGATAATGCTTGGATCGAAAGTGCCTTTACGGAGCTTGTTAAAGTAACTGGCGATACCTCGCTGCTTACTCGACAGATCGTCTGCACTCAAGCCTTCGCCTTCGAGGGTATCGAAGAACGATTCGCCAATCTCTTTCATATAGCCTTCGGCAGCTTTCTTCAGCTCGCGTAGGGTGGTGGTATAGTTCTCGAAGAATCCTTCCTCGCCCATCTTCTGTTCGAGGGTGAGGCTTACCTCTTTATAATAGTCCTTAAAGATGTTCTGACCAAACTTCTTAATCTGAGCAATCACGTTCCACGATTTATCATCAGAGATATTCTCCATGATATATTTCAGAATCCATTGCAGCATCACATCTGTTGTGGTCAGATCCTCAATCAGTTGGTCGACAGCCAGCTCTTCCACCTGATAATCGTTCAACCCAATGCGCAGGTTGGTGGTTAGGTCGAGTTCGCGTGCCATGTTACGCAGCACACTCTGAAAGAACGTGTCGATAGTCTCCACACGGAAATAGTTGTAGTTGTGGGTGAGGTTGTTGAGGGCTATACCAGCACGCTCGCTGATAACCTCTGGCTTAAGACCAGTCTTGGTTTGGATGTTCTGCAGATAGTTGTCCGACTCAGGCAACTGTTTCCAGATACCATACAGCTGACTGAGAATACGCATCTTCATCTCCTCGGTAGCCTTGTTGGTAAAGGTTACTGCCAGGATATTGCGATAGCTCTGCGGATTCTCTACCAGCAGGCGGATATATTCGGTGGCCAGGGTGAAAGTCTTACCACTTCCAGCACTGGCTTTATATACGGTGAGTGATTTCTGTGTTTCGTTTACCATCTTCTGAATAGTTCAAATTCTACCTCTACGCCAATACGGTCGAAGTGGGTGTTACGGAAACTGGCAAAGGCACCAACCGAGATATATCTGTTGGTAAAGCCATAGCCTAATTCGTAATAGGGGCGCGAATCCTGCAGTAATACACCACTCAGGTAGAAGCGCTCTTTCTCAATATATTTTCCCAGGTAGGGAATCCATGTAGCCACCAACATAGGCGACTCGTACGACACGTTGCCACGCAGATAATAATCGGATTGGTTATACACACGACTGCGCAGTAGTTGGAAGTTACCACTCCAGTCGTCGTCCCATCCCTCAGGCAGATTCTCGTCGCGGAAGTTAGCGAAGTCCACAAACAGGTTGTCCTTCTTGTTGGTATAGAAACCTGCACCTGCACGCATGTTGAGCAATCGCAGGCCTGGAATCTTCTTCTTCCATTGGGCATCAAACTCCCAGCGCTCGTATTCCAAATCCGACTTGTTAACACCCTTCACGCCTCGCTCGTAATCTACCGAAAGTACAGGGCCACGATTCAGCCAAGGCGAGAACTTCAGACCGATGCTTGGTGCAAAGCTTCGATACTCTGTTGGCATGTCGTAACACTTCATTAACTCCTTGTTAACAGCCGAACGGCGATGGTATATGAAACCTGTTTCGATATCCAGCCAGTCGAACACCATGATGTTGTTGATGATGCTGAAATGCTGGTCCTTGAACTTGTCCATATCCGTATTGTCGAAGTTGATGGTGTCCTGATGGGCAGCGTTTATCACATCCATCACCGTAGATGTACTGATACGGTTGCCATTACCAAATATCACCTCGGTATATCCGTTACGCTTTGGGTTATACGTCATACGGAGTGGTGCCGTAAAGTAGAACTGGTGCTCCTTGAAGGTGTAACCAAACGTGGGGTTGAGTGTTAGATAACGATGCGCCGAGAAGTTGTACTGCGAGCGGAAGCGCATCTTATAACGCACACCACGGGCATGACTGTAACTTACATACATCGGGTTGATGATAGGCGACATGCTGAAGTTGGCTTCCTCCGATTCGGCCTTGATAGGTGTAACTAGGTTCTCGCCAATGGTGTCCCAGAAAATCTTCTTCCAAAGTCGCTGTTTCTTGGGCAGCGTGTCTTGTACCATCGAGTCCTGACGGTTTTTCTGGTCGTAGGCCTCGTATATATGCTTGTCGGTTTCTGTAAGCGGTGTGGGACGAACCTCATCCATCAGCTCCCTGCTATCCATCCTTTCTACAGAATCGGGTAGCGTCTTGTTACAGTTATAGCTGGCATCGAACAGAGCAGAAATCCTGTTGCCCATGAATCGGAACGTAGCCGCTGTAGTGCATTTGGCTGGCATGATAGATCGCCCGCCTTCCTCGCCCTGCGTAATCTCTGTGCGGAAGGTGAGCATATCATACTCGCCATTCAGCAGTGTACGGATAATGCGCCCGGTGTTGGTGTCAACGATGGCATAACCATTCAGTAACTGCGTGTTGTATATCTTCGGACGGAACTCCAGACGTGTGGTGCCGTCGTGCTGCAGCTTCTGGGTAAAACGGTAATACCTGCGGTTGCATTTGTTGAAGGGCGAGAGCATGTGCCCATTGTATAAGTCGATATCGTAGATGTTGGGCGTCATGTAGTTGAGCAGGGTAGGGAGTGCCTTGCGGTTATGACGGATGGTGCCTGACAGCAACTGGTTGGTGATGTCGTAATCGTGCGCATTCGTAAACAATACCTTGCTGTACGACTCGCGTATATAATCCCTCTCGTCCTTAGCCATCACATACATCGATGGGATGAGCCACAGTATGGCATTGCGCTTATCTACATGATATCGGAATTTGGCATACACCTGATCCTCAAGACTGTCGATGGCTGCTGTGTTGGCCTGCTGGTAATTGTAGATACGATTCAAGATATTCAGCGAGTCACGTTTGTTGCTCGCTGATACACTCATGACCATACTTGTAAGTATGGCGGTCAGTAGTGTTTTGGTGAATAGTTGATCGTATCTCAAAGTTGTTACTCTTTTTTTATTCCAGTTTTTCTTTCAGGTATTTACCTGTCAGACTCTCTTTGCATGCCACCACTTGTTCGGGCGTTCCTGCTATTACTAGGTTACCACCCTTGTCGCCACCATCCGGTCCTAAGTCTATCACGTGGTCGGCACATTTGATGACCTCCATGTTGTGCTCAATAATCAGGATGGTATGGCCTCGTGCTATCAGGGCCTCGAAGGCTTTCAGCAGGCGTTGTATATCGTGGAAATGCAGACCTGTGGTAGGCTCGTCGAAGATAAAGAGCGTGGGCTCCTGTTTCTCCTGTCCGATAAAGTAGGCCAGTTTTACACGCTGGTTCTCACCACCAGAGAGCGACGATGAGTTCTGTCCCAGCTTGATGTAGCCTAAGCCCACATCCTCGAGCGTCTTCAAACGCTTAACGATGACGTTCTCGCCACCTTCTTTGAAGAAGGTGATGGCTTCAGAGATGGTCATATTCAGCACATCATCAACACTCTTGCCACGATAGTTTACATCCAGAATCTCCTTCTTAAAACGATGACCATGACAAGCCTCGCACTCCAGCACCAGGTCGGCCATGAACTGCATCTCAACCGTGATGGTTCCTGCACCCTTACACTCCTCGCAACGTCCACCATCGGTGTTGAACGAGAAGTATTGTGGCGTAAAGCCCATTTGCTTGGCCAGTGGCTGCTGGGCATACAGATCGCGAATGGCATCGTAAGCTTTCACATATGTGGCAGGGTTTGAGCGTGTGCTCTTACCTATGGGGTTCTGATCTACAAACTCAATATGCTTGATAGCCTCTACGTCGCCATCCAGTCCCAGATATTCGCCTGGTGCATCGCAAGCTTCGCCAATGCGGCGTCGCATGGCAGGATACAGTATGCCTTTGATGAGGCTCGACTTGCCAGAACCTGAAACACCTGTTACCACCGTCATCACGTTGAGAGGTATCTTTACATCGATACCCTTCAGGTTGTTCATACGAGCACCTTTGATGGTGATGAATCTGTTCCAAGGGCGACGCGATGCGGGCACGGGAATCTCTTCCTGATGCAACAGGTATTTTACCGTGTAGCTCTTAGGCCACTTGGTGAGCGAAGCTTCGTTTACCTCCTTGGCATCGCCATCAAACACTACCTCACCACCCAGGCGTCCTGCATCAGGACCAATATCTATCAGGTGGTCGGCAGCACGCATGATATCTTCGTCGTGCTCTACTACAACCACCGTATTGCCTAACGATTGCAGCTCCTTCAGCACGTGAATCAAGCGGTCGGTATCTCTTGAGTGCAAGCCGATACTAGGCTCATCGAGGATATACAACGAGCCAACCAGCGAACTACCCAGCGATGTACACAGGTTGATACGTTGACTCTCACCACCCGAGAGCGAGTTCGACAGTCGGTTGAGGGTAAGATAACCCAGACCCACATCGAGCAGGAACTGTAGGCGGCTTTTGATTTCTGTTAGCAGACGCTTACCAATCTCGGCATCGTGCTGGTCGAGCTCCAAGCGATCAAACCACTCCTTTACCTTTACCACAGGCATTTGTACCAGGTCGGTAATGCTGCGTCCGCCAATCTTCACGTAGTCGGCTTCGGGCTTTAAGCGTGTGCCATGACACTTGGGACAAGTGGTCTTGCCACGATAGCGTGCCAGCATCACACGGTATTGTATTTTGTACTGATTCTCCTGGACCATCTCGAAGAAGGCATCGATACATGGACGCTCCTTCTTTCCTTTATCCGAGGGCAGTCCGTGCCATAGCCAGTCCTTCTGTTTCTGAGTCAGGTTCATATAGGGCTCAAAGATGGGGAAATCATCCTTGGCCGCGTGGCGACAGAACCAGTCGAGCCACTCTTTCATTTTCTCGCCATGCCAGCAAACCACACAGCCATCGTAAACAGACAGAGTGGTGTTGGGGATGACTAGCTTCTCGTCGATACCAACAATACGTCCAAAGCCCTGACACTCAGGACAGGCACCTGCTGGCGAATTGAACGAGAACATCTGGTCGGTAGGCTCCTCAAAGGTCATACCATCAGCCTCGAACTTCATCGAGAAATCGTAGAAGATGGTGGGTGGGAATAGCAAGCGCAACTCGCCATGACCTTCGTAGAAAGCAGTTTCGGCTGAGTCGACCAAACGGGCAATCACATCCTTGGTATCATCTACGCTCATGCGGTCGATGACCAGGTAGATATTCTCGTCGTCGAACTTACCTGCTGCCAGATAATCATCTATTCGTTGGAAATCATTGTTTACATAGATGCGGGCATAACCTTCCAACTGGTAGGTCTTGAGCTGTTGCTCCATAGAGCGCCCCTCGCGCAGATGGATGGGTGCCATCACCACGAATCGGGTGCCTTTCGAGAACTCCAGCATCTTCTGTACCACATCCTCGGTAGAGTGTTTCTTCACCTCGCAACCACTGATGGGCGAATAGGTGTGACCTATGCGGGCAAACAGCAGTCGTAGATACTCATAAATTTCTGTGCTGGTGCCCACGGTGCTTCGTGGATTCCTTGATATTACCTTCTGCTCGATAGCGATGGCAGGCGGTATGCCGCGAATGAAATCACACTCAGGTTTGTTCATTCTTCCAAGGAACTGTCGGGCATAGCTCGACAAACTCTCTACATAACGGCGTTGGCCTTCGGCATACAATGTGTCGAAGGCCAAAGATGATTTGCCGGAGCCACTGACTCCGGCAATCACAACAAATTGGTTTCGGGGAATTTTAACGTCAATATTCTTAAGGTTATTAACGCGTGCCCCTTTTATCTCTATTGAATCACTCATTCATTATTAAAGAATACTCTTCACGGCCTCGAGCATGCCTACGCTCTTAATGAGGTCGAGATCCTGCTTCACCATAGCGTTCAGACCAGGAACCTTGTTCAGGTCCTCCTGCCAGATGAACTCGGCGCCCAGCACACCATCGGTAACCTTCTGTGTGTCGCCTGTTGCCCAGAGCTCCTTCAGCAGGTCCATAATCTTCTGGTCGTCGTTTGGTACAATCTCAACGCCATCCTCGCGCTTACCACCCTTGTAGTAGGTGATGATAGCAGCCAGACCGAATACCAATCCCTTAGGCAGCTCGCCCTTGCGCTCCAGGAATGTCTTTACGCCGGGCAGGTCGCGAGCCTGGAACTTGGGGAATGAGTTCAGCATGATGCTGGTTACCTGGTGGTCAACGTATGGGTTGTCGAAACGCTCCAGTACGTCGCCAGCAAACTTCTCGAGCTCGTCCATAGGCAGGTCGAGTGTCTGCATCAGCTCTTCAAACTGAACTTTGTGGATATATTTGCCGATTACCTCGTGGTTGCAGGCATCGCGTACGATGTTAACACCACTCAGGAATGCTACAGGGCTCAATACGGTGTGAGGACCATTCAGCAGGGTAACCTTACGCTTGTGGTAGGGCTCCTCTGATGGTACAAAGAGTACGTGCAAGCCAGCCTTGTCAGCGGGGAACTCCTCGGCAACCTCTTTTGGTGCCTCGATTACCCACAGGTGGAAGTTCTCGGCCTGTACTACCAGGTTGTCGCGATACGAAATCTTCTCCTGAATCTCGGCAATCTCCTTGCGTGGGAATCCTGGTACGATACGGTCAACGAGGGTAGCATATACGCCACAAGCCTCCTCGAACCACTTCTTGAAGTCGTCGCCAAGGTTCCACAGCTCGATATACTTATAAATGCAATCCTTGAGCACGTGGCCGTTCAGGAAAATCAGCTCGCAAGGGAAGATAATCAGTCCCTTGGTCTTGTCGCCGTTGAAAGTCTGATAACGACGGTACAACAGCTGAACCAGCTTACCTGGGTAGCTGCTTGCAGGTGCATCCTCGAGTTTGCATGAGGGATCGAAAGCAATACCAGCCTCGGTTGTGTTCGAGATAACGAAACGAATCTCAGGCTGATCGGCCAGAGCCATGAAAGCGGCATTCTGGGTATATGGGTTCAAAGCACGACTAATCACATCAATACGCTCCAGGGTGTTAACGGGCTTGCCGTTCTCGCGACCCTGCAGATTTACATGGTACAGACAGTCCTGAGCATTCAGCCAGTCAACCATACCTTTCTCGATAGGCTGAACCACAACAACCGAACCGTTGAAGTCGGTCTTCTGGTCCATGTTCCAGATAATCCAATCAACAAATGCACGGAGGAAGTTTCCTTCGCCAAACTGAATAACCTTTTCAGGCATAACGCTCTTAGGAGCAAACTGTTTGTTTAGTGGTTTCATTTCTAAATATTGTTTTAATTGTTATTATTTGCGAGTGCAAAGATAGGCGAATTTTGTGATACTTCCAAATTTGAGGTTACTAAATTCCTAAAAAACCACGAAAACCTTTGCGCTAAATTTTGTTGATGTCAACATAGCCATGCATCACGGCATAGATGGTAAGTGCCGAAACACTCTTCATGCCCAGTTTGTCCATGATGTTCTTGCGATGGGTAATCACCGTTGCCAAGCCGATGTTCAGCTTGTCGGCAATCTCCTTGTTGATATATCCCTGTACAATCAGCGACATCACTTCGATTTCGCGATCCGACAGGATTTTCTGACTCAAGATAGCTGGCATGGGTGGCAGATGCTCGCCTTTGCCATGAGCGTGCTGCTCCAGCATCAGTAACGAGCGTACCAACTCGGGTTCGGGCACGTTTACACACAGACATTTAAAATCTGACAGTTGCGACATGGTGTCGAGCGACAACGTGAGCACGATAGTTTTGCGCTTGTTCTCTGTAAAGAATGCCATGTTCTCCACCACTACCGACATGGCAGTAAAGTAGTGGAAATAACTCTCGGGCTCGTTGGCTTGAAGTTCTGATAACGATCCGAATATGTCAACCGTCATGATGGGCATGACGTTCTGGAGAATAGCCTTCAACCCCAATGCCGAGAGGGTATTGGGGTCGATGATAGCTATCTTGGGTCTATTGTTCATGATAAGAATCCTAATAATGCACCAGCGGCTACAGCCGAACCAATCACACCAGCTACGTTAGGACCCATGGCGTGCATGAGCAGGAAGTTGTGACGGTCGTACTCCAGACCGAGGTTGTTAGATATACGTGCTGCCATTGGAACGGCGCTTACGCCGGCGTTACCAATCAGCGGGTTCAGTTTCTTGCCTTCGGGCAGGAACAGGTTCATCAGCTTAACAAAGCAAACACCCGATGCGGTGGCAATCATAAAGGCCATAGCACCAAGGGCAAAAATCTTGATGGTGTTGAAGGTGAGGAACTCGCTGGCCTGTGTTGAGCAACCAACGGTTAAACCTAACAGCATTACAACGATGTCGTTGAGTGCGGCACCAGCAGTCTTTGCCAAACGGGTGGTCTTGCCACTCTCCTTCAGCAGGTTACCAAAGAACAGCATACCCAGCAAGGGCAGGCCCGATGGTACGATGAAGGTGGTGAGCAACAAGCCGATGATGGGGAACAGAATGCGCTCAGTTTGTGATACCTCGCGACCAGGCTTCATCTTGATAACGCGCTCCTTATCGGTGGTAAGCAGACGCATGATGAATGGCTGGATAACAGGTACCAATGCCATGTAGCTATAGGCACAAACGGCGATGGCTCCCATCAGGTTGGGCGACAGCTTTGAGCTGAGGAAGATAGCGGTTGGACCATCAGCACCACCGATGATGGCGATACCAGCAGCCTGCGAGGGTTCGAATCCCATAGCCAAGGCCACCATATAGGCACCAAAAATACCAAACTGTGCTGCAGCGCCAATCAGCATTAACTTGGGGTTAGCCAACAGGGCTGTAAAGTCGGTCATGGCACCAATGCCCAAGAAGATAAGTGGTGGATACCAGCCCTGACGCACACCTTGATAGAAGATGTTAAGCACAGAGTTATCCTCGTAAAGTCCTATCTCAAGTCCTGCATCAGCGCGGAAGGGGATATTGCCAAGAATGATGCCCAGTCCGATGGGGACGAGCAGCAGTGGCTCAAAGTCTTTCTTGATGGCAAGCCAGATAAAGAAGGCTCCCACAGCAATCATGATCAGGTTTCCTACCGTAGCATTGGCAAAGGCCGTGTAGGTAAGAAACTCATGAAAGTTCTGTATGATAAACTGTCCTAAATCCATAGTTTCATTTTACAATTTTATGATTGTCCAATAGTGAAATAGTCCAATTGTCCAATTATCCAATGGTCAGGAGCACAGAACCTTCCATCACGCTCTCACCGGCTTTTACGGTAATCGAGGTTACGGTGCCAGAGTACTCGCTCTCGATGTTGTTCTGCATCTTCATAGCTTCGAGCACCAGCACTACGTCGCCCTGCTTAACGGTGTCGCCTACGTTCACCTTCACATCGATGATGGTGCCTGGCAGTGGTGCCTTAATGGCCTGACCTGAGCCAGCGGCTACAGGCTTTTCGGCTGCGGGTGCAGCTGCAGGGGCTACCGAAGGACGAGCCACTGTCTTAGGTGCTTCTACGCGAACCTTCTTGAGTGTACTTGTGGGGTTGATGGGCTGCTTCAGCTCAACGTCGAAACGTACGCCATTTACTACTACTTTGGCTACGTTGCCCTCCACTTCTTCTATCTCTACGTCGTAATCAACGCCTTGTACTTTATACTGATACTTATTCATATTGTTCAACGGATTTCTGGGGTTGTTGGAATTTTGGGTGCATGATGTGATGTTGGGATGACAGGCTTCGAGAAGTGCGTCATCTGACTGCCTTCGTCGCTCCATCCTGTTTCACGTGCCTTGATGGTAATGATACCACTCTCAACATCGTGAACATCATCCTGATACTGCTTCAGGGCCATAGATATAACGGCTATGTAAACCTCCTTGTCTATACCCTTGGTCTTTAAACCGTCCTGCAGAATATTACCTGTGGCATGTGCCAGGTCGTGGGTAACCTCAACAGTTTTGGTAATAGGTTTGATGGGCTGGGTGTTTGCCACCTTCTTGGCCATCTCGATATTACGCATAATGATTCCGAATACCCAGAAGAATACGAAGAGTACTGCCAGGCAGAAGAACACGATACCCATGGCCAGCAGTGTAATGCCGAATCCGTGTGGGTCTTCGCGCTTCAGATAAGCGTCCTTGGTCTCATCGGTCTTGATAAAGTTCTCAATGCCAGGTGTTACGTTCTCAGCCGATTTTACAGCCCACGATTTGGCGTTCTGTCGAGCATAGCTCTGATCGGCAGCCAAAGCGGGGATGGTTACTGAGTCGATAAGTTCGGTGGCATTTCCGTTGTAGAATCCCAACCAAAGGGGCTCCGACAAGGGAACGTTGAGCGAGAGGTGCAACTTACTCTGTGCAGGGTTAGAGTTGCAGTAGAAGATTAGGTGCTGATGCCCGCCTATCTGCGTACGAGGATCGCCACTGGGGATAACACTCATGCGCTTGATGCGTTCAGGCACACTCATCTTTGGATCGAGTACGGAACGATCAGTAGTAAAATACATACCACGCACGTTATAGGTAGTGAACGAGGTGTTCTCCAACTCTATCCATGCGTGGTTTTGTCCGTAATCATCCTGAATGCTGGCGGTATTGTTGGTCAGCACCTCGTTAATGCGAATGTTTTTGGCTCCTTGAGCCATCATCGCCGTGGCGCTGGCCAACAATAGGCCGCTGAGCAGGATTTTGGTTTTCTTCATTTTGTTGGTAAATTATTATATAAGTTTATTGTTGTCTCCGTTAGCCGCAGAAGAACAATACCACAATCTGCGCTGTGAAGATGCGGAGGAACATAGCCAGCGGATAAACCGTTGAGTAGCCCAGAGCAGGAGCTTCCTTAGAGCAGATGCTGTTGGCATATGCCAGTGCGGGGGGATCGGTATAGGTACCGGCAATCATACCAGCCAACGTGAAGTAGTTGAAGCCAAACTTCCAGCGAGCCAGTGGGCCTACAATCAGGATGGGGATGATGGTGATGAGGAAACCTGTGAGCACATAGAGCAGTCCGTCGCCCTGAACCACAGTCTCAAAGAACCCGGCTCCAGCCTTGATACCTACCGATGCCAGGAAGAGCACCAAACCAATCTCACGCAGCATCATGTTAGCCGATGTGGTGGTATAGGTTACCAGATGTATCTTATAGCCATAACGGCCAATCAGAATAGCGATGATAAGTGGACCACCAGCCAAACCTAACTTAACAGGTACAGGCATGCCAGGAATAGCTACTGGGAACATACCGAAGATAAGTCCGATAAAGATACCCACGAAGATAGTGGCGATGTTTGGTGCGTCCAAACGGCGGATTGAGTTACCCATCTTACCAGCCACGTTGTCAACAGCGTCCTCAGGACCAACAACCATGATGCGGTCGCCTACCTGCAGGGGCAGGGTGGGAGATGCGAAGATGTCCATACCATGACGGGTTACGCGGGTTACGTTAACACCATGTACACTCGAGAAGTGCAGCGATGCCAGTGTTTTACCGTTAACCTTAGGATTGGTAATAACAATACGCTTTGAAACCATAGGCTGATCCTGCTGCTCAAAGTCGATGTCGAGCTTAGGACCGATAAAGGCAGTGATAGCCTCCTGGTCGGCCTCGGCACATACAATCAGCATCTGGTCGCCCAGGTGGAAGATGGTATCGCGGTTAGGGATAAACAGCTCGCCCTCGTGTACCAGGCGTGATACTACGAAGTCGCGGTTCAGGAAGTCGTGAACCTGCAGCAGAGTCTTTCCCTCCAAGTATTTGTTTGTTACCTCAAGGTGCATCTTGTAAGGCTTCTTGTTAGCGTTGGTCTCGTCCAGTGCCTCAAGGTCCTTCTCTTCGTTGTCGAGCTTAACCTTGCAGATGTACCTTACTAATATAATGGCACCGATAATACCCAGCACACCAAGTGGGTAAGCACAGGCATAGGCCGATGCAATCTGTGGAGCGTTGCCGCCGAATACAGTCGAGAGAGCCTCGTTGGCAGCACCAAGTCCTGGAGTGTTAGTTACGGCACCATACAGTGTACCAACCATCATAGGCAGGTTGTTGGTATTGTTAGTGTCGAAGAAAATGTAGTAGCATCCGAACATTACCAGGATGTTAAGCAGGATAGCTGTGGCAGCCATTGCGTTAAGCTTAATGCCCTGTGTACCAAAGCTTTCGAAGAATCCAGGACCTACCTGCAGACCGATCATGAATACAAAGAGTATCAGTCCGAAGTCCTGTACGAATGTAAGAATGGGAGTTGGAGCAGTAAAGCCGATGTGTCCGGCCAGAATACCTGCAAAAAGCACAAAGGTTACGCCCAGTGAAACACCAAAAAACTTAATTTTTCCTAAATAAACACCAATCGCTATCACAATAGCGTAGAGTAGCGTAATGTGCGCTACCGAGTCTGTCGTCGTAAAAAGGTCACTTAACCACTGAAATGATTCCATAAATAATTCTAAATAATACCTATTCTTTAAAATATCTCAAATTCGACTGCAAAGGTAGTTAAAAAATGCTCATCTTTATCATTTTTGTGCATCAATTTTCGTATAAATAGTGTTTTTTTATTTCTTTCACACTTCAAAATGCCGTTTTGCGCAAAAATGTTGTATCTTTGTCCTCTGTTTAGAGTAAACTTAAAACATTACTTATATAATAATTAAAACGTATCAAATCTATGGCAAACAAAGAGAAACTCTTTACCGAGTTCGCTGCTCCTACTACTCAGGAATGGCTCGATAAAATCGAGGTGGACCTGAAAGGTGCTGATTTTCAGAAGCGATTGGTATGGAGAACAAACGAAGGTTTTAACGTACAGCCCTTCTATCGCCGTGAGGATCTGGCCAATCTGAAAACCCCAGATGCTCTGCCAGGCGAGTTCCCGTTCGTGCGTGGTAATAAGAAGGATTCAAACGAGTGGTATGTGCGCCAGAATATCGAGGCCAGCGACCCTAAGGCCGCTAACGCCAAGGCTCTCGACATCCTGAACAAGGGTATCGACTCGTTAGGATTCCATATTCCAGAAA
>JAEEGJ010005051.1_pt1 | contig 42593 bp, 35 predicted proteins | sample 8958761 | NCBI WGS metagenome assembly JAEEGJ01 (sample SAMN16246546, study PRJNA631951) | gut metagenome | biome: gut microbiome; feature: rumen; material: RS-attached | host: Bos | place: Iran: Karaj | collected 2018-10
TCGGCGGCCTAAAGAGCCCCGCTCTTTAGTCCCGCCGAACCCCACAATAAAACCGGCCCGCTGCGCGGACCGGCTTCACAACAACGCGGAAAGAAAGGGATTCGAACCCTTGGAACGCAAAGCGTTCAACGGTTTTCGAGACCGCCCCGATCGACCACTCCGGCATCTTTCCTTGGTCAAAAAATAAAGCGACCTGAGCCGCTTTAAGCTGCGGAGACAGAGGGATTCGAACCCCCGAAGCCTTTCGGCTTAACGGTTTTCAAGACCGCCGCTATCGACCACTCAGCCATATCTCCGCTGCAAAAGTACAACTTTTTACATTCATACAAGCATTTCGGCCAAAAAAAAATTTTTTTACTACCTTTGCAGCATCAATACCATAACTATGAAAAGATACATCCTTTCTCTGCTCTGCGTCGCCTCCATGGCCGCAGGCATGGCCCAAAGCAAATCGGTGCAGTCCTACCTGTCAATGACCACCTATAACGTCCCCGGCGGCACCCCGTTCATCGAGAACGCCCAAGCCTTCGACTGCGCCACCGTGGTCTATAACCAATTCGAACCCGGCAAATTCAAAGCCACCGTCGAGATACAAACCATATTTAAACAAGGTGAAGAGATACGTAACTTCTCCAAAGTGGCCCTCGACAGCCCCGTGGTCAGCGATACAACCAACATCAAAGGCGCCTTCGTCGACCAACAACGCTTCTCGCTCGAAAACGGAGAGTACGAGATGGAGATCACCGTCAAAGACCTCAACAACCCCACACAGAAACCTTTCAAGGTCTCCCAGACTGTCACCATCGACTTCCCAGCCGACGCCCCCGCCGTGTCCGACGTCCTTCTGGTCGACTCCTATAAAAAGGTATCGGTGCCCTCGAAACTCACCAAGAGCGGCTACGACATCGTGCCTCGCATCTATTCGTTCTACCTAAGCAACACCAACAGCCTGACTTTCTACGCCGAGCTGTATAACAGCGACAAATACTACCCCGATGGAGGACAGTACCTCGTGAACTACTTCATCCAGTCGTACGAGTCGTCCATGAAGATGAAAGAATTCAACTTCGTGAAACGCATGGACGTCGGCAAGGCCAACATCCTGCTCAACACCATCGACATCAAAAACCTGCCTACAGGTAACTACTACCTCGTCGTGGAGATGCATGACCGTACCAACGCCCTGCTCTCCTCCAACAGCGTGTTCTTCCAACGCTACAACCCCGGCTGCGAAATCAACCTCGACGACCTGGCTTCGACCCATATCACCAATACCTTTGCCGAGAACATCAACAACCTCGACACCCTCCGCGAATACGTCCGTTGCCTCGTGCCACGCTGCTCCGAGGCCGAACGCGACTACATCGACAACCTGGTGAAGACCGACGACAAACTCACCATGCAACAGTTCCTCTATAACTTCTGGAACACCCGCGCGCCACTCAACCCCAAAGACGCTTGGGATGAATACTACGCCCAGGTGAAACGCGTCAACGCCAGCTACTCGACACGCACCAAGAAAGGCTATATGACCGACCGCGGCTACATGTACCTCAAATACGGCACCCCCGACAAGATCAACGAGGAGCCCTTCGAGCCAGGCGCCTACCCCTACGAGATATGGCATTATTATGAGGTGGCAGGCCAACGCAACAAACACCTCGTGTTCATGTCGCAAGACATGGTCACCAACGATTACGTGCTGATCCACTCCGACCTCATCGGCGAAGTCAACAACCCGCGCTGGCAGACCATGATCTACTCGCGTTTCTACGGACAAGGCTACTCCAGCGATGTCATCGACCAGACCGAGACCCCAGGTGCATGGGGTACCCACGCCGGCGACCTCTACAACAACCCGAGATAAGGCATGACCTACCTGGGATCCGATATCTGCTGCTTCATCGTGTACCACCTCGTCCGCTATCGTCGCAAGGTGGTGCGCGACAACCTTGTGCAGTCGTTTCCCGAGAAACCGGTCCGCGAAATCAAACGGATCGAGAAACAGTTCTACCATAACTTCTGCGATCTCATCGCCGAGACCCTTAAGATACGACGGATGAAGACCGCCGATTTCCTACGACACGTCACTGTCACCAACCCCGAGTTGCTCGAAGAACTGGCACAAAAGGGGAGGAGCGTGTTCCTCGCCATGCATCACTCCAGCAACTGGGAGTGGCTCTGGCAGATACAGCATACCGTCTCCACCCACCGTCACTTCGCCATCTACAAGAGACTCGAGAACCAATATTTCGACCGAAAGGTGTTCCAACTCAGGACCGGCTTTGCCAACGGACAAGAGGTGATGATCGAAGACCGCGCGTTGAAAGGCACCATGGGACGACTTGCCGGCACGCCCAACGCCATACTCATCCTCGGCGACCAGTCGCCTCGAGGCGCTGAGACTGACTACTGGACCGACTTCCTGCACCGCGACACCTGCTGGTTCACCGGCATGGAACGCCTGGCCAAGAAGTTCGATTATGCAGTGGTCTATACCGAGATGACTCGGAAGGCAAGAGGACAGTACGAAGTCACCTTCAAGCTCATCTGCGAAGACCCTAAGACAAGCCCCGACGGCTACATCCTCGAACAATATGTGAGGCATGTGGAGCGTTTCATCCAGAACAACCCCGACAACTGGCTGTGGTCGCACCGCCGGTGGAAACACTCAAGACCATGAAACGTGTGGCAGTCGTCATATTGAACTACAACGGCAAGAAATTCCTCGAGGAGTTCCTGCCCAACGTTATCGAGAACACCGATGCCGCCCTGGCGGATATCGTGGTGGCCGACAACGCCTCCACCGACGGCTCGAAGGAGTTCATGCAGGAACGTTTCCCTGACATCAGACTTATCGACAACGGCGTCAACGGAGGCTTCGCCACAGGCTACAACATGGCCTTGAGGCAAATCGAAGCCGACTATTACGTGCTGCTGAACTCCGACATCGAAGTCGCACCCCATTGGATCGAGCCAGTGGTCGAACTCATGGACGCCGACCCCACCATCGCGGCCTGCCAACCCAAGATACTCTCCTATCACGAGAAAAACAAGTTCGAGTACGCCGGCGCCTCGGGCGGCTTCATCGACCGCTATGGATACCCCTTCTGCCGTGGACGCGTGTTCCAGAACCTAGAGGAAGATAATGGACAATATGACGATATTTGTGAGGTGTTTTGGGCTACTGGTGCCTGCATGTTCGTCCGTGCCGACCTTTACCTGAAGCATGGCGGGCTTGACGACAGCTTCTTCGCCCACATGGAGGAGATCGACTTCTGCTGGAGGATGAAGAACTTGGGATATAAGATCTATTGCTGTCCCCAGTCGAAAGTCTATCATATCGGCGGCGGCACCCTGCCCAAGAGCTCGGCACGCAAGACCTATCTCAACTTCCGCAACAACCTGTCGTTGCTCTACAAGAACCTGCCCGGGAACCGCGTGTTCTGGGTCATGATGTACCGTGTGCTGCTCGACTGGGTGGCGGCGGTCAAGTTCCTCTGCGAGGGCAGCCTGGCCGACTTCTGGGCGGTCACCAGGGCACACCTGGCCTTCTATCGCCGCATCCCGTCGATACGCAAGAAACGCAAGGCCCTCCAACATCGCGAGGTGGGCCAGATGTACCAGCAGAACATCGTCTTCGAGAGCTTCCTGAAAGGAAAGAAGAAGTATTCCGAGCTAGATCCCGAGAAGTTCACCCACGCCTAAGGCATAGCCCTCCAGGCCTTTTCCTGAGATACATCTGACGCAGGCTTCGGCGGTATAGGAATGCCGCCGGTAAGGCTCGCGTTGGCTGATGTCGGAGATGTGCACCTCGACCACGGGGATGCCGATGGCCCTGATGCAGTCAGCCAAGGCGATTGAGGTGTGGGCGTAGGCCCCGGGGTTCATCACCACGCCGTCGTACACGCCATCGGCCTCCTGAAGCTTGTCGATCAGGCAGCCTTCGTGGTTGGATTGGTAGTAGTCGAACGACACCTCGGGGAACCTGTGCAACAATTCGGCATAGTAGTCGTCGAAGCTAATATGGCCGTAGATCTCAGGCTCACGGCGGCCTAACAGGTTGAGATTGGGACCGTTGATAATCAAAATCTTTTTCATTTTGCAAAAGTAGCAAATCTTTTTCTTATATTTGTGGCAAATTGCGAAATGATGAATACAGTCACTATTGGAAGCACCGGCCTCAAGGTGAACAAAAACGGCTTCGGCGCCCTGCCCATTCAGCGCGTCAGCATGAAGGAAGCCGTGTATCTGCTCAGGAAAGCCTACGACAATGGCATCAACTTCTATGACACTGCGCGGTTTTATACCGACAGTGAGGAGAAGATCGGCGAAGCCCTTTCGGGATGCCGGAGCAAGATCGTCATTGCCTCCAAGACCGCTGCCACTACGGTGGAGGAGTTTTGGAAGGACCTCCATACCACGCTCACCAACCTCAAGACCGATTACCTCGACCTTTACCAGTTCCATAACCCGGCCTATTGCCCCAAGCCCGACGACAAAGCGGGGTTGTACGATGCCATGAAGGTGGCCCAGCGGCAGGGCAAGGTGCGGTTCATCGGCATCAGCAACCACCGTCAAGGGGTGGCTCTCGAAGCCATCGAGTCGGGGCTCTACAGCACCCTGCAGTACCCGTTCTCGTACCTCTCCGCCAAAGAGGATGAGGCCATCGTGGAGGCTGCCCGTCAAAGGGGCATGGGATTCATCTGCATGAAGGCTTTGGCAGGCGGGCTGATCAACGACTCCGCGTTGGCCTACGCCTACCTCAACCAATATGAGCATGTGCTTCCCATCTGGGGTATCCAGCGCGAGAAGGAACTCGATGAGTTCATCTCGTACCAGACCAAGGAACCCGAGATGACACCCGAGCGTTGGCAGAAGGTGGAGGAGGAGCGCAAGAACCTGGCGGGTGACTTCTGCCGTGGATGTGGCTACTGCATGCCTTGCTCCGTGGGTATCCAAATCAACGACTGCAACCGCATGAGCCTCTTCCTGCGTCGCGCCCCGCTGAGCGTCTACCTCACCGAGGAATGGGCCGAGAAGATGAAACTCATCGAAGACTGCATCGACTGCGGACTCTGCAAGCAGAGATGCCCCTACGGCCTCGACGTGCCCAACCTCCTGAAAAGAAATTACGAAGATTTCCAAGAATTTTGGAAGAATAAATAAAAGTTTTATTACTTTTGCAGTCGATATGTGGTGTCCGAAAGGACTCAATAGGGAATCGGGTGTGAATCCCGGACAGTTCCCGCTGCTGTGTCGGTTGGACGCTTGCCACTACGCCACTGTCGGACTCTCCGTCTGACGGGAAGGCGGCAAGTAGAGACCTTAGTCAGAAGACCTGCCCCATGTCAATCGTAGAATCAAAGCTTTCGGGAAAAAGAGCTTACTAACCTTATTAATATATGTTTATGCGTATCAAGAATTTTACTTTTTTGGTCCTCATGGGACTTTTTGGTCTTTTCACGACCAAGCTTTATGCTCAAACAGATGCCACCATCGCTGCTGAAGACATCAAATACTGGATCGGCGAAGGCGAAAACCAAGTCCGTTTCATCGTCAACTGGGCCGAGCCCGACACCGCTCTGGCTTGGGGCGTCCGCTTCAGCGAGGAGAGCGTCACCATCAAAGACGTCATGGACAAGATTGCCGATGTCGACTACCGCTTCAGCTACGAGGCCAGTGGCAGCTGGCTCAACGACCTCTTCTTCAATGACGGTGTCCTTAACCTGAGCCTCGTGGAGGCCATGTGGGCTTCGTATTTGGTCAATGGCGAGTCGTCGTGGGACACCTTCGACGTGAAGACCCTCGTCGATGGCGACTACATCAAATGGGGCGACACCCATTGCGGCACCCTCGTCGACCCCGAGAATTACATCTATGTGTGGGAGAAGGAAGTCGCCGCCGTGTATCCTCTCGCCGATGAAGCCATGATCGACCCCTCAGAGATCCTCTACTGGGTCGGCCAAGGCCAAAACCAGATGGTGTTCGCCGTGAACTTCGCCGATCCTCAGGATGTGTGCTTCGCTTGGGGCTACCGCTTCGCTGAAGGAGCCGACATCACCGTCAAAGACGTGATGGACGACATCGCCGCCTCCGACGGCCGTTTCGAGTACAACGCCTCTGAACAGGGCTGGCTCACCGACATCACCTTCGTCGATGGCGAAGTGACCTATGTCCTCGAAGGATTTAACGCCATGTACAACGTCAACGGCGTGGCTTCATGGTTCACCTTCAACGAACAGTCCGTCGTCAACAACGACTTCGTGAAATGGGGCGACTACAACGTCGGTACCGAGATCGCCGCTTGGACCTATGTCTGGGAGACTCCCGTGACCCCCGTGTCGGTCTATAACACCTCGGTGAGCGAAAACAACGCCAGCCTGGCACTCTACCCGAATCCCGCCACCTCCTACACCATGCTCGAAGGCGAGATGAACGGCTCCACCGTGACCGTCACCGACCTCCAGGGCCGTGTGATCCGCAGCTTCGTCGTCGATGACAACGAGGCCGTCCGCATCGAGACCGAAGGCCTCCAAGCCGGTCTTTACTTCGTGACCGTGAGCGACGGCGCCAGCCATCAGACGGTGAAACTCTCCGTGAAATGAGAAAAATCCTATCCATATTTTTAGTGACTCTTCCGCTTTTGTCGGTGGCGCAATTTGCGCCACCGGCGGGGCAGGAGGGAACCACCGCCATGCATGCCGACTCGTCGGCCTTCGTGGCCTGGGCTACAAGCTGCGTGGTGGAACGCGGTCCGATGCGCATCGACAAGCCTGAACAAGGTCTCGCCTCTTATGGCGTCGACGCCGACGGCATCGGATTCCCCGACGGACAAGGACTGGTGAGTCTCGGCGACGGCGGCAACGCCGTGGTCACCTTCGCCTCACCCATCTGTAACGGCCCGGGTCCCGACTTCGCGGTGTTCGAGAACCCCCTCGAGAATGCCCAACAGCCAGGATATTACTTCCTTGAGATGGGATTTGTGGAGGTGAGCTCCGACGGTGTCAATTACGTGCGCTTCCCTGCCATCTCCAGGATACCCTTCGACACCCAAGTGGGAAGCTTCGGCTGCGTGCTGCCCGAGATGGTGCATAACCTCGCCGGCAAATACGCTCCGATGTATGGTACCCCCTTCGACCTCGACGAGCTCGAGGACGACCCGGCACTCGACAAGGACAACATCACCCACGTGCGCATCGTCGACGTGGTGGGTAACATCAACCCCGAGTACGCCACCTACGACAGCCAAGGCCATGTCGTCAACGACCCCTGGCCCACGCCGTTCGCCTCAAGCGGCTTCGACCTCGACGCCGTCGGCGTGATCCACGACAGGGCACACGCCAGCGTCGACAACCACGATGCCACTTCCATCACACTGTATCCCAACCCCGTCCAAAACACCCTCATGGTAAAAGCCCACGAAGTGAGCTCCATCACCGTCTATTCCTTGACCGGACAATGTGTCGCGGAATCCCCCAGCAACCAAGTCGATGTCGCCTCGCTCCAACCCGGCGTGTATTTCGCCCGTGTCGTGGCCGACGGAACCGTCATCGTCAATAAATTCGTTAAAAAATGAAAAGAACAACCATACTACTGTGTAGTTTATTGCTTGTCTTTGCCGCATGTGGACCTAAAGACCCCCTCCCTCAGCCTGATGTGACCATCGGCAAGGGCGTCTTTGTCATCAACGAAGGCACCTTCACCTACGCCAACTCGTCGCTGACGTTTTACGACCCGGTGATGGACACCGTGGCCAACAACCTGTTCTACCGTGTCAACGGCTCCCCCGTTGGCGATGTGGGTCAGAGTCTCTGCCTTCTCGACGGCAAGCTCTACATCGTGGTCAACAACAGCAACTACATCTATAAGGTCGACGCCAGCACCATCGTGTGCGACACCAACCAGCCTTACATGGTCACGGGTTTCATCTCACCCCGTTACATGCTTCCCCTGGCTCCCAACAAGGCCTACGTCAGCGACTTGGCAAGCACCAAGCTGTGGATCGTCAATCCCCAGGACATGACGTTGGCTGGCAGTGTGGAGATGGGCAAGTCGACCGAAACCATGGCGCAGGTAGGGAATGAGGTCTATGTGACCAACTGGTCGCGTTACTATATCGCCGGGATGGAGAACAACACCGTTCAGGTGGTCGATGCCAACAACGACGTGAAGGTAGCCGATATCGAGGTCGGCATGGAGCCCAACGGCATCGTCGTCGACAAGGACGGCATGGTTTGGGTGCTGTGCGAGGGCGACTCGTACGACTACGAGAACGAGGTGCCCAGCACCTTGTGGAAGATCAATCCCACTACCAAGGAGGCAACCATGATGGTAAGCTTCGAGCTCAAGGCCTTGAACTTGGCCATCGACCCCACAGGCAGCTATCTGTATTGCATCTATGGCGGCGATTGGACCAACGGTGGCGATGTGCGTCGTATCGACATCACCCATCCGACCGAGTTCGACGACTTTGTCATCCCCTCCGAGGGCAAGATGTTCTATAAGATTGCCGTGAATCCCAACAACGGCGACATCTATCTCTCCGACGCCAAGAACTATACGACAAACGGCACCGTGTATCGTTACACCTCCGACGGGGTGCTGATGAGCTCGTTCGATGCCGGAATCTGCCCGGGAAACATGACCTTTAATTAAGAATTAAGAATTATGAATTCTGAATTATGAAAAAGGTTTGTCCCAAATGCGGTAAGGAGTTCGAGTGCGTCCACTCGGTTGACTGCTGGTGTGTCAAGGTGAATCTCACCGATGAGACCCGGCGCAAGTTGAAAGTTTACAACGATTGTCTATGCAAGGAATGTCTCGAAGCGTTGTCGCGATAAGTCTTCTGACGCTGTTCTTGGTGTCGTGTGGGACGAAGCCTGTGCCTGTCGCAGAGGCCGGGCCGAAAGGTGAGAACCTGATGCGTTATGCCCATAACGTGGCCGTGTACGAGGCCGACTCGGGCTATCGTATGGAGGTGCTTAACCCTTGGGACACGGCGGTGCTTCTGGGCAACTTCTTCATTCCTGAGCAAGGTTTCAGCTCGGTCATCTGTTTCTCGTCCACCCAGTGGTCGGTGTTTATGGAGTTGGGTGAGATAGGGCGTGTGAAGGGTCTCTTGGAAGGCCGTTATGTTCACGACCAGCGGATGAAGGACCTCCTTGCCGAGGGCACGGTGCGGGACGTCGGCACTGAGACGGCCAAGAACATCGAGTTGATGATCTCGATGCATCCCGACGTCATTTTGTTTTCCCCTTATTTTGATGGCAACCAGGACAACCTGAAGGTGACGGGAGCCATGCTCTTTCCTTTTGCCGACTATCTGGAGACCACCCCTTTGGGACGTGCCGAGTGGATTCGTATCGTGGGCATGATGACTGGCAGGCGCGAGGCTGCCGATGCTTGGTTTGCCGACATCGAGGCGCGTTATGATGCCTTGAAGGACCTCTGTGCCGAGGTGGAGACCCGTCCCACGGTGTTCTCCGACTTGGCTTTCAACGGGCAGTGGTATGTGGCTGGCGGGCAGAGTTACATGGCCTGTCTCTTTAGGGATGCCGGAGCCGACTATATCTGGAAGGACGACCCTTCCACGGCGAGTTTTCCGTTGGATTCTGAGACCATCCTCGCCAAGGCCCAGCATGCCGATTTCTGGCGTGTCACCAACTCGTCGTCGCTCCCGATGACCTACGAGTCGCTGAAGCGTGAGAACGCCGTGTATGCGCTGTTTGACGCTTACAAGAACCATCACATTCTGGTCTGCGACATCCAGGAGACCGGGTATTTCGAGAAGTCACAGATCGAGCCCGACGTGCTCTTGGCCGATTTCATTTCCATCTTCCATCCCGAGATGATGGAGGAGGGGTATCAGCAGAGGTATTATCATTTGCTGGAGTAATACTATTCATTTTATGTTTCTAAAGCTGGAATGTTTATCAAAGCCAGCTGATTCCAGTTTTTGGATATCATTTCGATTGTCTTCGTTGGTTTTGTCTTTCAGAGAGGAGAGATAATCATAGACAGCATTCCATACATCGGTGGGTGGAAGGAGTTTTGGTATATAGGTTTGTGATAAATTGGGATTGTCAATTCTTTCTATTCCATTCCCGCTTTTTTCTTTCCATATGACATCTTCATTTCTCCAAGTGTATTGTAATTGGCAAGGAATGATGCAAATAGGTGATTCGGAGTATCGATGCTTTAAATAGTGTTTGCTCTCAATTAACCTGTATTCTACATGTAACTCATCCTGTTTTTTGGGTTCGGTCCACCTTTCTATTTCAAAGAAGTATTGATTCCATCCTACTTCTAGGATATAGTGATAAACGTCCCCTTCTAAATGTGTTCTTGTGAAAGAAAGTTTCTTGTCTTTATAAGCCTCCTTTCTTTTTGGAATGCTTTCCAGGTCCCATTTGTGTTTGGCTTTTAGAGGTTTGTCGTCAGGTAGTTTAATCATACCGAAACAGTATTCCAAGCCTTTTTGGTACATACTATCAGGTTTCAATAAAAAGGAATCCCTGCGGTCAAAGACGATCAATTCGTCGATTCCATAAACACCAGACAGGTAGTCGTAGTAGTCTTTCTTGTTGTCGAGAATCTTCATTTTTAATAGTTATTGGTGAAACATTTCTGATATGGCTGTCAGGTAAGTAGCAGAAATGATGGAATGTTTCATCATTTTAGAAAAAAAAGCGTGGTGTTGATTGCGAAAACTAAAAAAGTGTCAGATAATTATATAAATTAATAATAATATATGAGATAATATCATTATTTTTGCAACAAAATACTAATGTGATGGAAAATAATGATGTTATATATCTACAGCCGATAGGTGTGGGTTATTTTGGCAATGTTTATGACCAATTCAGAGGAAAGGTCAAGGAAGCCTTTGATTTTCTTATTACGCACCAAACTGGGGATTTCAATCTTTGAACACGAGGGGAATCGCGTTGTCATAAGAAAAAACCTCCGTGACAAAGCTACTGGTACTTTGGTGGATGCTAAAAAGAAATGGGTAGTTACATCTTACGATAATAACGTACCCAAATCTGATAAGCAATCCGCTTCCACCCTAGCTACCCCTGAAAGCGATGAAGGAGGCAGGGCTGTCGCCTCCGATGCTGTTTCTTGAGTGCAAAATTACGACTTTTTCTTTATTACACAAGTATTTATCAGAAAAAAATCAATTTGCGGTAATTATGAGTAAATCCCTTTGCCGCTCATACTCATTTTTTCCGTCTTCCAACGCCTGTTCGAGTTGGGAGGTTTCTTTATAAAAGGTGTTGATGGCGTTGACAATGCGTCGCTGTTCGGCGAGGGGAGGGATCGCTATGGGATAGCTTTTGATTTTGCTGGCGTTGAGGTTGCCGCGGGCACCTTCGCCGAGGGCTTTCAGGTGGGGGTATTCGCGTTGGAGCCAGTAATAGACGTATTCGGTCATGACCCGATGGGTGTCGATCTCGAGGTTACAACAGGCCTGGTTGGTGCAGAGCGGGATGCGGTTGATGGCTGCTTTGCCGGCGGTGCTGCCGTACATGGCCACGATGACGCATCCTGGGGGGATGAGTTCCGCTTGTGAGTGCTCCACGGCCGTTTGGGAGATTTTCATCTCGGTGTCGTCGATATAGTTCCAGTCCACCTCTTGGGTCCGCAGCCAGGGGATGTTGCCTTGGTAGTATTCCGCGATGTTCGTCTTTGGGGTGCCGCCACCGTAGATGTTGAGGCAGATCTCGCCGAGGGTGGTCGTGATGGTCTCGGGTTCGTCTTCGATGTCGAACAGCTCGTCGCGGAAAGTTATCAACAGCTTTTGTTGTTGTTCGATTTGTTGTTTGATCTCTTCGATTTTGTCGTAGTATCCGTTGAGGATTTCGGCGATACGTTGTTGTTCCTTATATTCAGGGAGGAACACTTCGATTTCGTTTATCTTTTTGGCTGTGAGGTTTTTGGTTCGGTTGCCGGAGGTTGCAGATTCGATTTGTTTGAAGATGGGTTGCAGGTAATGGAAGAGGTAGTCGGTGGAGGAGCTGTTTTGTTTTCCGCGGATGCGCATCACTCTAAGGTCGAGGAGTGCGTCATGGTCGTTCCATCGGTTGACGTTGAAGTTGCCGCTCATGCTCACGACGATGTCGCCTTTTTTCACCAGGTATTTCATTGGGGGAGAGGGGATTGGGCCTGTGAAGTAGGAGTTGGCTTTACCTGTTGTCACGTCGCCCACCCTTACCAGAGGCGTACCTTGCGTCGCTTCGTGCGTTATCAACGACGTGTCGAAGTGCCTTCCGTAGAGCACTGATGCTGCTTCCGTGAGTTTTTTCCACCTGCGCATATCTTTGCTTTTCTCTCCTGTTGTTTGAGTGTGGCAAAGATAGTTATTTTTCTCACTAAATTACCTAAATATGAAAATGTCGAAACAATATATATATATATATATATATAAATCATTTAGTATTGTTGAAAAGTTGTTGATAACTTTCTGTTATATAATAGGTGCTTTTGCCTAAATTTGCGCCCGTGAAAAATAAATAGCAAATCAAAATAAATTAACAAATTAACTAATTAACAACAAAATGAAAAGAAAATTTACATTCTTGATCGCAGCGCTAGCGCTGCTGGCATGCTTTATTTCGCCAACAACCTTGTTGGCCGATGAAGCCTCTTATGTGTTCAACACACAAGCTGGGTTAGAAGCCCTCGGAATTGCCATCCCTTCTCAAGGTTCAGGTACAGACCTTGGTACCAACACCTACACGGTTGGCCAAATCACAATGTCATCAACAGATGGTGGTACTGCCACCCGTATTTGGTATTCAAGTGGTAATAATCCCAGTCTATCATTGCGCGTTTATAAGGGGAACAGTAACAACAATAATGTAAATGGAACCCTAACCTTTACTGCTGCTAGTGATTATACAATTTCCGAAATCGTTATTACGAAGACAAGTGGCACTTTTACTGCCAATGCTGGAACACTCACAGGGAGCACTTGGACAGGATCAGCGAGCAGCGTAACTTTCACTTGCACTGCCAATGCTACAATTAATACGATTGCCGTTACCTACTCTGCTAATGCTGGTCCACAACTTACACAAACCACTACCTCAATCACCGTACCGCAGAATTTCAACGACGACCTTTATGTTAGCACAGATGCTGGTCAGCTCAGCGCCTCGGTGACTTACGGCTCTGGCACTGCTGTTCCCAATGCCACCGTTACTTGGTCTTCTACTAATGAGGGCGTGGCCACCGTCACCAACAATGGCACAGTTACCCTTGTAGCCACTGGCACAACCGACATCAAGGCGACCTATGCCGGCGACAATACCACTTTCGCTGGTTCGTATGGCACTTACCAACTTACTGTTGTTGACAATACTCCGTCTTCGGGCACCGATGTGACTTTCACCGCTGGAACTGAGCATGGAACAAGTACCGGACAAAATGCTGATAGTATGACTAAAGACGGTGTCACTGTATCAGGCACAAGTGCAGCATTGAACCAAAATCCTTATCGTATTTATGGTGGTTCCACAACTACCATTTCAGTAGCCGCTGGATACACCATTACCAAAATTGTTATCAATGGTGCTAATGGTTATAATGTTTCTGGATTCAATTCAAACGCAGGTTCTTATTCGGTGGATAATAATATTGGCACTTGGACGGGGGATGCTTCTTCTGTTTCGTTTACGAACACCTTGAGTAGTCAGATTCGTGTGACATCATTTGTCGTTACCATAGAGGGAAACAGCACCTCTACCATTGCGGTCACACCCACTACGCTGAGCACCTTCTCATATCTGAATTCAAGTCAGGATCCGAGCGCTGCACAGTCGGTTTCGGTTTCGGGAGCCTTCCTTACCGACGACATTACCGTTTCCGTTGGTGCCAGCAGCGATTTCGAGATTTCCACCACTGAGAACGGCACTTACAACAATAACGATATCACCCTTCAAGCAACCAATGGCACCGTCACAGCCACCAGTATTTGGGTTCGCATGAAGAGCAACCTGACAGGCAGCCACTCTGGTACCCTCACCCTCTCATCCAATGGCGCCTCGTCGGTCACCATTCCGCTCAATGGTCAGGTAATCGTCCCGATGACGGTAGATGAAGCCATCGCCGCCATTGACGCTTCCACAGAAAACAACCATAATGTACCTGATGCCTATGTGACAGGTATCATCTCAAATGTTGGTTCTTACAGCAGCAATACCATAACATATTACATTTCGTCAGATGGTACCACTACGAGCACCCAACTTGAAGTCTATAAAGGAAAGGGCCTCAATGGTGCCAACTTTACTGGCGCCGACGACCTTGGAGTTGGAGACCAAGTCGTGGTTCATGGCACACTGACATATTACAACAATACAACATACGAATTCTCTGCAGGCAGTGAAATCGTTTCCTTGACGCCTCACACAGCTCAGCAATACGACCTCACCGTTAACGCCCTTTCGAATGTCGAAATGCTTGTTTACGACGTCAACGACCTCAACAATGAATTGATCGAAGGCGGACCCACTGCACAAACCGTGCAAGTCTCCGAAGGCACCTCGATTCAGGTCCTCGTCAATGCTGCTCAAGGCTATGCCCTTGCCACCTTTACTGTCGACGGTGTGGATCATCTCGCCGACATCGACCCAACAGATGATTCCTACACTTTCACGATGCCCGCCCATAATGTAACTATTTCTGCTACGGCACAACAGATATATACCATCAGCTTCTATGTGAATGGCACGGTTGACAGCAATTTGGAAATGACTGCTAGCTCCACTTTGGGCACCCTTCCCACTCCAGCTGCCGCTTCTGTCCCCACAGGCTTCCAGTTCTGTGGTTGGATGGTGAAACCCACCAACGACTACTACAACGCTTCTACGGCTCCTACTATGGTGAATGCTAGCACTGCCGTTTCAGCTGACATGGATTTGGCTGCTGTGTTTGCACAAGCCGACAATTCAAATCTCGCCATCGGTGAATTGACTGCTGATGAGATTGCTGATGAGTTTGCCGCTGGCGGTCAAGCTTATGCTGATGACGAAGTGGAGTACGTGGATGGAGATTTCACATGGGCCGCTAAGTATTCAGCCAATAACACAAGACACTGGATTCAATTAAAGAATGATGCTGATGTTTATCTAAAGATCGAGGCTCCGAGCAGCATCCAAAGTGTTGAGGTTGTCATTTCAAACACATCAAACTCATCGGGTGGCATCGACGATATCACCATGCATGGAGCTTATGATGCCACAGGTTATATCTATCTGAACACCACTAACGGTGGAACACATGTGGGTACCACTTCGGGTTCAGATGTTGTCAACAACCTTGCAACGATTGTTCCTTCTGGCGACAACACGACTTTGTATCTGCAAGTGGACAAAGGCGCACGTATCTGGGGCGTAACTGTTACTTGTGGTCAGTCCACATACTGCGACTACACCACCTTGGTTGTCAACCATGCTGATGGATCATATATCGCAGAAAATGCATCTGAAACATTATATGGCATCCACTATATTAATGGAGAAGTGGGGGCTTTATACGACTTAACCAATAATGGCAAGCTTATTATTAATAATGGCGGAGTTTTAGATTTGAGTATCGTTGAATTCACCAACAACACCGCTGCCAACCTCATCATCAAGGACGGCGCCCAGCTCTACACATCCAACGCAGTTAACGGCACCATCCAAAAGAACATCACCGGCTACGGAGACAACGATGGTGGCTACTACTTGGTGACAGCCCCCGCCACTACCGTCATCGGAAGCACCTTCTACACAACTCTTAACGGTGATGTAGACATCTACCAATTTGATCAAAATGAGGAAAATTTTGAGTGGAGAAACTTCAAGCAAGCCACCTCTGCTTGGAATATTGGCCCAGCATGTGCCATGCTCTACGCCAACAAGAACGACATCACCCTCAGCTTCAACGGCGATTGGACCAACTACGATAACGGCAATCCCGTTGATCAACACGCCCAGCTGCCCGCCACTAATGCCGACATCAACGTCCCGTTGGAATACACTGCAAATAAGAACTTCTCAGGCGTCAACCTCATCGGCAACCCCTTCCCCTGCAACGCCACCGTCAACTGCTCGTTCTACAAGATGAATGATGCCGGTTCGGCTCTCGAACCAGCCACCGACGGCGAAGTCATCGCTCCCTGCACGGGCATCATTGTCAAAACCGACGGTACTGTGTCAAATGCCACCTTCAGCAAGAGCACTAGCACCGCCACCGTCATGCGCGGCACCCTTAACATGAACCTCACCAACCAACAGAACAAGGTCGACAAGGCCATCGTGAGCTTCAACGAAGGCAGCGAGCTCGGTAAGATCAGCCTCCTTGAAAGCAACGCCACCATCAGTTTCTCGATGGACGGCAAGGACTACGCCGTCGTCAGCAGCGATGCCACTGGCGAATTGCCGCTCAATTTCAAGGCCTCGCGCAACGGTGAGTACACCCTCAGCTTCGACACTGAAAACGTCGAGATGGGCTACCTCCACCTCATCGACAACCTCACCGGTACCGACGTTGACTTGCTCGCCAACCCGTCCTACACCTTCGAGGGTAAGAAGAGCGACTACGCCAGCCGCTTCCGTCTCCTCTTCAAGGCCACCAGCATCAATGACATCGACACCGAAATGAACGACGACTTTGCCTTCATCAGCGACGGCAACGTCATCATCCTCAACGAGGGCGAAGCCACCCTGCGAGTCATCGACATCATGGGACGCATCGTCAGCACCCAGACCGTCAACGGCAACGCCAGCGTCAACAGCGTCGGTGCTGCAGGCGTGTATGTGCTGCAACTCATCAACGGCAACAACGTCAAGACACAAAAGATTGTTGTTAGATAAGAGATTAGAGATAAAAGATAAGAGATAATAATTATAAAAATATCATATTATGAAAAAGACAATCATCACTTTAGCAATCATCTTTGGTCTTGGCCTCGGCGTATACGCCCAAGGCGGCCTGTTCGGCTACGGTGCCGTCAGCGACGAGGAATACTATGGCTACGGCGCTAACGACCGTACCACCGGCGACATGCCGCTGCTGCCAGGCCACGGCCAAAACGAAAACCAACCCGCTCCCATCGGTAGCGGAGCCCTCCTGCTCATCGGATTCGGTGCAGCATACGCGCTGAAGAAGAAAAGAGAGGAATAATCTCTGAAAAGCAGTGACGTTTTCGTCATTGCGAGCGTAGCGAAGCAATCCAACTTGACTAGAAATAGTTCAGGTTGGATTGCTTCGTCGTTTCACTCCTCGCAATGACGCAAATTACTTTTTTTTAAAAAATACTTGCGACATATATAAAAACTATTATATCTTTGCAATGTGATATTGATGTGATTCGCGCCACCCGTATGCGGAGGAATAGACGTTTTCAATGTCACATTTTTTTATGCCCTTTGATGAGGTCAGTTGGTTTATTCCTTTCTATGGTGTAAACAACCTCACCATAATCTCGATGGCTTTTGACATTTACCCAATAATTCCATTTGCTTATTTTAATGGTGTAATAAAGAAAGTAATCCGTGTCGGTATCATGTTTTGATTTCGCTGGATTGTCAGCATCATAATTTGGATGGGACATAGGAAAAGGTCGATTATTAGCCCACCCTTTGTACCTCATTCTTTTTAAGGATTTTATTCTAAACGATTGTAACCACAGACAGATTGCTTCATCTTCGACAGCGTGTTCGAAGATGTCGGTAAGAGACCGTCTGAGTATCGTCATTCGGCCCGAAACAAAGCAATTGTTTTCAAGGCTTATTCCCGAATAGATTGGTATGAGCTTTTTTATCTTTTGGATTGCTTTTGTGGTTTGAGCTTTTATATTCCCTGATAAGGCGTTGCACATTTCATTTGACAATAAACAGTGCAAAAATAAATAATATTGTTAATATATATAATATTTCTTTGATTTAAAATATATATAAAAAAATATAAATAGTATTTATATATTCAATTAATTCATTATCTTTGCAGCGTGAAAAAACTCATAGACCATGAAAAGGAAAGACCCTATCGAAGAAGCGCGCCGCTACGTGGATAACGCCCGTGAGACCCGTATTGCCAACGCCATCATCAACCGCTGCGCAATGCTGATGCCAAAAACTACTCCGGCATAACCTTAACCACCTCCACCTTGTCGTGGAGATAAACCAGAAAACCTTCAATGGGTTTCGAAACCATCTTGCCTAATACCAACATGTACTCGGCCAACTGCCTGTGATAACTGTCGCTGCGCTTGCCAGTCTTGTAATCCAACAAGATAACCTTATCTGGCAACTCGGCGTAACGGTCGGGTCGCACGATCTTGCCCGTTGACATCAGGATGTCGCACTCGTTCTTTACCTTGGCATCGGACGAGAACGCCGCTTCAATCATAGGATGCGTGGCCAGCTGCAAGAACAGACTCGCAAGCATGTCGGCCTTGGCCTGGTCGATGACACCGGCGTCGACATGAGGCCTCAAAGCGCGCTCGATGTCGCTGGGATGACGTATCTCCGACAACACCTGATGCACGAAATCACCCCACTCCTGAGGCTTCATCCTGTCGTTGGGATCGGCCCAGAACATGCTGGGGTTGGGGTCGACACTGACCTTGTGGAGCCAGTCGCCAGAACACGACTCGTGATAGAACTCCCGGACCTCCTTCGGCTTCATCTTTTCCTCCACCTTGCGGGTGTCAGGGTCGCCGTATGTGGCTGGATGACTGGCAAGGAAGGTGTTGATGGGGTTGTTGTCAACGACCTGCTTCTTGTCTTTCTTCTCCTTGGGCTTGTAGCTGAGGATGTGCAGCCGCTGCTTGGCACGGGTGAAAGCCACATACATGAGGTTCATGTTGTCGAGCCTCGTCATGGCGTTCTCCCGGGCTGCCAAAGCGGCAGCGCTGTTTGACCACTCTGCGCTTTTATTGGTGAGCTTGTACTGCACCTTGTCGATGTGTGGGATAGGCTCAAAGCCCAACTCCTCGGGGGTGACCCAAAGCGTAGCTTCCCTGCGGTCGTCGAGGTTGTCCAACACGAAAGGACAGATGACCACGTTGAACTCCAAGCCCTTTGACTTGTGGATGGTCATCACATTCACCGCGTCGGTCTTGCCACTCGTCACGGTGAGCTTGTTCTTTTTCTTCTCCCAATACTCCAAGAAGCTGGCGATGCCGTTCTCGTCGGCTTCCTGCCACTGATACACCACGTTGAGCAAGAAACTCAGATAGGTGTCGCCGGCCACGTCCATCCCATAGAGACGCATCAAGGCGGAACAGAGGTCGTAGAGGCTGTAGGAACGCATCATCAAAGGCTTGAAAGCTTCGGGGTCGGGACCTTGTTCCAAGAAGCCGTCGGCCACACCGTCGAAACGCTCTTGGCGGACGAGGTTCCAGTAATAGTTCATGGTGGCCTTCGTCACGGGATTGCCGGAGTGGATGAGATAGTCGAGCGTGGCGATGATCAATCGCACCTTGCTCGACGACTTCAGCAAGATGGAGTCGATCGAGACCACGGGGATGCCGTTCTTGTTGAGATAGTCGGCCACGAGCGTCCCGAACTTGTTCTTGCGGACCAGGATGGTGATGTCGCTCATCACGAAACCTTTGCCTTGCAGGTCTTCGATAAGCTCCTTGACGCGCTCCAACATGGCTTGGTTGGGGTCGTTGTCAGGGTCGAAAAGCTCCACCTCCACGTAGCCGGGCTCTTCGTGTTTGACCACTTGCTCCACCGACACCTCTTTGTTGAAACGCTCGCTGTCTTCCACATAGACCTTCTGCTGCTCGGGACCCAGGAAATGCAGGCTCGACAAGAAGAACTCGTTGTTGAACTTGACGATGTTGGCGAACGAACGGAAGTTGGTCTTCAACTCCTTGAACCAGAAGCTCCTGGTGAAACTCCGCTCGAACTCATCGAAGGCTTCCTCGTCGGGCTTGAGGTGTATCTCGGGAAGCTTCACAATCTGTTCCACCTCGCCGCTGCGCCAACGGTAGATGGACTGCTTGCCGTCGCCCACCACCATGCTCATCTGGCCATCGGCGATGCCATTGTGGAGTAGGGGGATCAGGTTCTGCCACTGCAACACAGAGGTGTCCTGGAACTCGTCGATGAACACATGCTTCAGACGGTTCCCAAGCCGCTCGTAGATGAAAGGCACTGAGAAATCGCCCAAGATCTTGTTGATGCGCTTGTTGAACTCGGAGATATGCACCACCTGCTCCTCGCCGATGTAGTCCTCCATCTCGGCCTTGAGCTTCGAACGCAGGACATAGAGGCTGAGTTTTCCGCGCTGCGACTTGTAGAAAAGGTAGCTGCCTATGTTATCCAGATAATACCGCATGGGCTGCAAGAACACCTTCTCAAACTCCCCGTTGAGCTCGGGGTGGGGGTTGGCCTTTTGGTACCAGTTGTCTTCGCCGTTGACGATTTTCATTAAGGAATTGGAGGGTGTCGTTATTTCTCCCTTCCTCAAGTACTTGAGTATGCTCAGGCAAGGGCTCATAGACCTTTTCTGGAAGTCGTCAGGGGTGAGCCCGTGGCGTTCGATGAAAGCGCTGAAGTCTTTCACGAACTGTTGGCACTTCGCCTCAAACGGAAACACCTTCCCGTCGATGAAGGCAAGGGTCTTCCTATAGCTCTCCTCCATCTCGAAGGGGTTGGCGTCGCTCTTGTCGAAGACCTCCTCCGAGAAGAGGTTCTTCACGAAGCTGTTGATCTCCATGTCAACCTTGGCTTTCCGCTCGTCGTCGAGCTTGGTCTCCATGAAGTCCTCCACGATCTTGGTCAGATAGGGGTTGTCGGCTCCGATCTGTTCGCCAATGCGCTCGGTGATGTCGTCGGCCACCTCCTGCTCGTCGATGCTGACGTTGAACTGGGTCGGCAAGCCCAGGTCCTGGGCAAACGACCGTGCCAGCTTGTTCACGAAACTGTCGATGGTACAAATGAAGAAATCGCTATAATTATATATTATATTTAAAAACAATCTATGGGCATTATCTTTCAGCTGCTCGCGGCTGAGGTCGAGTTCTCCGATGAGGTCGGCCTCCATGCTTCCCGGGTCTTTGTCGGGGCCGCTGTTGATGATGTCGATGAGTTGCCGCACGATCTTTTCTTTCATTTCGTTGGCGGCCATGTTGGTGAAGGTGATGGCGAGGATGTGGCTGAATTCGGCTGTGGCGGCCTTGTCCTTGAGGCAGAGTTTGAGGTATTCCTTGATGATGGTGTAGGTCTTTCCGGCTCCGGCTGAGGCTTGGTACACCTTGAAGGTATCAGGGCTTGGGCTGCTCATTTTGTTGGTTTTGTTCTTGGTTTTGGTTCAGGTTTCTGTTTCTGTTCAGTCTTTGTCCCGAGGTTTGGGGCCTGTCGATCATGGGTCTGTTGGGCAGGTTGAGGTTGTTGGTGCGTTTGCGGAAGAGGTCTTTGAAGTTGTCGAAGCTCTTGCTGTAGGAGAGGCCGATGCCTTGGGTGTAGGGGGCCATTTTATAATAGGTGTATTGGTAGTAGGTGGTGTTGTAGTTGGACCTGTTGAACACCTGTCCGCTCCAGCTGCCGTCTTTGGTGATCTTATAGTCGATGTTGAAGTCGCCCACGATATTGGTGGAGTTCGACGAATAGGCGTTGGTAGGTCTGACCACGCCGAAGTTGGTCTCGATGGTCAGGCGGTCGTCGAACAGTTGTTTGCGCAGTGCCACGGTCATTTCCTCGCTGCTCATCTCGCCGCCTGGCTTGTAGTTGACGTTGATGTCGATGTCGTCGGTGAGTTGTGAGATGATGTCGTTCAGTTGGTTGGTGATGATGTTGTAGTATCCGTCGCTTCCTCCGCTGTAGTTGAAGGTGTTGAACACCATGAGGTAGAGTGTCTGCAGGAGCATCTCGGCTTGGTTGGTGGTGTCGACCACATAGAACACGGCTTGTTTCAGGTCTTCCGAGGCGTTGGGGAGTCGCAGGCCGAAGCTGATGTCGGGGTTCAGGAGTTTGTTTTTGAGGTGTACCATGCAGTCGACTTTGACGTTGCTGCTGCCGCCCATGCTGGTGGAGTCGGCCAGTCCCAGCGAGCTGAGAGCTGCCTTGGTCTGGTACACGCCGGTGGCGTCGATGGTGCCGTTTACGGGGTCGCCGGTCCACGAGATGCTGCTGCCTGGCTCGAGGGAGAAGTTGCGGCGGAGCATGTCCTGTATGTTAAGTGACAGGCTTCCGGAGTTGATGACGTAGTCGCCGATGAGCGACATGGGGTTGTTGGCTGGCAGGCCGAGTTTGATGTTGCCGATACCTTTTGCCTCCATCGATCCGAGGCCGTTGGGCAAGGCGATCTTCACCTGTGCGTCGTCGTTCACCGAGAGGTCGAGGTCGATGCTGAAGCTGCTCGACTTCTTCGGTTTTTCCGTGACGGGTGTTTCTTCCTCTTCGTCTTCCGCTGGCTGGCTGTGGTCCACAAAGGTGATGAACTCATGCTGTTTCACTTTCGACGAGCCTCCGAGCGGGATGGTCATCACGGTGCCTTTGTTGGTCATGGCCTTGACGCTGAGGCGCAGGTCGTTGGTGGGTCCTGTGGCTGACACGATGCCGCTGGCGATGGCGGTGCCATGGAACGAGGGGCTGAGGTTGGCGTTGGTGGCCATGGCGAGGAAGTTGCGCGGATACAGCTTGATGTCGAGGGCCATGTCCTTCAGGTGGTTGTGTGTGATGCGTCCGGTCACGAGAGCGGCGTTGCCGAGGGTGTCGATGAGCGAGAAGTTGTTGAGTGAGATGAGTCCGTCGGTGAGTGTGATGGTGGGCTCGAAGGTATAATAGGTGTTCAGGAAGTTCACCTGGCAGCCGCCTTCTTCCACGCTCACCTCGCCCAGTATCTCGGGTGCCTTGGCGGAGCCTTGGATGGTGGCATGGCCGTAGCATTGTCCCTGAAGACGTCTGACGACGTTGTTGAGGAAGGGGGAGAGGATGGACAGGTTGAGTCCGTCGAGGTCGAGGGTGAAGTCGAGGTTCTCGTCCCGAGCTGTATAATAGGCTCCTTCAAGGTTGATTGCCCTGCGGTCGTCGGTCACCAGCCCCACGTTCACCTCGATGGCGCGTTGTTCGTTGTCCCAACGGCTGAGGATCTCGGCGTCGCCATAGGTCTCGCCGTTGAAGCCGAAGCCTTTGACATCCAGGTCAGCGAACACCGTCGGGTCGTTCTTGAGGTTGTTCAAGGTGGCGTCGCCGCTCACACGGCCGTCGATGCTGAAGCCCAGGCCTTGGAAGAGGAACCCGAGGGTGGCCAGGTCGAACTGGTTGAGGCTGACGGCGAGGGTGTCCTCGGCTTGCATGGGGGCGAAGCCGTCCACGAGCAGGCTCTGGCTCTCGCTGGTCAGCTCGAGGTTCGAGATCTGTATCTTGTCGTCGTCGATGACCACGAAGTTGTTCGGGTCGATATTCCATAAGAAGTCGTTAAGCAGGATGTTGGCCTGGCTGATGCTGAAACGGCCTCCGGTGAGGGAGGGGACGAACGAGCCGATGATGTCGGCCTTGTTGTGGTCGATCTTGCTGACGTCGTCCCATCCGATCTTGGTCTTGATGCTGTCGTTCTGCAAGGTGGCCATGAGGTTCACGGCGTCGAGGCTGAGCTTCACGGTGTCGGTCTCGGTGCTGTCGCGCAGGATCACCTCATCCACGTTGAGTCTCAGCATGGAGAACATGGGGTTGCTGCGGTTTCTGCACTCTATGTTGTTGATCTTGATATTGTTGATCTTCACATAACGTGAGCGGAGGGTCATGTTCAGCGATTGCGACTTGGTGGTGAAGATGCCGTTGACGGTGGTGTTCTTGGCGATGCTCAGCGAGGGCATCAGGAGCTTGGTGAGGGGCTTGGGGTCCTTGAGGTTCAGGTCGACGATGAAGTCTTGTTCGGCCGATTTGCCGCTCTTGGCGAAGCGTTCCAGATCGTCGGTCCACTGGGGGAAGGTGACGTAGGAGTCTACGAACTGTTTGAATGCGATACCTATGGTGCTGAAGTCCATCTTGCCGGCCATCTCGAAGTCGAGGAAATCGCAGTTGGCAGTGATGCGTTTCTGCATCAGGTCGTCGTTGACGATGGAGGCGTCGAAACGTTCCATCACAAAGTCGCCGCTGCTGTTGGTGAAGGCCACGTCGCTGATGTGGAGCGTGCCTTCGGCCTCGTTGAAGTTGTTGATGCTGGTCATGTTGGCGGTGATGGAGGCCTGCAGCACGGCGATGTCGTCGTTTTTGATGAGGTTAAGCTTGCGCAGGTCGGCATGGGTGATGTCGGCTTGGAAGTCGCCTCCCAGCGCCTTGGGGTTGCTGAAGTCGAAGCGTCCCTTGAAGTCGAGGTCGAGCTCATCGTCGGCGATGTCGATAATGCCGTTGAAACATTTGTTGTGCAGGTTGCCGTTCAGCGCGATGGCGTTGATGTTGTTGCCCATGAGGTCGATGTCCTCGATGGACCCGTCGATGTCGAGGTCCATGTTGCCCTTGCGGTCCTGACGGGCGATAACGTCGGCGGAGAGGTCGAGCTTTCCGATCACCTTGCTGGCGTTGGTGATGGCGCCCACATCCACACGGCTGCCTCCCACGTGGCCTTCGAACACGTTGTGATGTCCTTCATTAATAAATCTGTTAAGGGTCACGCTGACATCGCCGATCTCGGAGGTGACTTCGAGGTCGGTCTTGAACTTGTTGAACGAGCCGTTGAACTGTCCTTTGATGGTGCCTTGGCCCAGTGCCAGCAGGGCATCGGGGATGGGGATGGTCTCAGTGGCAGTGGGGATGTAGAACGAGGCTAGGTCGTTGATGTCGTAGTCCATCCGCTTGATGTTGAGGAACTGCACCCGGTTGGTGAACTCGAGTGGCTGCAAGGCGATGTTGCCTTCGAAATGGGTCTGTTGGCCCAAGTCGAGTTTCAGCTTGTCGACAGTGAATTTCCTGACAGGTCCTTTCATGATGCCTTCGAAATGAATCTGGTCGGGCATCTTGTATAGCACCTCGGTGAAAGGTCCCAGGTCGCTGAGCATCACGTCGGTAGGATAGATGACGTTGTCGAAGGTGACTGAGTCGACGAAGCTGCTGATGGCGCTGTAGCTGTCGAACAGCATGTGAAGGTCGAGGTGCAGGTAGCTGTTGTCGGTCCTGAGATGAAGGTCGTCGAGCAGGATGCCCTTGGGCGACACGTTGACCTGGGTGACCATGTCGATGAGCCGGAATCCGCTTGCTTCGTTGGCGGCCAGATGGTGTATCACCCCGGTGATAGAGTCGCCGATGACCAGGTCTTCGAGGTCGAGGCTGATGCTGTCAACCACCAGATGGGAATAGTCCATCAGATGGTTCTCGGTCTTCTCTGGGTTGTCCTTGTTCTGGTCCCACAGCTGGAAGTTGAGGTTGCGCAGCAGGATGCGGTCGACGGCAATCACGGTGGTCTCGTTGCTTTTCTCTTTCTCTCCTGACGGGAAGGCGTCGAGCAGGAACATGAAGTTCATGCGGGTCGAGTCCTCGTAGGTGATGAGGTTGGCTTCGGCGTTGTTGAGTTCCACCTTTCCCACATGGATGTCGCCATGGATGATGTCTTCCATGATGGGCCGCACACGCAGCTCCTCCACGCCCAACAGGGTGTTGTCCCTGAGGTCCTTTACGAGGAACTGGTCGATGTGTATGGTGAAGTTGGGGGAGATGTACAGCCTTCCTATCTGTATGTCGGTGCCGGTTTTTTGTGAGATGTATCCTCCTGCGATTCGGATGGCAAACTTCTGAATGATAGGGTCTTGGATGGCAACGAAGATGCTTGTGATGAATGAGAGGAACACCACAATAATCGTGAGGATGCTATGGATAATGTTTTTTTTAATAATTTTGAGCCTCCAAAATACAGTTCATGAACGAATACATCTTAGGCATCGAGTCATCTTGCGACGACACTTCTGCCGCAGTCCTTCAAGGCACGCGCGTGCTATCCAACGTCATCGCCAGTCAGAAGGTCCACGAGCAATACGGGGGCGTCGTCCCCGAACTGGCCTCGCGCGCTCACCAGCAAAATATCATCCCGGTCATCGACACGGCTTTGAAGAATGCAAAAATACAAAAAAATCAATTAAGCGCAATTGCTTTTACACGTGGACCGGGCCTTTTGGGCTCGCTTTTGGTCGGGACCTCGTTTGCCAAGGCCTTTGCCCAGACTCTAAACATCCCGATGGTGGAGATCGACCACATGAATGCGCATATCCTGGTACATTTCGCCACCGACGAGACGCATACCGAAGTGCCTGATTTCCCGTTCCTTTGCCTGACAGTGTCGGGCGGCCACACCCAGATCGTGGTGGTGAAGGACTATTTCGACATGGAGGTCATCGGCAAGACCATCGACGACGCAGCAGGGGAGGCCTTCGACAAGACCGCCAAGATCCTCGGCCTGCCTTATCCGGGCGGACCGGTCATCGACAAGCTGGCCAAGATTGGCAATCCCGATGCTTTTACCTTTGCCAAACCGAATATTCCAGGCTTGGATTATAGTTTTAGTGGGCTGAAAACCAGTATTTTATATACCGTTCGCGACAACCTGAAGCTGAATCCGAACTTCATCGAGGAACATAAGGAGGACCTCTGTGCTTCGGTGCAGAAGACCATCATCGACATCCTGATGGGCAAGCTGGTGAAGGCCAGCAAGCTGACGGGGATCAAGACGGTGGCCATCGCCGGCGGTGTGAGCGCCAACAGCGGTCTCCACGACGCCATGCTGGCCTTGGGCGAGAAGTACCACTGGAAGGTGTTCATCCCTCGCCTGAGCTATTCGACCGACAACGCCGCCATGGTGGCCGTGGCGGGTTATTTCAAATACCTTAAAGGAGAGTTCGCCTCGCAAGACCTCACACCCTACGCTCGGCAGAGTCTGAGAGAACCAATTAATTAACTGAAACACCTTAATAATATGAGAGCTTTTATGATTGAAACCACAACGGATCCTGTTGCGGAAGCAAGACGATATGTCCAAAATGCCAAAGATGTGTTGGAGGAGAATGGTAAACTGGATTTGGAGACTGGCTGTTATGAGGATTCTAAATATGTGAAATCAGCAGGCCATTACCTTTGGAGTGCGGTTTTGATTATTCTTGACGCTGTTTTTGATGTGAAAAACAAGCAGCGTCCACATCCTGACATCAAGGATTATAGAAGTGAGATTGTAAAGCGGGACCGCAAACTGCTTACAATGATTAATGCAGCCTACGAAACAATGCATATTACCATGGGTTACGATGGCAACCTGAGCAAAGATGTTTGCCAAGGAGGCATTCATCTTGCTACTGATATCATTGACCGATGTGCCACTATGCTGGTCAAAGTGGCTTGATTAATCTATACCTCGTAAGTCTTTATAAAGTTGAACCGCATAAAGATCCGTCATGTTCGAAATATAATCGATTACCGACAGAATCTTGTAGTACATCCCCTCCCGCAACGGTGTGAACTGCTCGGGCATCAGGCTCAGCAGTTTTTTGTTATAGGCCTTGTCGGGCTCCAGCACGGCACCGACAAACTCCTCCAGTAACGTACCAATCACATTAAACCCCGTCAGTTCAATCTTCACTACCGACGGATGCCTGTAAATGTCCTTAACAGATTGCTTCCGACATTGTTTTAATGCATTTTCTTCATACTCAGGAAGATAGGAAATTAGGCTGTCCTTAAAGCAGCCTTCCATGATTTCATCGTAATGAGCCACAAAGATGTCGCTGGCATGGTTCACCAACTTGTTGATCAGGGACGCTCTCAAGAAGGCCATCCGCTCGTTCTGGTCGCTCACCTCGTGGTACACTTCATCCTTGTGCTTGAAGAAACTGGCATCCTTCTTTTGGTCGAAAAATGATAAGAATGCATGCTCGGCGGTTTCGGTGCTGACGATGCCTCGTTTGTGGGCGTCCTCCATGTCGAGAATCAGGTAGCAGATGTCATCGGAGGCTTCCATCATGTATGACAGGGGATGTCGTGCATAGACCTTGTGCTCCTCATCAATCTTCGGGATGCCGCATTCATTCATCACTTCTTCAAAGACCTCCATGTCTGAATAGAACACATTGTATTTCTTTCGGCCTCCGTTGTCGTGAGAGGGGTAGGGATACTTGATGAGGGAGCCTAAGGTTGCTGCGGTTAGCGATAACCCTCCGGGGCGACGGCCATTGAACTGGCATGTCAGGAGATGGAATGCGTTGGCGTTGCCCTCAAAGGAAGTCAGGTCGCTCCATTGCTCGGGAAGCATGGTGTTTTGGAGTTCCTTGCCCTTGCCGTCCTTGAAGAAACTGCTGATGGTGTCCTCGCCGGAATGGCCGAAAGGCGGATTGCCGAGGTCATGAGCGAGACAGACCGTTGAGACGATGGTCTCGATGTCGGACTGTCGCTCAGTCAACTCAGGGTGCTCCTTGGAGAGCTTCTGCACGGTGCGGCAGGCGATGGAGCGTCCCACGCTAGCCACCTCCAAGCTATGGGTCAAACGGTTGTGGACCATCTGACTCCCCGGAAGGGGAAACACCTGGGTCTTGTTCTGCAACCTGCGAAACGCACTTGAGAAGATAATGCGGTCGTAGTCGCGTTGGAATGAGCTGCGGATGTCGGCACTCTTGTGCGGCGAAGCGTAACGATGAGTTGAAAGGAGGTCGTTCCAGTTCATGGTTGTTCTTGTATTATTCATGCAAAAATAATAATTTTGCGCCATATTTGAACTAAGAATGAAACGAATTGGTTTTCTGATTTTGCTTTTGGCATTGGCTTGCGGACTGAAGGCCCAGTCGACAAAACCCTATATCGTCGCGGACTTTGCGGAGAAGGACCTGCCCACGATGCTCGCCCTCTGCCGTCAAGGTGGTTTCGAGACCCTGGTGGTGCGGACGCCCTTCGCCACCTTGGGCCATTATGAATGGGACGAGACCTTCGCCCCCGAAGGCGACAAGTCGGTGCGCCGCATGGTGGAAGCCGCCGCCACCGAAGGGATCACCCTCGGCGTGATGATCCAAGAAGATGTCATCAGCCTCAACGACGCCTTCTTCACTCCGAAATACTATCACGAGTTTCAACACTCCGTGCCTCTGGTGCTCTTCGACGAGCTTACCCCCGACGACATCGACATCCCCTTGAGGCGCAACGACCTGTTCAAGAGCCTCTCCGCGCTGAACCTGCTGCTCATCGACGACGAGGTGGTGTCGTTCGGGACCATGGAGCTGGCTGGCGACCTGGTGCTGCTTCACCGCTGTACCCGCGGGATGTTCGGTACCAAGAAGACAGCCCATAAACTCGACGCCAAGGTGTATCGGGTGTGGGACACCCCCGACCGTAACGTGATTCCCGACGGAGAACTGCGCCAGATGGTGCGCCAACAGCTGGCCGACCGTCTCGCCGCCGGTAACGTGACACTGGTGCTTCGTAAAGACGAGCCAGGACAGGAGATCCTCGACAGGTCGATCCGCGTGAGGAAAGTCGAGAGCTGGGAACGTGAGGGCGTCGCCAACAACAATTTGGGATGGTTCCTGGTGCATCCCTCCGACAAAAAACGTGCAGCCACCACCATGACAGAACTGGAATGGGTGCTCTCTAAAGCCGCCGCCTTCAACGCTTCGTACGGCTTCCTGGTCGATTTGAAAGCCCTGACCGCCCATGGCTTGATGGACGAGATGCTCGAAACCATGCGGCAATGGAACCTCTTAATTCAGAAAAAGGCCTTCACCTCCTGGCAGAAAGAGACGATGAAAGACCCTTATCTCGACTGGCGCCTCGAACGGCAGACCGACAGCCTCTACCGACTCCATCCATGGAGCTTCTCACGCCGCTATCAATGCCAATTCCAAGCCATCGACACAGGTCTGATGCAAAGCGAAGTATGGCAGTGGAACGCGGAAGAGGAGGGCCGTTTCGGACTTTGGCTTCAGGTGGAAGGCAAAACAGATGTCGTCAACCCGATGGTCAACACCAGCAAAGGCCTGGTGATGTTCCCCTGCACCGTCAAGCCGGGCCAGCTGCTGGAGTACCATTTCAGCGACTCGGCATGTATCATGGACGCCAACCTCAACAGACTTGAGACCGTGGCCGTCGAGGGCCTTCCCGAACTGGCCAAAGGCGACAACGAGGTCTCTTTCCTCTGTGAAGTGGATCCAGAAGCGGAACACCTGCCTGTAGTGACCCTGCGTTATATCACCCGCAACCCCTTCTTCCTGATTCATCCTTACAAATGATGGTGATTAGTGTTTATAATACTTATTAATTAGGATGTATCGATAAGTAATCATAACCTATTTTTGTACCCCTCTAAATTCTTAATTCTTAATTCCTAATTCTTAGTTTAAATTATGATTACCCTCGATAAACTCAATATAGGTCAATCCGCCCGCATCAAGGCCGTCGACGGAGAAGGTTCGCGCCGTCAGCATTTTCTCGACATGGGTGTCATCCCCGATGCCATCGTGAAACTGGTGAAGTTCGCTCCTCTGGGCGACCCGATGGAGGTGCTCATCCATGGCTATTCACTCACCCTCCGTGTCGCCGATGCCAAACTCATCGAGGTGGAGCCGGGCGCCGAAGAGGAACCTGCCAGCTTCTTGAATACAGACCGCCTTTATATCTCTGCTCTTCACGACCATAACGCCCACCCAGGTCTGGGTGAAGAGGGTATCTATCACGACAAGACCCATGAGAGTCCCCTCCCCAAAGGCACCAAGCTGACCTTTGCCCTCGCGGGACAGCAGAACTGCGGCAAGACCACCTTGTTCAACCAACTGACGGGCGCCAACCAGCATGTGGGTAACTTCCCTGGCGTCACCGTCGACCGCAAGGACGGTGTCATCAAAGGCCATCCCGAGACCTTGGTCACCGACCTCCCGGGCATCTACTCCCTGTCGCCCTACACCGCCGAGGAGATGGTGTCGCGACAGTTCATCATCCAAGAGAAACCAAAAGCCATCATTAATATCGTAGATGCCAACAACATCGAACGCAACCTCTACCTGACCATGCAGCTGATGGAGCTGGGTGTGCCTATGGTGCTGGCACTCAATATGATGGATGAAGTGCGCAACAACGGCGGTACCATCCTCTTGAACGAGATGGAACGTATCTTGGGATTACCTGTAGTGGCGATCTCTGCCGCCAAAAACGAGGGCATCACCGAGTTGGTGGAACACGCCATCCACATCGCACAGTACCAGGAGGCGCCTGTCCGTCAGGACTTCTGCGACAAGGACGACCATGGCGGCGCCGTACACCGTTGCCTGCACAGCATCATGCATCTCATCGAGGACCATGCGCAACGTGCCGACATCCCGGTGCGTTTCGCGGCCTCCAAACTCATCGAAGGCGATGTGACGGTGCTCGACGCACTGAAGCTCTCACAAAACGAGAAAGAGACACTCGAACATCTCATCGTACAGATGGAGGAGGAGCGAGGCCTTGACCGTGCCGCGGCTATGGCAGAGATGCGTTTCACCTTCATTAAAAGGCTGTGCCAACAGACTGTGGTGAAACCCAAAGAGAGCAAGGAATACCAACGCAGCCGCCGCATCGACCGCATCTTGACGGGCAAATGGACCGCCATCCCGATCTTCATCCTGGTGATGGTGGCTGTCATCTACTTGTCTATCGACGCACTTGGAGCCCCGTTGCAAGACCTGCTCGACAGGGGTATCACCTGGCTCGCCGATGTGTGTGGCAACGCCTTGGCCCGTTGGGACGTCAACCCCGCCGTGCAGTCGCTGGTCGTCGACGGCATCTTCGGCGGCGTAGGCAGCGTGATCAGCTTCGTGCCTATCATCATCCTGCTGTTCTTCTTTTTGAGCCTGCTCGAGGACAGCGGCTACATGGCGCGCGTGGCCTTTGTGAGCGACAGCTTCCTGCGTAAGCTGGGTCTCACCGGCCACAGCATCGTTCCGATGCTCATCGGCTTCGGCTGCACCGTGCCCGCCGTGATGGCCACCCGCACCCTGCACTCCACCCACGACCGCTGGCGCACCATCCTGCTGACACCCTTCATGAGCTGCTCGGCTAAGATTCCTATCTACGGGTTCTTCACCAGCATGTTCTTCCCTGGTCACGGCGGCGTGGTATTGATTTGTTTATATTTATTAGGTATTATTGTAGGAATATTTATTGCTTTATTTACCAAATGGTTTGGCAAGAAGGCCGATGTGGCGCCTTTCGTGATGGAGTTGCCCAACTATCGTCTGCCGAGTGCCAAGAATGTCGCCCATTTGCTGTGGGACAAGACGAAGGACTTTATCCAGCGTGCTTTCACGGTGATCTTCATTGCGACCTTGGTCATTTGGTTCCTGCAGACCTTCAATTTCCATTTCCAGATGGTGGAGAACGGCGAGGGGAGCATGCTTGCCAGCGTGGCTGGTTGGATCGCCCCTGTATTCCGTCCCTTGGGACTGGGCAACTGGCAGGTGGTCACGGCTCTCATCAGCGGTTTCATGGCCAAGGAGAGTGTGGTAGCCACCCTTGAGGTGCTGAATGCAATGCCGTTGTTTACCACGGTCACCTCGATCTCGATGCTGGTGTTCTGCCTGCTCTACACCCCTTGTGTGGCCGCCATGGCCTCGGTGCGCCGTGAGTTGGGCACCAAGTGGATGGTCTTCATCATCATCTTCCAATGTGTGGTGGCCTGGCTTGTCGCCTGGGTCGCCTATCTCATCGCTAACGCTGTCATTGGATGAATCTCCCTACTGTCATAGTGCTTGGGGTGGTGCTAGCCCTCGTGGTGCTGGCTGTCCTTGCCATGCGCAAAGGCAGAGGCAGTTGCTCCTGTGGTAACGGAGAAAAAAAAGCAGGAGGCAAGTGTGCCTCCTGTAGTGTGGAGTGCCCATTGAAGGGAATGAGGAATTAGGAATTAGGAATGCGGAATTAAGAATGCGGAATTAAGAATGCGGAATTAACCTCCGGTAGGCAATAATTCCGCATTCCGCATTCTTAATTCCTAATTATTTCGGTGCGTTTTTGAGGATGTCGCAGAGGAAGTCCCAGAACATCTGTGCGGTCTTGATCTCGAGGCGTTCGTCGGGGCTGTGCACGCCGCGGAGGGTGGGGCCGAAGCTGATCATGTCCATGCCCTTGATCTTGTCGCCGATGAGGCCGCATTCCAGTCCGGCGTGGATGGCGCGCACCTTCGGGTCTTTGCCGAAGCGTTTCTTGTAGACCTTCACGGCGATGTCGCAGATCTTCGACTTGGGGTTGGGGGTCCAGCCCGGATAGCCGTCGGTGTGTTCCACGTCGGCGCCGGCGAGGTTGAAGACGGTCTCCACCATGTTGGCGACGTTCACCTTGGCGGAGTCGATGGAGCTACGCTGTGAGGTCTGGATGAAGAAGTAGCCTTCTCTCTTCTTGCAGGAGGCGAGGTTGGTGGAGGTCTCCACGAAGTTCGGGATGGTCTGCGACCACTCGATGACGCCGTGCGGGCAGGCATAGAGGGCGTTGAGCAGCTCGAACTGCGACAGCTCGTCGATGACCACGTCGGGTTGGATCTCGGCTTTCTCGGCGACCACGGTGATGCCTGGGTCGGCCACCTGGTATTCGTTTTTGAAGTTGGCTTCCATCTCCTTGCAGAAGTTCACGAAGTCATCGCAGCATTCGTTGGGCAGATAACCCACTGCCGTGGCTTCACGGGCGATGGCATTGCGGAGGTTGCCGCCTTGGAAGTCGTAGAGTGCGAAGTCGTAACGGCTGGTGGCTTCAAAGAGGATGCGGGTCAGCAGCTTGTTGGCGTTGGCCAGGTTCTTGTTGATGTCGTCGCCGCTGTGGCCGCCTTTGAGGCCTTTCACGGTGACGCGGTAGGCGGTAGCTTCTTCCGGAGCGGGCTCCAGGTCGTACCACATCTTGACGATGGTGTCCATGCCGCCGGCGCAGCCGATGAAGATCTCGCCTTCGTCTTCGGAGTCGAGGTTGAGCAGGATGCGGCTCTTCATGTGTTTCGGGTCGAGGGCCATGGCGCCGGTGAGACCGGTCTCTTCGTCCACGGTGAAGATGCACTCCAGCGGACCGTGTTTGACCTTCGGGTCGGCGATGATGGCCAGTGCGGCGGCGACGCCGATGCCGTCGTCAGCGCCGAGGGTGGTGCCGTTGGCATGCAGCCATTCGCCCTTGATGACGGCCTCGATGGGATCGTTCTCAAAGTCGTGGACCTTGTCGCCGTTCTTCTCGCACACCATGTCCATGTGGGCCTGGAGGGCGATCATCTTGCGGTCTTCCATGCCTTTGGTGGCCGGCACGGTCATGATGATGTTACCGCATTTTTCTTTCACATATTTCACTTTATGGTCCTTAGCCCATTTTTCAAGATATTGGACCATTTTACCTTCTTTCTTGGAGGGACGCGGCACACCGAGGATGCCTTGGAATTCCTTCCACATGCCCGCAGGGGCGAGTTTTAAGATGCTTTCGTTCATTTGTACTATGTTTTAGTTGTTAATGTTCAGTTGGTTGGGGCTTCGCGATATAACCCCTGAGGCACTGCATAACTCCCTTCGGTCGTTACGAATGTGCCTCAGAGGTTACATCGCTTCGCTCCCTCGCAATAGCGCTATGGTTTCTATAGGATTCTCTGACTTAAACACTGCATTCCCCGCCACCAAGATATCAGCTCCAGTTTCGTAAAGAGCTGCGGCGTTTTGGGTGTTCACCCCGCCATCGACTTCGATCATGGTATTCAACCCTTGGTCTTCGATCATGGCTTTCAGCCGGCGGATCTTTCCAAAGGTGCGCTCGATGAACTTCTGTCCGCCGAAACCAGGGTTGACGCTCATCAGCAAAACGAGGTCGAGGTCGCCAACGATGTCTTCCAGCACGGCAACGGGGGTGTGCGGATTCAGCACTACGCCAGCCTTCACGCCGAGGGCCTTCAGCTGCTGCACGGCACGATGGATATGGGTGCTGGCCTCATAATGAAAGGTGATGATGTCGGCGCCTGCCTTCACGAAAGCCTCGAAGTACTTCTCCGGCTCCACAATCATCAGGTGGACATCCAAAGGCTTCTCAGCTTGCTGGCTGATGGCCTGCACTACGGGGATGCCAAAGCTGATGTTAGGCACAAAGCGGCCGTCCATTACGTCGCAGTGGAACCAGTCAGCCTCGCTGCGGTTGACCATGTCGATATCTTTTCCAAGGTTGAGGAAATCAGCGGAGAGCAGGGAAGGGGCGAGAAGTTTCATAGATATAAGTTAAAAGATAAAAGATAAGAGTTTTGTTGTGGCAAATATAAAAAAAAGTGCCTCGTGAGAGGCACTTTTTTTCAAAAAACTTAACCGAGATAACTTTTAAGGATCTTGCTTCTGCTCGTGTGTTTCAATCTACGAATAGCCTTTTCCTTAATCTGACGCACACGTTCACGCGTCAAGTCGAACTTTTCTCCAATCTCCTCCAAAGTCATCGGGTGGCTGCCGTTGAGTCCGAAATAAAGACGGACCACATCGGCCTCACGCGGTGTCAGCGTGGAGATGGCTCGGTCAATTTCCTTGCGTAACGACTCGTACAGAAGCTCCGTCTCAGGAGTGGGTGCCTCTTCGCTCTTCAAGACATCGTACATGGTGTTGTCCTCGTCTTGGATCAGCGGGGCGTCCATCGAGATGTGACGTCCGGCATTCTTCATTGACTCTTTCACCTCTGCCTCCGTGATCTCCAGGACCTCGGCAATCTCCTCTGCATTGGGTTCACGCTCATACTCTTGCTCCAGCTTAGCGTAAGCTTTGTTGATTTTGTTGATGGAACCGATCTTGTTCAGAGGGAGACGAACAATACGTGACTGTTCGGCCAAAGCCTGCAGGATGGATTGACGAATCCACCACACGGCATAGGAGATGAATTTGAAACCTCTGGTCTCATCGAAACGTTGTGCGGCTTTTATCAGCCCCAGGTTACCTTCGTTGATTAAGTCGGGAAGACTAAGGCCCTGGTTCTGATACTGTTTTGATACGGAGACGACGAAGCGTAGGTTGGCTTTGGTAAGCTTTTCCAATGCCACTTTGTCGCCTTGCTTGATACGTTGCGCCAATTCAACTTCTTCTTCAGCTGAAATCAGCTCAACCTTACCAATCTCTTGCAGGTACTTGTCGAGAGACGCGGTCTCGCGGTTGGTAACCTGCTTCGTAATCTTTAACTGCCTCATTTATAACGTGTTGGTTAACCAAAATTAGTTCTTGTGGTTGCCGCCGTTGCCGTGGCCGTGACCGGAGTGGCCATGACCACCGCCATTGCGGTTGCCGCCTTCGCCTTTATTGGGACGAGGGCCGTTGTTTGGACGAGGGCCGTTGCCGCCTTTCTTCTCCACATAGCCTTCCGGCTTGGGCAGCAGCTCTCTGCGTGACAGGCGGAGCTTGCCGGTCTTGCTGTCGATCTCGATCAACTTGACGTCGATCTCGTCGCCTTCCTTCAGGCCGGTTTCTTCCATAGTGTTGAAACGCTCCCAAGCGATCTCTGAGATGTGCAGCAGACCGTCCTTGTTAGGCAGGATCTCGATGAAGGCACCGAAAGCCATGATGGAAACGACCTTGCCGTGATACACTTCGCCGACTTCAGGCACAGCGACGATACCGCGGATCTTGGCCTTGCAGGCTTCGATATCGGCCTTGTTCTGTGAAGCGATCTCCACGATACCCTTTTCCTCGTCCTCGGTGATGGTGATGACGGTGTTGGTGGTCTTCTGGAGCTCTTGGATGACTTTTCCGCCAGGTCCAATGACAGCGCCGATGAAGTCCTTCGGGATGAAGATCTTCTCGATGCGAGGAACGATTTCCTTATAGTCGGCACGAGGCTCGCTGATGGTCTTAGCCATCTCGTCGAGGATGTGCAGACGGCCTTGACGGGCTTGTTCGAGGGCTTCGGTGAGGACCTCGTAGCTGAGGCCGTCAACCTTGATATCCATCTGGCAGGCGGTGATGCCGTCACGGGTACCGGTAACCTTGAAGTCCATGTCGCCGAGGTGGTCCTCGTCGCCAAGGATGTCAGTCAGGATGGCGTATTTGCCAGTCTCGCTGTCGGAGATCATACCCATAGCGACGCCAGCAACGGGCTTGCGCATTGGCACGCCAGCATCCATCAGAGCTAAGCAGCCGCCGCAAACGGAAGCCATGGAGGAGGAGCCGTTTGACTCGAGGATGTCGCTCACGATACGGACGGTGTAAGGCATCGTCTCATCATGAGGAACCATCGATTTCAGAGCTCTCTCAGCCAAGTTGCCGTGACCGATTTCACGACGTGAGGTGCTGCGGGCAGCTTTGGCCTCGCCAGTGGCGAAACCTGGGAAGTTGTAGTGCAGGGTGAAGTTCTTGGTGCCTTCCACCACAGCGCCGTCGATGGTCTGCTCGTCGAGTTTGGTGCCGAGGGTGACGGTCACCAGAGCCTGGGTCTCACCGCGAGTGAACACGGCTGAGCCATGAGCTGAGGGCAGGATGTCGACTTCCGTCCAGATGGGACGCACCTGGTTGAGTTGACGGCCGTCGAGGCGGACGCGCTTGTCGAGCACGGCGTTACGCACTGCTGAGCGCTGCACGTCGTGGAAATAACGAGCGGCCAGAGGCTTCACGGTCTCAAGCTCTTCTTCGGTATATTTTTCGAGATATTTGTCGAGGATGCCTTTGAACGTATCTTCGCGGAGGTGTTTGTCGGCGCAGCCTGACAGAGCGAAGTCGTAGCAAGCCTGGTAGCAGTTTTCCTGCACTTCAGCGCGGATGGCTTCGTCGTTCACCTCGTGGCAATATTCACGTTTGGCTTTGTTGACCTTCTCCATCAGTTCGATCTGTGCTTGGCACTGGATCTTGATGGCTTCGTGAGCGGCTTTCAGGGCACCGAGCATCTCTTCTTCAGAGACCTCTTTGCATTCGCCTTCCACCATGCAGATGTCCTTCATGGAGGCGGCCACCATCAGCTCGAGGCGAGCTTGTTCTTGCTGCTCGAAGGTGGGGTTGATGACATATTCATCACCGATGAGGGCGACGCGCACTTCTGAGATCGGGCCGTGGAACGGGATGTCGGACACGCAGATGGCGGCTGAAGCAGCCAGAGCGGCGAGGGCATCGGGAGCCACGTTCTTCTCAGCGGAGAGCAGGTTCACCTGGACGATGGTCTCAGCATGATAGTCATCCGGGAATAACGGACGCAGGGCGCGGTCGATCAGACGGGAAATGAGCACCTCGTAGTCTGAGGGCTTGGCTTCACGCTTGAAGAATCCACCGGGGAATTTGCCTGCGGCGTAGTATTTTTCGCGGTAGTCGACTGACAGCGGGAAGAAGTCGGTTTCAGGAGCGACTTCAGTAGCTGAGCAGACGGTAGCAAGCAGGACGGTGTCGCCGCAGCGGAGTAGGGCAGAGCCGTCGGCCTGCTTAGCATAACGGCCGGTGTTGATGCTGATTTCCTGACCGTTAGGCATCTTTATGATTTGAGTAATTCCTTCTGGACCCATAACTTTTCTTTTTTTTAGATGTGGACTTTTTAAATAGCAAAAGAAAGGCAATAGGGTCTATTGCCTTTCTTGAATCCGCTTAGGCAGCGTGAAAGCTTTTTTACTTTCTGATGCCCAATTCCTTGATGATGGCGCGGTATCTTTCGATGTCAGTTCTCTTTAAATAATCGAGAAGTTTTCTTCTCTTACCTACTAAACGAACCAACGCGCGCTTGGCCGCCACATCCTTGTGATGCTCTTTCGTTTGTTCAGTCAAATGCTTAATCCTGTAGGTGAACAAAGCGATTTGGCCTTCTGCTGAACCAGTATCGGCAGCGCTCTTGCCGTATTGGCTGAAAATCTCTGATTTCTTTTCTGCAGTCAAATACATAATTAATACTTCTTTACTTTTTACTTAATCTTTCTAAACGGGCTGCAAAATTACAACATTTTTTGATATGGTGGTGATGTTTTTATGATTTTTTTTTTTGCCCTCCCCCCCCCGGCCCCCTCTCCCCGAAGGAGAGGGGGGAAGGAACAATTTTGGGTTTATTCTTAAGGTGAACCCCCTAACGGGATAACCCTCTCTAAATTCTAAATTCTAAACCTTAAATTGGTTCATCGCTATCGCCCGGCGTTTCGAGTCTTCCATCACTTCTTTGGCCTGCTGCTGGAGCCAGCGCTCCTCTTCGGTCTCGGGGGTGAGGACGATGCCATGAGGCTTGGAGTGATGGTTCTCGTCCAAATAAGAGAAAGTGGCGAAGCCATCAGCTGCCGTCTTCTCAGGTTCACGACTCCGATACATCTTGGTATAGACGGTGAGGGTAGAGCGCCCCGTATGGATCACCTTGCTTTCAAAGGTGACAATGTCGCCAGCGAAAATCGGGAACTTGAAGTCAATGCCGTGAAGCACCAATAGGACGGTGTCCTTGGTATCAACATATTGCGCCACGGCGAAATAGGAGCTTTCCAAGAACCATTCGGAACATCTTCCGGCAAAGAAGGTCTGATGATGGTTGAGGTCAGCGAGCTTGATTAAACGTTGTGAATAGGTTGCTTTCATAATGGCGCAAAAGTAAGAAATAATTTAGAATTATGAATTTAGAATTTAGAGATGTTTGTTATTTTTGCGTTATGGAAGAACATCATCCTTTGGAGCCCTTTTTGCCTGAAAATGCCCATGTGCTTTTCTTGGGTAGTTTCCCGCCTCCGCGGCAGCGCTGGTGCATGGATTTCTATTACCCGAACTTCCAAAACGACCATTGGAGAATCGAAGGTGCGGTGTGGTTCAACGACAAGAACTATTTCGTCGATTTGGAACGGAAATGTTTTCTCAAAGAGAAGATCGTTGATTTCCTTTATAAAAAAGGTATTGCTTTTTACGACACAGCAGAGGTGGCCCGAAGACTGAAGAACAACGCTTCTGATGCCTTTCTGGAAATCGTAGAACCCACCGATTTGAAGGCTTTGCTTCGCCAGATTCCACAATGTCATGCCATTGCTACAACGGGCGAGAAGGCGACAGGGGAGGTGTGCCGTTATTTCGGGGTGGAACGGATTCCCGCTTTGGGCAGTATCACCGAATTGGAACAAGGCTTGTCGCTGCATCGCTTGCCTTCCTCTTCAAGAGCCTATCCTTTGGCTTTCGAGAAGAAGGTGGAAGCGTATCGGGAGATGTTTGAGCAGGTTTTTATAAATAGGTAGCCTATGTTGACGGAAAACACCATGGAACGGTTACGTATCCTTACCGAGTCGGCGAAGTACGACGTGTCGTGCTCGTCGAGTGGCACGGTACGTAGTGGCAAGAAAGGCATGGTGGGCAACACCGTTGGCGGGGTCGGCATCTGCCACTCGTTTGCCGACGACGGGCGTTGCATCTCTCTCCTTAAGGTGATGCTGACCAACAGCTGCATGTACGACTGCGCCTATTGCGTCAACCGACGTTCCAACGACATCCCTCGGGCAACGCTCTCCGTCACGGAGTTAGTTGACATCACGATGGAGTTTTACCGTCGCAATTATATTGAAGGACTCTTCCTTTCGAGCGGTGTGGTGCGCAATCCCGACTACACTATGGAACGTCTTGTGGCCATCGTCCGAAAACTACGCACGGAGCACCGTTTCAACGGCTATATCCACCTGAAGAGCATCCCGGGCGCATCTCAAGAGCTGCTCAGTCAGGCAGGATTGTATGCCGATCGCATGAGCGTGAACATCGAGATTCCCAAAGAAGAGTCGCTGAAGCTGCTTGCCCCAGAAAAAGACCATCAGAGCGTGTTTCAGCCGATGAAACTCATCCAACAAGGGATGCTCGAGAACAAGGAAGACCGTCGCCACTTCCGCCATGCCCCTCGTTTCGTCCCTGCTGGACAATCCACCCAGATGATTGTTGGGGCGACGAAAGAGACGGATTGTGACATCCTTACCATGTCGTCAATGCTCTATGGCCAGCCCACCATGCGTCGCGTGTATTATTCCGGCTACGTCAGCGTGAACACCTATGACTCGCGTCTGCCTGTGCTGAAACAACCGCCCTTGGTTCGTGAGAACCGGCTTTATCAGGCCGACTGGCTGCTGCGTTTTTATCAGTTCAAGGTGGAGGAGATCGTGAACGACCAATATCCAGACTTGGATTTGGAGATTGACCCGAAGTTGTTGTGGGCGTTGCGCCATCCCGAGGCCTTTCCTGTGGATGTCAACACCGCTGACTATGAGATGTTGTTGAGGGTGCCGGGCCTCGGCGTGAAGTCGGCGATGCTCATCGTGAACGCCCGTCGTTATGGTCGACTCACGTCTTATGACTTGAAGAAGATTGGTGTAGTGATGAAGAAAGCCAAGTATTTCATCACCTGTCATGAGCTTACTTTACCACTCCCAGGGACGATACTCGGTGTCAATGAGTTGCGTCCCGAACGTTTGCGCGCGATGCTGGTCTCGTCACAGGAGCGCAAATTGGCTGAAAAAGAACAACAACTGACCCTTGACTTTGGCGTATGACGGTTTACACTTTTGACGGGACTTTTGACGGGTTGTTGACGGCCGTCTTTGATGCCTTTGAGCGGCATGAGCAGCCGGAGCAGCTCTTGACCACAGGCGATGCTTTGCCGTTGTTTTGCGAGCAGCTCCATGAAGTGATGACCGATGAGGCTAAGGCTCGAAGGGTTTGGACGGGGCTGGAGAAGAGGCTCTCGCGCGAGGCATTGCACCTGATTTCGGTTAGTTGGCTCTCGGAGCTGCCAGAGTTGTATAATCCCTTGTTCAACTATGTGTGCAAGACCTTCCGCCTGCCTCCTGGCGAGAAGAGCATTGAGCGCAACTTCGCCGATCCCGATGTGCTTGCCGTGACCAACATTGCCCGAAAGGTGCTTCACGAACAGCTCCGCATGAAGCAGTTCATCCGTTTCCAGAAGGTCAAGGACGGCACCTATCTCGCCGTGGTCTCGCCCGACCACAACGTGTTGCCTCTCATCATCGAACATTTCCGCGACCGTTTCAACGACCAGCCCTGGCTCATCTACGATGCCAAGCGGCATTATGGTTATTATTATGAAGGTGCTGACAAGCCTATCCGAGTCACCTTTGAGGATGAAACCACCGTGCCTTTCAACCTCGCCGACGGCAAATTGAACGACGAGGTCTTGAGCAGCGATGACCATTTGATGCAGGAGCTATGGCGCACCTATTTCAAGGCCATCTGCATCCGTGAGCGCATGAATCCCCGCAAGCAGCTCAAAGACATGCCGCGAAGGTATTGGAAGTATATGACGGAGAAGCAGGGATGCATTGTCGGCGGAAGTGACAATCCATTCCAAAGATTTTGAGGAAATGGAATAATTTCATGTTTAAAATTTTGAGGATTTGAAATAATTCCTGTTTTGATGACAATGTTTTTGTGTTTTTCCCTAATTTCCGAGAAAACTACAGCCCCATAGACACTTTCAACGCATTATACCAAGATTCCCTCATAGCTATTTCATAGTCTTTCTGCTCTCTTGATAGATTTGGATTGCTTTCAATATTGCGTTTCATTTGCGCTTTGAAGAACTCCATTGTTTCTCTTGCTTGGTCTTTGGTGATGAATCGGCCACCAAACATGTTGAATAAGAATTGTGCGAATCCTTGTGAATGTGCATCCATTTCTAATTGGTGCATCATTGCTTTTTCGTTGTCGGTCATGTTTATATCTCTTTAAAACTATTTGTTGTAAT
>JAEEGJ010005052.1_pt1 | contig 42592 bp, 35 predicted proteins | sample 8958761 | NCBI WGS metagenome assembly JAEEGJ01 (sample SAMN16246546, study PRJNA631951) | gut metagenome | biome: gut microbiome; feature: rumen; material: RS-attached | host: Bos | place: Iran: Karaj | collected 2018-10
AAAATCTCCCTGACAACATCGTACCGCTGAATTGTGCGATAGAAATGGAACCTATGACTTGGGAGGTGACGAACGCTTGGTCATCGCCGACGGTGGTATCCAATCTGAACATCCCGCTGGTGGGAGACCTGGACGGCGACGGACATCCGGAGATTGTATGCTTTTCGCTCGCGGGCCAAACGCATTACATAAACGATGGATATACAGGGAACGTGGGTTTTGAACTTCTGGTGTATGACGGGGTAACCCACGAACTGAAGGCGACAGTGACGATGGAATCGCCGGTATCGGAATATGACGCGGCTGCCTATGGGCTTGTACGTACCTCCGACGATAAAGGGCTGATTGTGGTAGCGTGCTACGACAACCGCCTGCGGGCGTACGACATCACCTCGGCGACACCGAACACACCCTACTGGGTGTCGGACGCTACCTATGCTTCGGGAGCAAGCAACTACGCCGTGAATGTGAGCTTTGCGGACTTCAATGGCGACGGACACCCGGAAGTGTACGCACGAAACAAGATATTTAATGCCGAAAACGGGCATTTGCTGGCGGAGGCGGCCACTACAAACACGGGTGCGTCGTATGCGCACTATTCGCAGTTCACCCATCGAAAACTGTCATCCCCGTTTGCCGCCGACGTGTGCGGCGACAGCCGTCTGGAGCTGATACTGGGCAACGAAATTTACGAGGTGTCCATCACCAACCTGAACGGCACCACAGGCAACACGATGACGCGGGTGCAGCAGGTCTCCCCGCCCAGCGGAGCTCCCGCTGACGGGCATGTGCAGGTGGCGGATTTCAATATGGACGGTTTTCTGGATGTTTTCATCAGCACACGGAACACGGATGCACAGCCTGCGACGGTATATTGCTATGTGTGGGATGTACACAACGGAGAAATTTGCAACCCGCTTATTATCAACACAAACCGATCCGGGAAAAGCATCCCATTGATAGCAGACATCGACAATGACGGTCTGTTGGAGATAGTGCTGCAGTCTGGGGCATCTTCCGGACGACAGATACAGGCATACAAGTACAATCCGGCCACGCAGTCGTTCTCACTGATGTGGGATATGATTCCCGATGAGGACACTTTCTCAAACAGCTTCACGGCCTTCGACTTCAATCAGGACGGAATTCTGGAGCTGGTCATCAGCGACCAATCTACCTTGAAGATAGTGAACGGCAGCGGACAAAGCCACCTTACTCATAGCGACACCGTGCCAGTGTATGTGCTGAACACGTTCCCCCACACCCAAACCACCATCATGCAATATCCGGTGATTGCGGATGTCGATAATGACGGGAGTGCGGAGCTAGTGTCCGTGGGCAGTTCGATGCTGAAAATCCTCAAATCAGCGGGGCCGCCGTGGGCTCCGGCTCGCCCCGTCTGGAACCAGTACCTTTATAATGTGACGAACATCAACATGGATCTTACCGTTCCATCGCCGCTGTTCAACAACTGCACCCCTTTCACCGACCCTGACAACATCGTGCGCCGGCCGTTCAACAACTTTCTCCAGCAGGCCAACACGCTCGACCAGTACGGAAGACCCTATTCCCCTGGCGATTACTCCGAATTTGAGTACAGCGACAGCATCTGTATGGGCGACTCCTATACAGATGAGAATTTCAATATCTCTTCCGACACACTTTCGGTAGGAGTGCACGAATTTCAAAGAACTTTTGAAACCGAAACCGAATGTGATAGCCTCGTTACGCTTCACCTTACTGTTTTAATACAATCACTATCAGATATTTACGACACCCTATGCCCTGGGCAAAGCTACCATCAATACGGATTCGACATCCCCGAAAGTATGACCATTGGAGGGAATGAACTGACGGAAACACTAAACATGACCACCCTTGACGGATGCGACAGTATTATTACTTTGCACCTTACTGTTTTAATGCCTTCCACATTGGAGATTCGCGACACTATCTGCCACGGACAAAGCTACCATCGGCATGGATTCAACATTTCCGAAAATAGCACTATGGATGGCGAAGGACTGACGCAAACGCTTTATTTGACTAACCTTTACGGCTGCGACAGTACCGTCACCCTGCACCTGACATTGGTGGATGGAGTCCTCAGCATTCTTCCACCCTTAGAGAACTTTTGCGAGAATTACTCCACCGTGCTGTCCGTGGAAACCTCATTCAGTCACCTCCGATGGAGCACGGGCGAGGTGACGCAGGAAATTGTCGTCCACCATCCCGGAACGTACACCGTGGAGGCTACAAACGGAAGTTGCTCCGCCTCTGACGCCATCACCATTGAGGCTTGTGATTTCAATCTTTTTCTGCCCAACGCCATCACCCCATCGAAAGATGAGGGCATCAACGACTACTTCTTCATCCCGGACTACATTGCGCAACAGCTGGAAGAGTTCGAAATACACATCTATGATCGGTGGGGCCGGCTCGTATTTCATTCCAACTCACCCTATTTCCACTGGGACGGCAAGGAGAATGGCAAACTATTCCCAAACAACGTATATACATACGTCATCTTTGGAAAAGCCGCTGGAAATCCTAGATTTATTCGGACGGGGAATGTTGTAGTGCTGTAAAAAATATTAGGAAGTCCTAATTACCATTTGGCACCGCCGCCGCCGCCGCCGAAATGACCTCCTCCGAAGCCGCCGAAGGTGCCGGAGGAGCCACCGCCGGAGAAGGAGCCTCCTCCCCACGACGACCGCCCCGCACGGCTGACTGTCGGACGCAACCGTGACATTGCCAGCTTCCTTGCCGCAGCAACGGCAAGGGCGGCGGCACCCAGAAACAACGCCAGTTCGGCTGCTTCCCGAACCTCGTCACTCGAGCCGGCACGGGCAATCTTCTCAAGCGCGTGACGGCTGCCCGCATCCTTTGCCGAAGCGATAGAGGCACTTGGAACGCCCAGTTTTTCAGCCAGTTCAATGGCCTCAGTGACATCATCCATACTTTTGGGACTGCTGACACGGCTCAGGGCATTACGCCCTGCCAGCTCCTTTGCACGCTGCACGTCCACAGACTTTGCTCCGAAGGAAGTTGCTGCTTCCTCCAGATTACGCAGAGCTTTAACACTGACAGCTTTGGACAAGTCTGACAAGGTTCCAGAAAGCGCCTTTTCGCGGCCGTTGGCAATTTCGTGCTCCTTTGCACCCGCCAGCTCCGCCTCGCGGATGGCCGACTGCAGAGCCGTGACGGAACGTGCACTTCCGATACCGCCAATGATACCCGCAACAGCTTGTGAACGTGCCATCTGCACCTGTTGCTCGTCGGCACCCAGATCCAGCGCCACAGCCATGCTGTCCACCATGAGTTTGTAGGTGCGTGCGTGGGCCACATCCTCCACCCGCTGCGTGCGGAGGTCGGCAACGGCCTTGTCAACCTTTTCCTTTTTTACCCTGACTCTTTTCGCTTCGGCAATGGCCTCTGCAAGCTCATTGCGGGTACGCACTTTCGCAAACGCCTGCAACGCCAATTTCTTCTTGGATGGATGTTTCTTGCGGTAACTTGCTATGGCCACAATAAGCAACAGCGACAAAACGACAATACCCATTGATGTCAAGAATCCCAATAACTCCTCCATATCCTCCGCCTCCTGTTCCTTTTGGAGATCCTCGAAACTGTACTCCTTCGCGGCCACAGGCAGGATGATGTCCAAACCGGCCTCCAGTCCTTCGTAATACTCCTCCTCCCTGAAGTGCGGCTTCATGTATTTTTCGGCAATGCGGTGGCAGGTGACATCCGGCAAAACGCCCTCCAGCCCGTAGCCGGTGGCGATGAACACCTCGTGCCCTTCCGGACTGAGCAAAATCACCAAGCCGTTGCTGTACTTGCCTGTACCCACGCCCCACTTTTCACCCAGCCGTTGGGCGAAGTCAGAAGCCTCGTATCCACCCAAGTCATTGATAATGACAACGATGATACAATTTGAGGTGGTGTCGTAGTAATTCCGCAGGCGCGATTCCATTGAACGCACCTCGTCAGTGCTCAACACGTTTGCGTAGTCATTGACGAGGCGGTTGGAAAACTCCGGAATCTGCGCACGGCAGAAAACAGCCGACAGAGCCAGCGTGATCAGGAACAGCAGTCGTTTCATCACTCAGATTATTCGAAACTTACGGTCGGAGCGGTTTCTGCACCGGCAGCCGCTTGGAAATAGGCTTTCTTTTTGAATCCAAAAATCTTGGCCGTGATGATGGCGGGGAACTTGCGGATGAGCGTGTTGTAGCTCTGTGCCGCCTCGTTGAAGTTGCGGCGTGCCACGGCGATACGGTTTTCCGTACCCTCCAGCTGTGCCTGCAAATCCATGAAGTTCTCGTTGGCTTTCAGGTCGGGATAAGCTTCGGCCACAGCCATCAAGCGGCTCAGCGTGGATCCGAGTTCGTCCTGCGCTTTCTGGAACTTTTCAAGGTTCTCCTCTGTCAGGTCATCCACGGTGAGATTGATGGAGGAAGCTTTGGTGCGGGCTTCGGTCACAGCCTCGAACGTTGATTTCTCGTGGGCGGCATAGCCCTTCACCGTATTGACCAGATTCGGCACGAGGTCTGCACGGCGCTGGTACTGGTTCTGCACTTCCGACCATGCGCTCTCGGTGTTCTCTTCTGCGGAAACCATTGAGTTGTATGAGCAGCTGGTCATCGTAAACATTGCGCAAATCACGCTAATAAAAAGAGTTAAACGGGCAAATCTTTTCATTTTGATTCTGTTTTTAATCTTTATATTTGAAAAAACTTTTACGCAATGTTTTCGTTGCGTAAAAGTTTTTCACGTTAAAATATTTTATAAAAATACCCAATAATCAAGCGGTTAGCAAGTTCTTCCCGGGTAGGCTTGGAGGGCGGCGGCCAGACACTTCATGGCCTTTTCGAGGTCGGAGACCTTCAGGCAGTAGCTGATGCGCACCTCGTTGGTTCCTTTTCCCTTGGTGGAGTAGAAACCGGTGGCGGGAGCCAGCATCACGGTCTCGCCGTTGAGGTTGAAGTCCTCCAGCAGCCATTGGCAGAACTTGTCGGAGTTGTCGATGGGCAGGCGGGCGACGGCATAGAATGCACCCTTCGGCATCGGGCACATGCAGCCGGGCATCGCGTTGATGGCGTTCACCACGGTGTTGCGGCGTGCCACGTAGTCGTTGATAACGGCATCGAAATACTCCTGCGGGGTATCGACGGCGGCTTCGGTCAGCACCTGGCCGTAGGTCGGCGGGCTGAGGCGGGCCTGGGCGAACTTCATGGCCGTGGCATACACATCCTTGTTGTGGGTGATGAAGGCACCGATACGGACACCGCAAGCGCTGTAACGTTTTGACACAGAGTCAAGGAGAACAACGTTTTGGGCGATTTCCGGAACCTCCATCACGGAGAAGTGCTGCACACCGTCGTAGCAGAATTCGCGATACACTTCGTCGGCAAACAGGAACAAGTCGTGCTTTTTCACGATTTCGGCCAGTTTCAGGATTTCCTCCTTGGAGTAGAGGTAGCCGGTCGGGTTGTTCGGGTTGCAGATCATGATGGCCTTCGTCTTCGGGGTGATGATTTTCTCAAACTCCTCGATGGACGGAAGGGCGAAACCGTTCTCGATGGTGGACATGATGGGTTTCACGGTCACGCCGCAGGTGATGGCGAAGCCGTTGTAGTTGGCATAGAACGGTTCGGGGATGATGACCTCGTCGCCCGGGTCAAGGCAGCTGTTGAAAGCGAAAAGGATGGCTTCCGAGCCGCCCGTGGTCATGATGATTTCATCGGGGGTAAGGTCGATGTTCACGCTCTTGTAGTATTCGACGAGCTTTTGGCGGCAGGAGAGGATACCGGCGGAGTGGCTGTACGCAATCACTTTTTGGTCAAACTCTTTGACGGCCTTGCGTGCGCCCTCGGGGGTCTCGATGTCGGGCTGCCCGATGTTGAGGTGATAGACATGGACACCTCTTTTCTTGGCTTCGTCGGAGAAGGGGACGAGCTTACGGATAGGAGAGGAGGGCATCGTCTGCCCTTTGGTTGAAATTTTTGGCATAACTTATTGTTATTTAATAGGTTTAATTATAAATCCAAGTTTTCAAAAAACGCGGCAAAGATAGTCAAAAAATGGATATGGAGAGGGGTATAAAAAAAGCGGAAGCAATAACTTCCGCTTTTTATAGCTGTTTGAAATCGTTTATTGCAAGTCGAAACGGATCGGAACGTTGTAGTAAACGCGCACCTTACGGCCGTTGCTTTCGCCGGGTTTCCATTTCGGGAGGGAGCGGACCACGCGGAGGGCTTCTTCGTCAAGGGCGGGGAACTGTGACACCACCACTTTGGCGTTGCTCACGCTGCCGTCTCTTTCCACAACGAATTCCACCAGAACGGTACCCATGGCGCCTGCGTCACGGGCGGCGGCAGGATACTGGAGATGGTCGCGGAGGTATTGGTTCAAGGCAGGCATGCCACCGGGGAATTCGGGCATCTGTTCCACAAAACGTACCGGGGGCTCTTCAGCGGCAACCTCTTCCACAACTTCAGGGGCTTCCCATTCGTCAATGGCCATCTCGTCGGTCACGTCCTGACCGAAATTGAAGTCGAAGTCGGCTTTCGCGGTGTTTTCCACGATGTTCAGGATGATTTCGGTGTTTTGCTGCTGCACTTCCTCCTGTTTCTGTTCCTCCGGTTTCTCGTCGGTTTCAGGCGGAGTGTATTCGTCAACGGTAGCGGCTTCGGGTTCGTCCTGGATGGTGACGACCTCCTTTTCTGTGGTGGCCAGAAGGTCTAAGCATACCCAAGACAGCGACATAGCCACGATGCAACCCAGCGCGAAGAAAATGATTTTTCTCTTCTCGAGGTCGGCCTTGAATGATTTCTTATTTGCCATAGTACAATGATTTTAATATCCAAAAAACAGGGTGCAAAAGTAGTAATTTTTTAAATACGAATAAACGTTATTTGAAATATTATTATTGAGAAAATATCAAGTGTTGTTATTGCAGGCTGAAGCGGATGGGAACGTTGTAATAGACACGCACTTTGCGTCCGTTGGCTTCGCCGGGTTTCCATTTCGGGAGGGAGCGGACCACGCGCAAGGCCTCTTCGTCCAGGGCGGGAAACTGCGACACTTTCACGGTGGCGTTGCTTACGCTGCCGTCTCTTTCCACAACGAATTCCACCAGAACGGTGCCTTGTGCACCGGCTTCCTTGGCAGGTGCCGGATAGACCAGGTTCTCACGGAGGTAATCGTTCAGTGCCACGTTTCCGCCAGGGAATTCCGGCATTTTCTCCACAAAGACGAGAGGTTCGTCATCATCCGGCACGGCGTCCACCACTTCGGGACCATCCCAATCCAAAATGGGCATGTCGGGGTCCACATCTTGCGGGAAGAATCCTTCAAAGGTCTGGTTCTGTGCATTGTCCACAATCTTGAAGAGGATTTCGGTGTTGTCCTTGATGATTTCCGCCTTGTTTTCCACCTCCGGCTTGATGTCGGTTTCCGGCGGAGTGTACTCGCTCACGGTCGCCGTCTCCGGTTCGTCGCGGATTATCGTTTTTGTTTTTTCCGTAGTGGCCAGCAGGTCCAGTGTGACCCATGACAACGAGAGGGCGGCTATGCACCCGATAGAAAAGAAGATGAACCTTCTTCTCTCCAAATCTGATTTGAAAGATTTTTTGTTTGGCATAATATTGGATTTAAAGGGTTAGGGGATTTTGTTTTCATTTTATATAACGTATTATCAGTGAAATTATTGTATTGTTCAGCAAACGTTTCTATCTTCCCCAGCTGTCCCGGTCGAGGCTGCGGAAATTGATGGCCTCGCTCAAATGTTCGGCGGTGATGTCGGGGCTGGCGTTGAGGTCGGCGATGGTGCGGGCCACCTTGAGGATGCGGTCGTAGGCGCGGGCGGAGAGCCCCAGCCGGTCCATCGCCTGCTTCATCAGCGCCTTGCACCCCTCGTCGATGGCGCAGTACTGGTGGAACAGCTTTGTGTTGACCTGTGCGTTGCAGTGGATGTCGGGGCAGTTGCGGTACCGTTCGGCCTGGATGTTGCGGGCCCGCACCACGCGTTCGCGCACACTCGCGCTCGGCTCTCCCTTCGCCTTCGTCAGGAGTTCGTCGTTGCTGAGGGGTTTTACCTCCACGTGCAGGTCGATGCGGTCGAGCAAGGGGCCGGAGATGCGGCTGAGGTACTTCTGCACCACGCCGGGCGCGCAGGTACACGGAATTTTCGGGTTGTTGTAGTTGCCGCATGGGCACGGGTTCATGGCGGCAATCAGCATGAAGGAGGCGGGGAAATCCACCGTGTATTTGGAGCGTGAGATGGTGATGCAGCGGTCCTCGAGCGGCTGGCGCAGCACTTCGAGGGTGGCGCGGTTCATTTCCGTGAGTTCGTCAAGGAAGAGCACTCCGTTATGCGCGAGCGAGATTTCCCCGGGTTGCGGATGTTGGCCGCCACCTACCAAGGCCACATCACTTATCGTATGATGTGGCGCTCGGAAGGGCCTGACGCAAATCAGGGAGGCGTACCGGCTCATCTTGCCGGCAACAGAGTGGATTTTGGTGGTTTCCAGAGCCTCATCCAGTGTGAGTGGTGGCAAGACCGAAGGCAGCCGCTTGGCGAGCATCGTCTTTCCGGAGCCGGGTGGCCCGATGAGGATGACGTTGTGCCCGCCCGCCGCGGCAATCTCCAGCGCCCGTTTGATGTTCTCCTGTCCTTTCACGTCGGAAAAGTCGAATTCATAGTTGTTCAGGCTTTTTTGGAACTCTTCCTGTATGTTGATGCGGGTGGGTTCGATGGGGATGCCCTCGTGGAAGAAGTCAATCACCTGCTTGATGTTTTCCACGCCGAGGATGTCGATGCCGTCCACAATGGCGGCTTCCCGGGCATTGGCGGCGGGCAGAATCACCCCTTTCTTTCCGCGCCGTTTGGCTTCGATGGCAATGGGCAGCGCCCCCTTTACCGGCTGCAACGTCCCGTCCAACGAAAGTTCCCCCATAATATAGTAGTCTTCCACCTTGTCGCTCCCGTTGATTTGTCCGGAGGCGATGAGGATGGCCGCCGCCAGCGTGAGGTCGAAGGCCGCCCCCTCCTTCCGTATGTCCGCCGGCGCCATGTTGATGATGATCTTCTTCCCCGGTATCTTGTAGTTGTAGTTCCGCAGCGCCGTGTCGATTCGGTGCTGGCTCTCCTTTATGGCATTGTCGGGCAAACCCACCAAAAAGTAGCCCACGCCAATTTCGATGTTCACTTCCACCGTGATGGGAACTGCCGCCACCCCCATCAGTGCACAACTGTGTGTACGGATCAACATTGCTTTAATTCTTTTATTTAATGGTTAATTTTAACGCGGCAAAAGTACAATAGGTTGTTTATCAATTTCAAGATTTGTTGAAAACTTTTTAAAATTTTATTAAAATGGAAATTTTTGTAAATTTCGTGCTCAAAAGATTCGCTGTTTGTGAGGAAGATTGGTTTTTCTGTTCTTTTTTTGCCCATGAAAATTGTTAATCGTGATACCGCAAAGTTATGAACAAGGACACCGGCAATACGGTGGATTCGTGGAAATCGGAAATCAATTTCGGCGTTTTTCGGAAAATCCGTGTATTTTTGCAGCCCATATTTTTGACGATGAAAATCTTTGCGGTTATCTTTTTTTCGATACTTTTACTGCCGGACATATACGTCCGTTTTGTTTTCCTGCGCAAAAAAAAATGGCCGTGGCGGCTGTTGAACTGGCTGCCAACACTGGTGGCCATTCTGTGTGCGCTGGTCTTTTGGGGCACCAATATCCCAGCGTTGCCGCTCTCCAAGGCGTTCTTCTATATATTAATATGTATAGCGCTGCCGAAGCTGGTCTTTATGGCTGTGTCCATCCTTTTCCGGCTGATCCGCATCTTTTGGAAAGGGGCGGAGAGGGTGGAATTGCCCGTTTCGCTTGCTTGCACTTTTGTTGCCCTTGTCGTGATGATTTACGGAAGCACGGTCGGACAGAAAAAGCTGGTGGTGAATGAGCAGACACTGACTTTTTCCAACCTTCCCCAGGAATTTGACGGTTATCGTATCGTGCAACTGTCAGATTTTCATATTGGTACATTTGGGAAGGACACCTCTTTCGTGGCACGTGTAGTTGCGGAGGTGATGGCGCAAAAGCCCGATATGATTGTCTTTACGGGCGATTTGGTCAATTCCGAAGCCGCCGAGGTGGAGCCGTTCATTCCTCTTCTTTCGTCGCTTTCCGCACCCGATGGCGTGTTGTCCATCTTCGGCAACCACGACTATTGCTACTACAGCCATCACAACCAGATGGATGTGATTGAGCGGGAGCAGGAGGCGTTGAAGGCCAATGAGCGCAAGTTGGGGTGGCAGCTCCTGCTGAACGAGCACCGCGTGGTGGAACGCGACAGCAGCCGCATCGCCATTGTCGGGGTGGAGAATATAGGGAGACCGCCGTTTCCGCATTTCGGGAGTCTTCCGAAGGCAATGAACGGATTGTCAGACAGCACGTTTGTCATTCTGCTTTCGCACGATCCCTCCCACTGGCGGATGGAGGTGCTGCCCGACACTGATATCCCGCTGACCCTTTCGGGGCACACACATGCCATGCAATTCCGCATCGGGAATCTCACGCCTGTGCGGTTGAAATACCCCGAGTGGGGCGGACAATACGAAGAGGGTGGACAGCAACTGTTTGTCTCGACCGGTGTCGGGGGCAATATCCCGTTCCGTTTCGGCGCGTGGCCGGAAATCTGCGTGCTGACGCTGAGGTGTAGGTGATTACGGCACCAAGGCGAGGCGGAACCCAAGGTTCTTATTGCGGAGGCCTGCATCGTCGTAGCAGCGTGCGGTGACACGGCTGTATTTGTGGTTGCGGTTCCACGCCCCGCCGCGGTCAATGTGGTAGGTTCCGCTGGATGGCCCTTTCGGATCTTTTTGATACTCACTGCTATATGTTCCGTACCAATCTTGACACCACTCCCACACGTTGCCGCTCATATCGTACAAACCGAGTTCATTCTCTTTTTTCAACTTTACGGGATGCACCATGCCGGCACTGTTGTCATCGTACCAAGACACTTCTCCAATGTTGTTGCTGCCGCTGTATCTGTACCCTAGGCTTTTATAGCCACCGCGTGCGGCATACTCCCATTCCGCTTCTGTAGGAAGACGGAATGTCTTGCCTGTCAGTTCGTTGAGCTTCTTGATGAATTTCAGGGCATCGTTCCAGCTGATACGATAGGCCGGATAGTCGTCGCCAAGTCCGAACTCTTCTGTCCAACCGCCGTTGGTCGAGGGTGCCGAATCCATCACGGCAAGCCATAGTTCCTGCGTCACTTCGGTCTCTCCTATGTAAAAGTCGCTGACGGTGACTTTGTGGGCAGGTCTTTCGTTGGCCACTCCATGCACCTGCTCGGAAGTATATCCCATCATATAGGTGCCACCTTTCACATATTTCATTGTGAATGAAGTGTTTTTAATCGTGAAGGTTTGGTCTTTGTTTTGAGCATGGATGCTTGTGCAGACAAGGCAGATCAGGGTAAGGATGACGATTTTTTTCATTTTACATTTAGATAGGTGTAAAAAATTATTTTTTGTTGATGACTTCAAGTGCTTTTAAAATGGTTTTGTCAGTGGAGTTGATGACGGGATAGAATCCGTTCTCTTCATAGATATTTCTGCCGATAAATGCTTTAAGCCATAAACGGAGTTCTTTTTGGCTGGTGGAGTTCATCGTGGGAATCTTGCGTCCTTTGTTTTGGTAAAATTGCATAAACTGATTGACAGTTGCCTCGGAAACCGTCATTTTGGAAACAAAATCCTCTGCTGCAGGATATTGCCGTAAAATTTCGGACTTGTGTTCATTGGCGTAATTGAAGGTGAACTCAATCAGCAGTCCGGAATTGTAGATCTCATTGAAGGCCATTGCATTGCTGTCACGGTCAAGGGGAACGAAGAAGTCGGGCATGATGCCGCCGCCGCCATAGACGGTGCGGCCTTTCTTTGTTTTGTACTGAAGGTTCTCGTCGAACTTGATGCTGTCGGCATTGTCCATTTCCCCTGCCTCATAGCGGCGTAGCAGGTCGCCGTAGTAGTTGTCGGTGCCGTTGTCGTAGTTCCGTTGGATGCATCGTCCGCTGGGGGTGTGGTAGCGGGCCACGGTGAGGCGGATAGTGGAGCTGTCGGAAAGGACGAACTGCTGCTGTACCAGGCCTTTTCCGAACGAGCGGCGCCCGACCACCCAGCCGCGGTCGTTGTCCTGTACGGCACCCGCCACGATTTCGCTGGCGGAGGCGCTGAAATCGTCGATGAGCACCACCAGACTCCCCTTTTCGAAATTGCCGATGGCGGTGGCGTAAATCTTGTTCTCCGGCATGTTGCGGCCTTCGGTATAGACGATGAGGTCGTTTTTCGGGAGGAACTCGTCGCACAGATTGATGGCGGTGCCGAGGTATCCGCCGCTGTTGCCGCGCAAATCCAGCACCAACGAAGCCATACCTTTGTTTTTCAGCCCGAAAACTGCGTCCAAAAATTCGTTGTAGGTGTTCTCCCCGAACTGGTTGATTTTGATGTAGCCCGTCGTTGCGTCCAGCATATAGGCGACATCGAGCGTATAGGTGGGAATCACGTCGCGGGTGATGTCAAAAAAGTAGGTGTCAGGGAATCCTGGTCGGTGGATGCCGATCTTGACTTTAGAGTGCTTCTTTCCTCTCAATAGTTTGAAAACCTGATCGTTGGTGATGCCATTTCCGGCAATTGTGCTGTCGTTGACCGAAACGATGCGGTCGCCGGCACGGATGCCTGCCTTTTCAGAGGGACCGCCGCTCACCACCTGCACCACCATCACGGTGTCGTTCATAATGTTGAACTGGATGCCCACACCCTCGAACGCACCGCCCAGCGATTCGGTCAGCCGTTTGTTCTCCTCTGCCGTGGCGTATGCAGAGTGGGGATCCAGATTCTCCAGCATGGTTGCAAGAGTAACCTCTATAAGTTTTTCATTATCAATGGTATCAAAATAATAGTTTTGGATATAGTCCATCACTTCGCCAAATTTTCCATAGTTGGAGGGGCTGGCAAAATGGCTTTTGGGCTGTAGTCTTTTGAAAAGAATAAAAGCGACCACAATCCCCGAGAGAAAGGCAAGTACAGGAGGAAACCAGAAGTGGCGGCTGTTCATTAGTGTTTGATGATCAGTTTCTTGGAGGAAATTTCTTTTTGGTTGTAAAGTGTGATCAGGTAGACACCGGAGTTGAGGTTTTCAGTGGAAAGGGTGGTGATTTCGCCGTTGCTGTCGAGTTCCTGATTCAGGACGGTGCGTCCGGACATGTCGGTGATTCGCACCTTCCCGTCTTTGAAATTTCTCGGAACGATAATGCCGACAGACGTGTTGGCAGGGTTTGGAAATGTCTCAAAATCAAGGCTCTTTTGGTCAGCAACGGAAGTCTGGCTGTCTGTTCCATCGGAAGTCCATTCAGCGGAGAATCCGCTTCTTTGAATGTAGCAGTCACTTCTGAATTCCACTTTCATCGTGCCTCCGTTGGTGTTGGTGATGGAGGAGGGAGGGGGCGTGGCATTGCTGTAGGTGCCGATGAGGGTGAAGTTGCTGGTGGAAGTTCCCTTATAAACATTGACAAAGTCCTCGTCACTGATGTCGAACTCGTTGAAATTGAGGCGGACCCATGAGGCATTTTGCGGGGCAATGATCCAGCGGCAGTTGGCGTCGGAGGCATACTCGTCTTCCTCGCTGCCGTCGGAGAAGCTGCCTGACGGTTCCTCGAACGATCCAGAGGTGCAGGTGGTGTTGCGTTTGGCGGTGAAGCGGAGTTTCCACCCAGGGGCGGTCACGCTGCCGTTGGTCTGGAAGGTTACATAGGCCACACCCGTGTAGGAGATGAAGCTTTCCGACGGGTTGTACTCATTTCCGGAAAATTCGTGAAGCAGGACGCCGCCGTTGTTGGGATCGCCATCGTATATGCGGACGAAGTCGGCGTTCTCTTCGGTGTTCAGGTATGCCATCGTAAGGGTGACGGTCTTGCCGTTGGTGGGGGCAATGATGTAAGTGCAGTTTGTATTGTTTTGATAATCAAGATGTCCACTACCGTCTTCTATGGAACCTGCCGTGGCATTGATGGTTGTCCCGGCGCAGTAGGTCGGATAGACATTGGTGGGCGGATGGATGTTGCAGACGATGCGGTGCCCAGTGTTGTAGGTGCCGTTGCCCGAGTTGAGATTGTTGATGTTGAAGTAGCCGTTTCCGGAGCCGCCCCAACCCCAGTTGAAGTGGAAGAGGTTGGCGTCATCGTACCCGTCGCAAATGAAAGCGTGTCCCGCCCAGTCGTCGGTATAACCGGAGTAAATGACAGGATAGTTTTGGTCTAAGTTGCTTTGCAGAAGACCAATCCATTGCTCGTCTGTGTAGCCGTTGTTGCCCCAGCCTCCCCAGCCTCCGCCCTCGCGTGACTTGGAATCGATATCATTGGCATATTTGTAGTAGTTTTTCAAGGCATTTTTTGTGTCCTCGGTCTGTGCGCCGGAACCATCAGGCTCGTAGTTCATTTCCACTGCAATTCCGCAATGATAGATGAGTTTGGCCACTTCGTTGTTCTTTTTGGATATGCTATAGGGCATCACGTTGTAGTTGTAGGTCTGCTGTTCGAAATTGACACTGTGATAGCCATAGTTTGAATAGTATCCATGGCTGCCCTGTCCGGTTTCGGGGTAGCGGTAGTAGTGGATGACCATTGCCATTGCGAGGGCGACGCAGCCGCACGGCACATGGCCGCCGTATCCGTAAGGAGCGTCGCTGTCGGCGGGACAGAGGTCGTTGTAGTACTGCGACTGGTTCCATTTGTCCGTAATCAGTGCGTCCACCACGACCGAGCGGGTGGCTTTGATGCCCCTTTCCAGCGATTGCCACTGGGCGGAAATTTCCTCGGTGGCGGGAATTCCCTGTTTCTGGATGTAGGAAATCTGCTCCTTGTAGCTGTCAATCCACTGGCGCGTGGCGGGGGCGATGTTGTCCAACGGAAGGTCGTCGGTAGTGGAATAGCCGAGAATCGGAAGGGTGGCATTGTCCGCACTTATCAACAGGAACCCCCCGTTCTGGAAATGGAGGAGTGCCATCAGCGTATCGCCCTCTTCCGTAAGGAATTCAACGTTTTTCAATGCCACTTCCGTACCGATGGAGCAGCGTTGTTGGTAAGCATTGACGCCCAACGAAACAAGTTGTCCGGTGGGAATGTTTTCCGCAAAAATGGGGAACAGGAAAAGGGCGAGGATGATGCCCAAAAAGGTTTTTTTCATGTTGGTTTGTTTGTTATTTATCGTAAAGTAAATCAAATGATTCTAGTGAGGCCCGCAGGTAGGAGTTGTGGGTGAGCCAGTCGCCGGTATTGAAATAGACGGCGTTCTCGATGTGTATTTTCAAGGGAAGGTGTCGGTGCCCAAAAATGAAAAAGTCCACGTTGGCATCCTTTTGCAGGTAGTCAAGGATGTAGTTCACCATGATGTCCTCGTCCTCTTTGTGGAAATCCTCGCGGCCGGTTTTTTTGCGGCTTGTATGGGAGCATTTCCGGGCAATGGAAAAAGCCCATCTTGGTGGCAACGCACCGTATAACAGAATGTTGGGACGAAAGGCAAAGATTTTCTTGATGAGGAGATAGCCTTTGTCTTTCGGGTCAAGCCCGTCGCCGTGACCCACCACGCAACGTTTTCCATTGATGACGAAAACCTGCTGCGAACGAAAAATCTCCATCCCGAGTTCTTTCTCGAAATAGTCACCGACCCACATATCGTGGTTTCCGGTGAAATAGTAAATCTCAATGCCTTTTCTTCTCATTTCCAATAATTTGGAAAAGAAAAGAAAATAGCCTTTCGGCACAACGTCGCGGTATTCGAACCAGAAATCGAAAATGTCGCCCAGCAGAAACAGATGGTCGGCATCGGCGGAAATCCGGTCAAGCCATCTTATAACCGCCTCTTCCCGCCGGAGGCTGCTCTCGCGGTCGGGCACTCCGAAATGGAAGTCGGAGGCGAAATAGGCTGTGCCGGAAATCTGCCGTTCCATCTGAACGTGGGTTATTTGAGGTTTTCAACGGCGGCTTTGATCCGTCGGACGGCCTCCTTCAGTTTGTCTTCCGAAGTGGCATACGAGAGGCGGATGCAGCGGTCGTCGCCGAAAGCAATGCCTTGTACCAGAGCGACATTCGCATCGTACAGGAGGTACATGCAGAGGTCGGTGGAGTTCTCGATGGCGGTCTTGCCGTATTTCTCCGCAAAAATGGAATCCGCAGGAGCGTTCTTGCCGTACAGGCTGCACACTTCCGGGAAGAAGTAGAAGGCACCCTTGGGCAGACGCACTTTGAAACCGGGGACCTGTTGCAGCAGCTCATAAACCATGTCGCGACGTTTCATGAAGATGTTGCGCATGGTGATGATGTCCTCCGAAGTGGCCGGGTCCATTTCCATAGCCGTGATGGTGGCGCGCTGTGCGATGGAGCAGGTGGCGGAGGTTACTTGTCCCTGCAACTTGTTGCAAGCCTTTGCAATGGCGAGAGGTGCGCCGATGAAGCCGATACGCCAGCCGGTCATGGCGAAACCTTTGGCCACGCCGTTAACCGTGACGGTGCGTTCCTTCATCCAGTCGAATTGCGCCATGCTTTCGTGTTTTCCTTCAAAGTTGATGTGCTCGTAAATCTCGTCGGCCACGACGATGATGTCGGGATAGTCGCGGAGAACTTCGGCAAGGGCTTTCAACTCGTCTTTGGAGTAGAGCATTCCAGTCGGGTTTGAAGGACTGCTGAAAATCAAGACCTTGCTTCTCGGAGTGATGGCAGCGCGAAGTTGTTCCGGCGTCACCTTGAAGTCATTTTCAATTTGGGTCTGGATGTAAACGGACTTTCCTTCAGCCAGTTGGACAATGGCTTTATAGGATACCCAGAAGGGGGCGGGGATAATCACCTCGTCGCCGGGATTCACCAGGGCCATCATCACTTGATAGATGGATTGTTTCGCTCCGGTGGAAACCACAATCTGGTCGGGGGTGTAGTCCAAGTTGTTGTCTCTCTTGAATTTGGCGCAGATGGCTTTCTTTAATTCAGGATAGCCTGCCACGGGCGGGTAGTGTGTCCAGTTCTCGTCAATCGACTGTTTGGCAGATTCTTTTACGATTTCGGGAGTGTTGAAGTCGGGTTCGCCGATGCTGAGGCTGATAACGTCTTTTCCGGATTCTTTCAGCTCGCGGGCAATCTGTGTCATAGCAAGGGTTTCCGACGGAGCCATTGTGCTTACTCTTCTTGAAATAAGTTCCATATTATCAATAATTTATGTTGGTTATTCTTGTTTTTTACAAAGGGGCAAATATACGATTTAGTTCATAAAGGTGCTACATTCCAACGACGCGGGTGAGCGCACCGTTTTGCCAGTAGCCCGTCACCAGTTTTCTGCCGGTGGAGTCGTATATGGTGCCGATGCCGTTCGGGAGGTTGCGCTGGAATTCGCCTTCGTACGTCCGGCCGTCCTGCATTTTGAGGACTCCCTTGCCCTCTCTCACACCGTCTTTCATATCGCCGGTATAGCCCCATTCATCATTAAAGTAAAAAATGTAGGTGGGGTTGATCTTTCGGACGGTATCAACGTCGCCGTATTTCTTGACTACTTTGAATTTTTCGGGGTACTTTTGGATGCAGGGATAGAGGGTCACATAGGCGTGACGGAACCAGTTGTCAACAATGAGGTAGTTGATGCTGTCGCGGCGGAGCATATCATAGATGGCATCGGGTTCGGCGTACGGCGGGAAGTTGTTTGTAGCCAGATAGTTGGAGAACATATAAGTGATTTCTGGTTTTCGGCAGACGGCACGGACATTACCCTGGATGCTGTCGCCGAGGTAGCGGGAGGCCTCAAGATAATTGCGGGCGTTGATGTCCTTGATGGAGAACCACGAAGCCATCCGGGCGTTTTCACGGTACATCTTCTGAGCCTCTGTGTATTTCGGAACAAGACTGATGAATGTTATCAGGAGCACCAGCAGCGCCTGCGGCAACAGGGGCGAGACCTTCACTCGGAAAATCTTGTAAATACACCAAGTAATTGCCGATAATCCATTGAGAAATAAAAAGATAAGGACAGGTATAATGGGAACAATGTAGCGTACCCCTGCATACCATTCGGGATAGAGTATCAGTACACCGACGGTCAGCCCCACATAAAAGAGCATGAGCAACCGTCCTTTGTTCACATAGAGACATCCTCCAATCATCACGGCAATGAGGAGGCATCCCCAAATCCATTCGCTGGTGGTGCGCTTGTGGTCTTTTTCCACAGGAGCTTTCATATAGGTTGCCTCGGGAATCCACTGGGTGATGAAGTTGGAGGTGTTGCTTTTTATACGGGCCTTCCAGTCTTCCAAACCTTCCATGTCCCCGTTGTTGGCTTTTTTGAAGAAGATTGCTTCGTACTCGTTGGAAGACAGGCCAAGATTCTTGTTCCGTGTGTCCCATGATAGTTTTGCCGTACCGACGGCTACCACGGTCAGCAGACAGAGCAGGGCGCTTTTCCAAAACTGTTGACGGTAGGGAAGGATATTTTCCTCATCCGCTTTTTTGACGGCTTTGCGCCAGCGGATAAGCGACCAGATGGAGAAGATTCCCAACCAGCCAACCAAGGCGAGGATAAGGGAAAGTCCCATCGTGCGGACAAGGTAAGCATAGGCTATGGTCGCCCCATACAGAACGAAGAGCACCCAGAACACCCAGTATTTCAATCCCCATTTATCTTTGTTAACCAATAGGATAGCCAAAAATATGGCGAGCAATGTCAAGAAAATGAAGAGGGGTTCACTCATCATGATGGTCGCATACCGCAACAACTCCTTGTGCATCGAGGACAGGCATGCGACACAGAATGCAAGGATGGAGTTCTTCGTGGTGCTATTGACGACAAAAAAGAGTAAGACGACACTCAAGTACAGCAATACGCCATTCGCCTTTTTAACAGTCTGGATGTTATCGGGAAAGACTTTTATCAATTTGGAAATGAAATACGGATAGCCGGGAGGGAAGTGCGAGTGGGGTTTCTTTTCCAGAAAAATGATGGTGGAATAGCCGTCGCCTTGGTTAAGAGCCTTTCCCAATGAGTAGTAATAAATGTTGTCCCCGTTCAGGTCCACCTTCTTGTCGTAAATAGAAGAGTAGTTGGAAAAGAAGACGAAGGAAACAATGGCTAAAAGAATTCCAATGACGATCTTATGCTGGGTGATGCGGGTGAAGATATCCCAAAAATTCTGTTTTTGATTTTTTTCCGCTCCTTTTTTCCCTTGATTTTTGTTTGTTGAATGGGTGGTCTTTTGCGCTTGCATTAGATTGGTTGTTGAATTTGTATGCCCCTTGTGAGCAAGTATTTCACAAATAGATTTAAGGCGGCAAAATTAGTAAAAATACCCGTACGAACGGAATTTCAGATTTTTCATTCTGCAAAAACAGCGTTTTTAAGAATCTAATTATCTTAAAATGTTAAAATGTTGAAAACTTTTATTTTTATAAACATTTTAAATTACTAATTGAAAATGATATAAAATTTTAATTCAATATTTATTAACAAATATAGAAATGGAATATGGATGGTGGTATTTTTGCCTCGCTAAAATTGATGGAAAAAACAATGCGAACCAACCGTTTAAAAGATAGAAGGTATTACGTAGTAATATTGATGATGTTGTTTTCAGGGCTGCTTCCGAGGGGGTGGGCGCAGTCGGGCTTTTCTGCTCTTCATGGGAATTCCGATGGGATTTCCTACACTCTCGGACAGCCTTTTTATCGTCAATATTCTATTGAAATATGGGTGAGCGAAGGGGTTGAGCAAGGGTATTTATTGCAGGATACGGTGGTGGACGATGCGTGTGCCGGAGTAGGCTATGACAATTTTGGAATCGTTTATGGGGATACTCTGGAGGAGGGGTTATATGTTGCCCGAAAGTATGTGCCCCATGCGCGAGAGGGGTATGACAGTGTCTTTGTGCACCGGCTTTGGGTCTATCCCAGGTCGGTGACGTATGACACGTTGCTCTTGTCTGAAAGCGATCTTGGCGGCCATATTGCCGGTGCGAGTGTGGATTCCCTGTATAGCTCCCACGGCTGTGACAGTGTGATCTTCCGGATGGTCTATGCAATAGCCTGTCCTTCCGACTACCTGACGACGGCTCCGTATGGGGTCGCAGCCGTGCCGTTCCCAGCGGAGGGTGTGTCGGTAACGCCTTCGGTAGAGGGTTTGTCCGTCGCCTCGGATGCCCCGCCCCTTCTTGTTGTCGGAACTTCGGGACAGGTGTCGTGGCTTCTGGTGGCCGGTGGCGATACCTTCCATTGCGTACAGAATGTGCGGGCAGACTTTCCTCCCTGCGGAGACGGTTTCACGGCGGTGGACGGCGACGGAAATGTCTATGAAACTGTGCGTGTCGGCGTGGACTGCTGGATGAGGGAGAATGTCTATTCGCGCCATTATGCCGGTAGCGGCGACGAGATTCCCGTTGCCGACATTTATCGGGCTCCCCAATTCCCCGACACGGTTGAAACCCTGCAGCGTTATGGACGGCTCTACAGCTGGTATTCGGCAATGGGAATTGAAGAAAACAGTTCTTTTCCTCCGTCCGCCAATGCAGAGGGTGAGGTGCAGGGCGTTTGTCCAGAAGGTTGGCACATTCCGACCACTGTCGAGATGTCGGCACTGCAACTGTACGACGGGGCAGCGTTGAAGGCTACAGACGGCTTGTGGATTGGGGAGGCGCCGAACGACGCAAGCCGGTTTTCCATCGTGCCGGGAGGTTTGCACAATGCCGCCCTCAACCGTAATGAATACCTGAGAGCGTATGCCTATTTGTGGAGTGCAGACAATGACGCTCAGACAGTAGCCACGGCAGGGTACTTGCCCTACTTGTGCGGAGATTTTGAATTCACTTCTCTCAATAAAAGTAACGGATGCAGTGTCCGTTGCGCCAAGGACTGAAACCACTAAAACCATAAATATGAAAAGAGTTTTGACATTTTTGTTCGCCGTTTTCTTATGTTCGCTGACTGTGGCGCAGCCAGCACCGAAGTTCAGTTACCAGGCCGTAGTCCGGAATGCCTCGAATGAGCTGGTCGCGAATGATTCGGTATCGGTCAGAATCCATTTCTATAATCATGAGGTTTCGGGCAATGCCGTCTATTCGGAATCCCACCATGTGACAAGCAACCGAAATGGCCTTATCTCTCTCCTTGTGGGAGAAGGGGAGGATCCTGTCGGTGATTTGTTACAGGTGACGTGGAGTGATGCGCTGGTTCGAACCGAAATCACACTGCGGGGAGGCTATATTGTGTCGGATGTCAAGCCCGTAACGGCAGTTCCAATGGCTTTCTATGCGGAGCATATACCTCTTCAGGCCCTGGAGGAGCATCTTGGCAGCACCAACCTCGTTTCTGCCGATGCCCTCCGTGATACGCTCGCGCACTACGTCACCACATCGGGGCTGACGGACACGCTCACGAGTTATGTGACACGGCCGGAGCTGTCGGATTCACTGGGCCGTTACGCGGCCGTCGCCGCAGGCCTTCTGGACACGCTCGCGCACTACGTCACCACATCGGGGCTGACGGACACGCTCGCAAGCTACGTGACACGGCCGGACTATGAAGGCACCTTGGCCGGCATAATGGCCGCATTGGCTGACCTCCACTCCGTCACGACGGCAATGGAGGAGTGGACCGTTCCCGCTGTGCCGACAAACCTCTTCCTGCTTGGTGCCGAGCCACTGTCGGAAATGGCTGCCATCCTCTATATCAACGGCGTTTGTGTGAGTGCAAGTGCCTATACCGTGGTCAATCGGCAACTCACCTATCTGCCAAGTTTTAATGGCGGCAAGGAGCTGGTGGAAGGCGACAGAATACAGTTTTACTATCATCATAAATAGGAGAAGCCATGTGCAATAGAATCTGTGCTTTTTTGTGTTTTGTCGTGCTGTCCTTCGGATATTCGGTGGCACAGGTGGCGGGTGTCACCCGTACAGGGGAAAATGCGGAGAGGAACGCCTCTTTTCTTGACCAGCATGGGGGCGAGGTCGAGTATCCTCGTTTAAGCCGTAACGGTCAGATACTGTACTATCCGCCGTTGGTGGTTTTGGATTCCATGCGGATGGCTTCCGATAATGCGGCTCTTTTCTATGCAACGGTTTCTTTTGACGGCTGGTATCCGGTACTGTCAAGGGGCTTTGAGTATGGCACCCATGCGGACTTCTCCTCTTCGGAACGGGTGGAAGTTCCGGGTACAATCGGAAGCTTTGAAGTAGAGGTGGCGGGACCTTTGCCCAACAGGGACTACTATGTCCGTCCGTATGCTGTCAATGCATACGGGACTGCCTATGGGAGTGTGGCTTCGTTCCATACGGCTGTGGGGCCAGCGGTTTTGGATACACTTCTGACAAATACAATCACTCCCGTCAGTGTGGATGTCACAGTGAAAATTGCAGACAATGGAGGGGCTCCTTTGCATGGGGCTGTGGTCGCCTTTGCCGATGAAGGTTACCAGGACACGGCGGCTGTGAGAACGCTTTCCAACATTGTGGGGTCGTCGGCAGACGTGCTGTTTTCGGGGCTCGCTCCTGCCACCGACTATTTTGTCCAGGCGATTCTGACCAACGGGCGTTTCTCCGATACGGTGTGTCTTCGGGTCCATACCCCGTCCGATCTCACCCTGACTATTGAGGCGAGCGGGAATCCGACAGTCGCTTTGTGTACGGGAGGGAATACGCTCACCTATAGGGCGCAGTTGTCGGGTACGGATGCCCACAAACCGTTGTACCAGTATAGATGGACAACATCCGCGGGAGCCATGTCTGGGAACGACTCGGTTTTCGATGTTTTGTACAGTACGCAAGGGACTTATGAGGTAGTAGTGGCTGCTTTTTACGGACGGGATACATTGACGGCCACCTATACGCAGATTATATCTCCCCAAGTGGGAACTTCATCTTTTTATGTGTGCACCAATGAGTTCCTGAACACGGCAGATGCGACAACGACCAATATAGCCTCCATTCGTTGGCTGAATGGGAACAGGGATATTGTAGCCACCACAAACAGTGTCAAACTCCCCACAGGTTATTATACGGTGGAGTGTACGGACAACTATGGGTGTGAGTTGCGCAAGGAGGTGTATGTCGGCAAGAAAAAACTTTCCTGTATTGCCGCGGATAAAGTGTGGGCAAATGAAAGTGCCCATCTTGAAGATGGCGTGTGGCACGTTGATTCTGTATCTGACCACGAAGGGAACTGGTATGCCGTCACACAGATTGGAAACCAGTGCTGGATAAGGCAAAACCTTCGGACACGCCGTACACCTTTGTCGAATATTGATTTGGTAGCCCAAAACTCTTCCTCTTTTAAAAGGATGCGATATGTCGCCTACAATAATTCAAGCAATGCATTTGACCCCAATACGATAGCCTATTACGGATCTGTCTATACATGGGGAGCCGCATTGGATACGATGATTACAGAAGGATCCATCTTTAATGTTGAAAGGCGCATCAGAGGAATCTGTCCCAAAGGCTGGCATCTTCCCCAATATGAGGAAATATGGGATATGCTAAGGGCCGTGTGTGATTTGTATAGCTCCGAAGTGGAACCCTATCCTCCTATTGGTGTGTTTAGTCTTTTTGGAGGAACGAATGTGCCTTTACAAGAAATGCTGTTGCAGGACTGCTACGACTCCTATACAAATCCCGCCTACCCCGAAGAAATATATGATGCCAGCCACTTGTCACTGTTCCGTACACCCAAGACTTCCTTAGTTACTCAATTTTGGATTGCACAATCGCCCCAATCAGAAAATGCATCGTATGTATTTGTATGCTTTGAAAAACAAAAGGGAGCAGCCATCACGGTAGAAAGACGGCAAGGCGCATTTTCTTATGTCAGATGTATCAGAGGGAATGCGGAGTAACAGTGGTTATTGCTTCAGCACCCTCGGCTTTTCGGGGGAGGGGAGGATCTTGCCGTCCACTCCACAGTACTTCTCGTCGGGGTTATACTTGATACCGATCTTGTTCATCAGGTTCTCCGACTGCACTTGATGCAGCTGCAACCCCAACTGCCACGGGTCGTAACCGAGCAGAAGTCCCGCCATCTCCTCGTAGGTCAGCACTGGAATTCCATACCCATCCTTGTCGAAGGTCTTGTTTTCCATCTCCGCAATCGTATATTGCCACTTGTCCATGAACATGGCGCAGCCGGGGCAGTTGGTGACAATGAAGTCGGGTTCGTACGGCTCCATTGATTCGAACTTCTTCTTCGTGTTGGCGACGGAATAGCCGCGGTTCTCCTGAAGCAGATAGTGGCGGAATCCGAAACCGCAGCAGTGCCGGCGTTCGGGATAATCCAGCACCTCCCCGCCCCACGACTCGATCATGCCCGCCAGCACATACGGGAACTCCGATTTCCCCACACCCTTCTCCGGGAAAATCTTGGCATAGTGGCAGCCCACATGCTCCACCACCCGCAACGGCTTGCCGGTGAACCGGTTAACCAGCTGGTACTTCATGCTCTTCTTCAGCTCCTCCCGATTCTTGTAGATGATATCCGACGGGTGGGCGATGTTTTCCGGAATTTTGAACTCGCGTCCCGTCGCCTTGTACAGGTTCTCGCGGGTCTTTTCCAACAGTTCAGGATGATGTTCCCACATCTCCACCATCTCCGAGAAAATGCCGAACGAGGTGACACACGACGGCACATAGTTGGTGTAACCCTTTGCGGTCATCAAGGCGAAAAGCCGCGCCACCACCGTCATTGTGGTTTCCAGCGGCACAAAGTCACTGTGGTAGCCGATGCCCGTGCAGGTGTGGGCATTTTCTTCGTCGTAAATGTCCTTGTGCAAGACTTCCCGCATCATTCGCAGGAACGCCGCCTCCGAACCTGGGAAAAAGGTCTGCCTGATGCAGCTTCTTTCGTAAAAATAGTGGTCGTCAGCGATTTCCTTCTGATATTCGTTCCAGTATCGTTTTTCCATAGTGTTTACTTTTTAATCAGGTTTTGTTGTACGATTTCCGCAATGTCCTTCACCTGCAGGTTGGTGGCGTTGCAGAAGGCCTTCTTGCACATCGGGCAGGCCGTGGCGATGAGGTCCGGTTTTTTGTAGAGCAGATTGGCGACGGCGGCGTCACGGATCACCTTCTGCTGTTCGATGTCGATCACGGTGTCGCCGAGGTTGATGCCGCAGCAGAGGGAGTCCTCTTTCTCCTGCTTGGCCTTCACCAAATGCGTGGCGTTCTTCAGTATCTGCCTCGGTTCCTTGTAGATGCCGCAGCCGCGTCCCAGCTCGCACGGGTCGTGATAGACCGTCTTCAGGTCGTCTTTGCGTACCTTGATTTTGCCGTCCTGGATGAGGCGGGCGATGTATTCCGTGTGGTGCAATACCGGGATTTTCAGCTTGTAGTCTTTCTTGAACGTCTGGTAACAGATGGGGCAGGAGGTGACCAACATCGAAATCTGCGACTTGCGGATGAGGTCGGTGACTTTCCGGCGCAGTTCCGCAGCCTGATTGATATACCCCTGTTGCAGCAGCGGGCGGCCACAGCAGATGCTCCGGTCCTCGTCCATGCGCCAGTAACGCTGGCCCGCCGCCTCGAAAATGGCTTTCATCGCTTCCGTGATGCCGGGTGTCAGGTGCGACATGCAGCCGCCGAAGTAACCGACCCCGCCGATGGCGTTGAACGGCTGGACGTTATCCAAGTAGTGGTAGTTACCCTCCGTGTCCAGCTTGCCCTTGTTTCGCTCCTGCTGCCGTATCGCCATCAGGTCGATGTTGACGGGACAGTCGGAGGCGCAGCGGGCGCACAGCAGACAGTTGTCCACCACGTAGGGACGGTTCCGCTTGTAACGGAGATTGCGCAAGAAATAGACGGATTGTACCGTGTTGATACCCAACTCCTTGTTTAACGGACAGTTGTCGATGCACATGCCGCAGCGGGAGCAGGCACTCAACTCGTACATCGTGTAGCCGGTGCGCTCTTTTTTGTCCTTCACCCCTAACTGGCGGAAGTAAATCAGCAACAGCTCCGTGAAGATGTGCATGTAGCGCGAGAAGGGCAGGCTGACAAAGAAAGTGCCGAGGGCGATGGAGTACAACGTCCACGAAAGCATTTCAAAGGTTTCGGCGAACCAGAGCGGAATCAGGTCGCCCAAAAACTGGGTGAAAAAGCCGCCGTTATGGTAGATGGTGGCGGTAAGTGTTTCTGAAAGAAGACGTAACGGGAAAATTAGCCAAAGTGCCGCTTTTGCAAAACGGTCGAAAACGACGTGCTTGGTCGTCTTTTTCATTCCCAAAATTCGGGAGTAGAACTTCTTGATGACAGCCAGAAGAATGCCTGAAAGGACATAGACCAGCAGGAAGTCCATGATGTTGGTGAAGAGCATGGCCCCCGTAAAGGTCTGGTGCTCGTGGAAGAAGAACCGGTAGAAAATGGCCATCCAGAAGGGGTGTGAACTCGCCGGTGTGAGATGCGTCTCGATGAAACCCACCACAATCAGCAGGAACCAACCAAAGGCGATGCTTCGGTGCATATAGCCGAGTACCAGGTTTTTACGGCTTATCCGGATATGCAAGATGCCTTCACGGAACATCTCCCAAAGGGCAGGGATGATTCTCCACGAAAAAAGGTTTTTCCGGACAATCGCACGCTGCAACTGGTCAAACTGCTTGTACCAGCGCACGTATTTCCAGATGCAGATGCCGAACAGGATGATCGCGCCGAGGAAGAAGGGGAGTACAAAGGGGTGAAAATATTCCAGCATACAACTATTTCTTATTTAGTATTTTACGCATATTCATAATGATGGGACGGAGGTTCAGACCACGCGGGCATACCAACGTGCACTTCCCGCACAACATGCATTTTTCCAACTCTTTGGCCAATTTGTCATATTGTGCCTGCTGGTATAGTGACTTGATTTTCCGAATGTTGAACGAGGTGAACTGCTGGGCGCTGCAGGTGGCGGTACAGGCACCGCAGTTCATGCAGCGTTTGAACGAGGGCGCGAGATTCTCCAACTGGTGCAGTTTGTCAAAATCGCACGTGTCCAAGTTCACCGCCCGCGACGAAGCTATGGAGTATCCGAAATTTATCATTCAATTAGCGTTTATGGGTTTATAATAGTTTGAAAATAAAGTATTTATTCTTCTTCTGAAAGAAGACGGTTGTGGTGTTCCATGCCGCCCGTTACTTCGTAGATGCGGCGGATTTCGTCCAAGTTTTCTTGACGGATCTGGCGGAGTGCACCGGGCCCCTCGCCGTGGTAGTTGGCCCCCAGCTTGGGCGCAATGTCGATGATGTTCTTGGTGTACCACTTCCAAATCGGACCTTGCTCAGGGTGCTGGTCTGGATCCACCAGGTCGGGATGGACACAGTACCCGGTTTTCAGGATGTTCTCACCTTGCGCCGCAGCCATCCTCCGTTCTTGTTCACGAATCGTGCTGTCCACATAACCGAGCTGGATGGCGTACTTCCTGAGAATGAGGATGATTTCGCCGGCTGTGTTGCCCCGTGGACAGCGGGTCCGGCACGACATGCACTGACCGCACGCCCATATCATATCCGACCGTAGCAGCTCTTCGATGTCGTTTTCGTTCTTGCGCTGCACGGTGTCGCAAATGCGGCGCGGGTCGTAGTCGAAGAATTCCGCCGCCGGACAAATGGCGGTGCAGATGCCGCAGTTCATGCACGCTTTCATGGCATCGTTGAAGCGGGCATCCTGCATGAGTAGGTTATAGAGATTTCCCATATTGTTTTCGTTTTAGAATTTCACTTTGTTCCAGCGCAGGCAACCAAGCAGCCACTTTGGCAGGGACTTGGTCGCATCGCGTTTTTTGAGGTCGATGAACCAACCTAACTTTTTGACTACAGGTATTTTATGTGTTTCCACAAATTCAATGAGTGTGCCGTCGGGGTCTTCGATGTAGGTGAAATGGCCGGAGGCGTCGCCCATGTCGAAACGGATGTCGCCAGGGCAGCTGTCCACGGTGAAGGGGAATCCTTTTTCCCGGCAAAATGCCCCCAACTCTTTCATATTCACCACGTCCATACAAAGTTGGATGTAACCGGGGTCGCCCCAGTAGCGGCCTTCGTAAATCTTTCGGGGCTGACGGTCCAAAGCCACTGCCAGTTCAATGTAGCTTTTCCCGAAAAGCTCGGAGAAAGCACCCTTCCGAGGCTGGCTGTGGGTGAGCAGCACGCGCCGGTATTGTTCGCCGCTGCCGGGCATCATCGACCAGTCGTCGAAAGTGCCGGTTTTGTCGTAAACCACCTCGTCGTAACCGAGGATGTCGCGGTAAACGGCCAGCGACCGTTCGATGTCGGTGACACCGATCATCACGCCGAGGGCGCCGCCGGACAATCGTTTCATATCCCGATAGACGGAGGGAAATTCCACCACTTGGAAGAAGTTGCCCCACGGGTCTTCCACCCAGAAAGTTTTTGTGCCGTCGGGAGCATCGACCAAGGCGCTGATTTTGTTGTATTTGGCACTGAGTTCCTGATGGAACTTTTCTGCATTGCGGCATTTGATTTTCATGGCGAAGATGCCGAGGTCGCCAGTTTGTACGGTGAACGGCACGGGCTGCGGCTTGCGTTCCGAGTATTGCCAGATTTCAAAACCGCCGCCGCCTTGCAGGTTGATGGCGATGCAGGCGTGCCGTTTCTGCGGCGCATTTCCCGTATAGGGGAGCATCCGCTCCGCCACGGTGTCGTCTTCCAGAATCTTGATGTTCATCTGGAACATTTCGGCATACCATTTCCACGATTCCGTGAAATTCTCCGTGCCGACGCCGACTTGTTGTATTCCTGATATTAAAAACATAAAATGATAAATTTCAAATAATTACATTGAACTGACTTTCCGAGCCAAGCGGGCGCAAAATCCAGGGAAGAACCGTTTGATGTAGGCCATCAGCAGTTCCGTGCTGCCCACCAACACCTCGCGTTTGCGCCGGTAAATGGCCTTCACGATTTTGTCAGCGGCTTTTTCGGGGGTGATGCCGTTGGCCTGCCCCGCATCCATCTTGCCGTGCTGCTTGCCCCCCTTGTCCAACGCATAGAAGGAGATGTTGGTACGCACGCGGCCCGGACAGACAATCGTAACACGCACATTCTGAGCGTAGTATTCGGCGTGCAGCGACTCAAAGAAACCGTACAGGGCGTGCTTGGCCGAGCTGTAGGCGCAGCGTAACGGGAAACCGAAACAGCCGGCAATGCTCGTGGTGACGGCAAATTGTCCGCCGCCATTCCCCAACATCTTGGGCAACAATGTCTTTGCAATGATAACCGGCGCAAAATAGTCAATGTCCATGATTTTGTGGATCATGGTCATTTCTGTATCCGCCACGGTGGTGCGTTGGCTGATGCCGGCGTTGTTGTACATCACGTCAATGTGGCCGAAACGGTTCCATGCCTGTTCCATCAGTGCCGGAAGGTTCTCCAAATCAGCAAGATTGTAGGGAAAAGTTTCCACAGCGGGAGCGCCGAGCTGAAGGCATTTCTGCTTCACCTCCAACAGCTTGTCCTCTTCAAGGGCGATAAGAAGAAGTTTAGCCCCCTCTTCCGCGAAACGGTAGGCGGTGGCTTCCCCGATTCCGGAGGAAGAGCCTGTGATACAAACGACTTTGTCTTTAAATTTCTTCATTTATTGAAGTCGGATTAAGGCTGCAAAAATACACCAAAAATCCAAACATTCACATTTTTTCACATTTGGATGAAAAAGCATCTACAGCTTCCGGCCGGCCTTCTTGAGCAACCGCTTCACCTTGCGGTATCGCTGCGTCAGCCAGTCCTCTACCAGTTGTTCCTCTATTTCAGGAATATCCAGGTTCTCTTTCTTGCGCCTTCTTTCGTTGAGAAAACGGATGTAGGCCCCGATGTGGCGCCGCTTCTTTTCATGGTAGATGGCATCGAACGGGATGAGCACACAGCTGTCCTCAATGTTGTGCATCAGACGGTTGACCGCCGTGCCGAACATGAGCATCTGGGAAGTGATGGCGATGTACGCGGTCACATTGGGCGGGACATTCACCCCCCTCATTCTGGCCGCCATCTTCAACAATTTGTAATCCTCCATCACATCCTCCTGATTCAATACCAGATTCATCAAATCGGGATCGGAAGCAGGCATCATTGCCAAATCCTCCCACGGGCGGACGAGCTCCTCCTTGTCGCCAAAATGTTTCCAGAAGAAATGGTAGATCAAGTCTTTGGTGATATGGTCGTAGGAAGGATAGAGGGTGATTTTGCCAAAGTAGTAAAGCAGATTCGGGTTTTTCATGATGATGGCCACCAAGCCGTCCCAAAGGTTGTCCATGGCATACAGGGACTTTGCGCCGTTCTTGGAACTCTGGTACGCCGGAACCACGAAATTGCGGCCCAGTTCCAAAACGTAAGGCAGATACTCGTCGATGAACTTCTGGGAAAAGTGGAACTGATGGGCACTTGCCATCACGGGCTGGCCGTTCTCATCGAAAACCGCATCCGCGCCATAGAAAAAACGGTAGCCGCCGACAATCGCCTCGTTGTCGGGATCCCAGACAATCAGCTGCTTATAGGGCTTTTCCATCTTGTCGTACTCATCCAAATCCAAAGCATTGCCCGTCGCACCGCCGGCCTCACGGAAAGTCAGTTCCCGCAGCCGTCCAATCTCGGTAACCACGTTGGGCGAATCGTGCCACGTAACGATATAAAGCTCGTTGTGCCCTTTGTTTGTATCCTCCAATTTCTTGGATTTGGTGAGTTCCGCTTTAAGCAGTTCAACCGGTACTGGATCAATTATTGCATTCATGATGATGGAATTTGTCAATCAATTGTGGATGGCCATGGATTGGAGATGATGCCTGCCATGTCAAGCATAGCGCTGTGTGCGAGGTCGCGAAGCCGTGTCACCTCCTCCTTTCGGGGTGCCTTGAGGTCGGGCACGATGGGGTCGCCCACATGGATGGTGAGCAAGGGACCGCTGTTGCTGAAAATTTTGCGCCAGCCGGTGCGGGGGCGGAACGAAATCATCATGGGAAGGACGGGGAGATTGTATTTGTAGGCCATGTTGAAAGCGCCGGTTTTGAAGGGCCGGAGCGGCGCGTAGTCGTACCAGCTGCAGCTTTCAGGGAAGATGTGGAACCATTGCTTGCGGTCGTGCAGCTCGTTCAATGCCTGGTCGAACTTCCGGAGCCCGCGGTAGTTTTCCGGAATGGCAATGCCGCCGATGTGCTTCATGAGGAAGCCGTCCTTGCCGTTGAACGCCTGCGCATACATGGGAATCCACGCCTTGCGGTAGCGCATGGCCTGCAAGACACACAGCATGTCCCACCGGTGGACGTGGTTGCAGACGGTCATCAAGCCGTTCGCAAAGAGCTTGCGGTTCTTGCGGATTTTCTTACGTCCTTCAATCTTGAGACCATAACGGAGGCGGTTGACAGGAAAAACCACCAGCCAAGTGGTGAGGTAGATGAGAATGTGCCAGATTTTGAACTTCAGCGACTGGTCGAGATAGGGGTAGGTCTCGTCAAACTGGATGTCCTTGGTTTTTCCACGAATGGGGGTCATCCTCGTCTGTGGATTGTCGCCGGGGAAATCCATTGCCGGCTCAGGGACAAACACGCCTTCCCTGACCTTGAAATTGCGATACGCCGGGCCGAAAGATGAATAGTCGTTGATCATTTTAACAGGATTTCAGGTATGTCAATCTGTTCATTCCGCATCGTTTCGATTTTTTCTTTCCCGATGGGAGTGAGGGAGAAGAACATCTGACGCTTGTCTTCTTTGCATAAATTTCTGGAAATAAGATTTTTCTTTTCAGAAGATGCGATTACCTTGGAGGCATTGGAGGCGGAAAGCCCCAATGCCTCGGCAATGGCACCCGACGAAAGTTCGCCCTTTTCCTTCAGGGTACACAGCAGCATCGCCTCGTTGATGTTCACATCAAACCGTTGCGAAAACTGCCGTTCCAGTTCGGCGATGGCGCGATTGATGTCGCGCACCCTGCATATAATCTGCTTGTCCATTTTGCATTAGATAAATAAGTTCACGCAAGCGTCCTCGGCGCGGTTCATGTAGGTGGCCACGCCGCCGATGGTCACGCCGTCGATGAGTTCCTCTTGTTTCACGCCCATCATGTCCATCGACATCTGGCAGGCGATGAATTCCACGCCGCTGTCCATGGCCTGCTGGCGGAGTTCCTCCAGCTGGCTGATGTTTTTCTTCCGCATGATGTTGCGCATCATCTTGTCGCCGATGCCGCACATGCTCATCTTCGAAAGTTTCAGCTTGCGGGAATCCGACGGCAGCATCCACGAGAACATCCGGCCGAAAAGGTCCTTGCTGACGGCGGGTTTCTTCTCTTTCTTGATGACACTCAATCCCCAGAAGGTGAAGAAGATGGAGACTTTGTGGCCGGTGGCGGCAGCGCCGTTGGCCAGCACGAAAGTGGCGAGGGCGCGGTCGAGGTCGTCGCTGAACATGATGAGGGTTTTGTTCTTCGGCACGGCGCCGCCCGCAGCGGGCATGGCCGGCTGTGCACCGCCTTTCTCAATGGTCACCGTATAGTAGCCGTTGTCGTTGGTCTTCGACAGGAAGCGGTTGCCGGTGGACTGGCACCATGCTTCGGCGTCTCTCGGGAAACCCGGGTCGGTGGCTTTCACCTCGATGCGCTGACCCGCGGCCATCGTGTCCATGTTCTTCTTCAGTTTCAAAATCGGGCCGGGGCACTGCAGGCCGCAGGCGTCCACTGTGATGTTTTTTTCGCAGGAATTTGCGGTATTTGTCTCGTTCATTTTTGTTTCGGTTGATTGGGAAAGGTTGGTTTCATGGCGGATGGTTTGGGTGGCCAAGGCGTAGGTCTTGTAGCCGCCGGAGAGGTTGCGAACGTTCTTGAAGTTACGGCCCGTGAGGATTTTCAGGGCGATGTAGCCGCGCAGCCCGATGGCACAGAATACGATGATGGGCTTGTCGGCGGGTATCTCATGAATGCGGCCGCGCAGCTCGTCCACGGGGATGTTGATGGCGTTGCGGATGGTGCCCAGGCTGTACTCGTCGGCGGTGCGCACGTCAATCAGCGTGGTGCCGCTCAGATCCATCTCCTTCAGCTCGCGCCAGTGGATGACGGGCATGGAGCCGCTGATGATGTTGGCGGCGGTGTAGCCCGCAATGGCGATGGGGTCTTTGGCTGCGGAGAACGGGGGCGCGTAGGCATGTTCCAGTTTGATGAGGTCGTAGATGGTGCCGCCGTTTTTGATGAGGAGCGCCACCTGGTCGATGCGCTTGTCCACGCCCTCGTGGCCCACACACTGTGCGCCGTAGAGCTTGCCGCTTTGCGGGTCGAAGGTCAGCTTGGTGGTCAGTTGGAAGGCTCCCGGGTAGTAGCCGGCGTGGGCGGCGGAAGAGGTGGTGGACTGCTCGAAGGCGATGCCCAGCTGTTGCAGTCGCTTGGCGGGGAGGCCGGTGGCGCCCACGGTGAGGTCGAACACCTTGGCGATGGAGGTGCCGATGGCGCCTTCGTACTCGGTGTGGTTGCCGAACACCATGTTGTCGGCCACGATGCGGCCTTGACGGTTGGCGGGGTTGGCGAGGAAATTCAGCCACGGCTGGCCCGTGAGCGGGTGAGTGAACTCGATGGCGTCGCCCACTGCGTACACGTCGGCGGCGGAGGTTTGCAGGTAGCTATCCACCTTGATACCGCGTTCCCCGAGCTCGATGCCGGCTTGAGTGGCCAGCTTCGTGTTGGCGCGCACACCCACGGAGAGCAGCACCATGTCGGCCATAATGTGCCCGCCGTCGGTGAAGCAGACACGCAGACGACCCTCTTCCTGCTCGAAGTGCGAGACGCCGGTTTTCAGCCACAGGCCGACGCCTTGGTCCATCAGGTGGCGGTGCACGTGCGAGGCGATGGAGAAGTCAACGGGGGCCATCACCTGGTCGGCCATCTCCACGATGGAGACTCTTGCGCCGGCATGTTGCAGGTTCTCTGCCATCTCCAGACCGATAAAGCCGCCGCCCACCACCACGGCATCCTGCACCTTGTGGGTGGTGAGGTACTGTTTGATGCGGTCGGTGTCGTCCACGTTGCGGAGGGTGAAGATACCTTCCGAGTCAATCCCTTTCAAAGGAGGCACCACGGGTGTGGAGCCCGGCGAAAGGAGCAGCTTGTCGTAACTTTCGGTGTAAGAGGTGCCGTCGGTTTTCTGCACGGTCACCGTTTTGGCGGTCGTGTCAATGGCGGTGACTTCGTTCTCCACGCGCACGTCGATGTTGAAACGTTGGCCGAAACCTTCGGGCGTTTGCACAAAAAGCTTGTCGCGGTCGGCAATCACGCCGCCGATATAGTAGGGGAGGCCGCAGTTGGCGTAAGAGATGTATTTCCCTTTTTCCAAAAGGATGATTTCCGCCGATTCGTCGGCCCGGCGGATTCGGGCTGCCGCGGTGGCACCGCCTGCCACGCCGCCAATGATCACATGTTTCATATTGTTTTGGTTAAAAATGATTTGACAAAATTTGAAAGTGCAAAAATAAAATATTTTCCTTTATAAAATATTTTTAATGGAAAATAATTTAAATCACAAAGTTCACAATTTTGTGGTCCACAAAGTGTAAATATCCATTGAGCATTACCATTGGGGAAAAAATCGTACTTTTGCCGTCACAAATTCCTGTTATGAATGCTCCTTTCAACATCCGTCCGGCGCGGCCCGAGGAGGCCGGCTTAGTGCTTGAGTTCATCAAGAAACTCGCTGTATATGAGAAATGTGCCGATGAGGTGGTTGCCGACGAGGCCACCCTGCGCCACTCCCTGTTTGTGGAACGTTCCGCCGAGGTGGTCTTTGCCGAAGAGGACGGCGAGGTGGTCGGCTTCGCCCTGTTTTTCCACAACTTCTCCACCTTCGTGGGGCGCAAGGGACTGTATCTGGAAGACCTTTTCATCCTTCCCGAGAAACGAGGAAGGGGCTACGGGAAGGCTTTGCTCAAGTACCTGGCCAACCTTGCCGTGGAGCGCAACTGCGGCCGCATGGAGTGGATATGCCTCGACTGGAACCACCCCGCGCTGAAGGTTTACAGAAGCATCGGCGCCATCCCGATGGACGAATGGACGGTGCAGCGACTGGATGAAGCCGCCCTGAAACGGTTTGCTGCATCGTGCGATGGCGACGGCCAATAGTGAAAAAGTTCCCCTTCTATGTAGAAGGGGTGGCCGCAGGCCAGGGTAGTAGGATTTCAATTTGATTTTTTCAATTTTCTATACAACTACCCCGCACTTCGTGCACGCCTTCTTTCCAAGAAGGGGAATATTCTCCCGCATTCACCCCGCGGCACGGGCGGCAGGTACAGAAGGACACTACAAGTGATGCCGCGGAAAGAGAATGATTCAACAACTACTTTGTCAGGTGCTAATAGTAGCTAATCACCCTTTCTAACGTTTCGGTGAGTTCTAAAACATCCTCGCTGTCGCCTTCATAACGGCAACGCTTGATCCAGTTGCCGTGACCATCATATTCATACGTGTATTTCAACACCCTGAACGGACCACTCTCATCCTGATAGACTTTCTCCAACAAAAGGTTACCGTACGTGTCATACTCCCATGTTTGATGTATAGCGTTACGGGTGTAGCGTGCAAAAGCTTCATTGATAAAGAATGTCCCAGACAGCGCCTCTTTACTGACTATCCTGCCTATGGAATCGTATGACGAAACAATATGGGCCCTGAAAGTTCTCTCTTTCCCGTTGGTTTCGTATATTTTAAATTCAATCTCCCTTCCGACCGAGTCATATTGGTAATAATAATCCCACCCTCTAGGTTTCCAGTCACCAATTAAATAGTCTCGTGTTACATGATGCTGATCGTCATATTCATATCCATGATTGAAATATGATTCCTTGCAGTCGCAAAGATTTTTTTTATTGAACTTCTCGCATCTGCCTTCAAAAATCCTATTGCCGGATTCATCATATTCATAGATGTCCCTTCTCCAACCGTTATCGAATCTTTTTGAATGGACAACACAATTCCCTTGTGCATCATAACAAAACACATCCGTTGTTTGATTGTCTTTCTTTGATCTTGAAGATGAAATGGAGACAAGTTGGCCGTTCTCATTCAGGTTAAAATGGGTAGTGCGATATGAACGGAAATAATACTCTGTCATACGGACAAGCTTCCCCTGTTCATCATATTCAAGTTCAGTGGTTTGATAGTCTTTTTTGATTGAAACCAATCTGTCGTCTTTAAATGAATACTTCTCTTCTTCCATTTTGTATGGACCAGTGGTTTCATTGTCTTTTTTTGCATTAAAGAATTCAAGAGGAAGAGCTTTCTTTTTGGAAACAGGAATACCCACCGTGTCATCAAGTTCAAGTCTTTTTTCAACGTATTTCTTTATGTTGCCCAATGTGTCGAATGTGTACAGACAATAGTCTCCGACGTATGCGACCCTTCCACCTGGTATAAACGTAACCTTTCTGACATTGGAGGTCTGTTCCACTTTCTTCACCCGCCCATTCAAGGATATCTCCATGCTTTGATTGATGAGGAAAAGTTTCTCCTGAGGATAGGGTTCTGTATAGACAAATTCAGTGCGTGTGGACTGGGCCCGAATGGCGAGACATAGCGCACATATACAAAATGAAAGTAGTATTGTTCCTATTTTTTTCATGGTGAAATAAAATTGCAAAAATTGGATTGGCCATTTCGGTGGCAAAGATAGACTTTTTTCGGATTTCTCAGGTTCAGTAATTTTTTCGTATTTTCGCTGCCTGAAAAATTTTACCATAATGAATAAAAAACTTACCCTTTTCCGCACGATCATGCTTTTCTGCATGGTCTCCCTTTTTTTCTCTTGCAGCAACAAGCAGGGACAAGAGCAACCGAGTGACACTGCCGCTTTTAAAGAGAATCCCGACATGGAGTACCGCACGCTGGGCAGCACCGGCTTGCGTGTGGGCGTAATCGGTCTCGGCTGCGGCGGCTTTGAGGAGATTGACTCCGCCACCTCCCGCGAACTCGTCACCTACGCCCTCGACCACGGCATGAACTACATGGATCTCTACGACCCCAACCCCAAGGTGCGCAGCAACATCGGCTACGGCCTCGGCGACCGCCGTCAAGAGATGATTATCCAAGGACATGTGGGCTGCTTCTGGAACGAGGAAGGCAAGTACGAACGCACCCGAGACGTGGAAAAATGCAAAATCGGCTTCGAGGACCTGCTGACGCGCCTGCACACCGACTATATCGACATCGGCATGATGCACATTTTTGACAAAATGGAAGATTGGGAAGCTGTGCAGGGCAGCGACTATCTGCAATATGTGAAAGACCTGAAAGCACAGGGCAAAATCAAGCATATCGGTGTGAGCAGCCACAACGCCGAAGTGGCCCTGGCCATCGCCAAGAGCGGACTGGTGGAGGTGATCATGTTCAGCCTCAATCCCGCCTTCGACCGTGTGCAGTCGGGCAATAACCCGTGGGATCCCAAGACCTTCGACAACATGCTGCCCGGCATCGACCCGGTGCGGGTGGAGCTGTACGATTACTGCGCCCAGCATGACATTGCCATCACGGTGATGAAGACCTTCGGCGGCGGCGACCGCCTGCTGGATGCGGAGAAGTCGCCCCTGAAAGTGGCACTCACCCGCGACCAGTGCTCCGCATACGTGCTGGCCAAGCCCTGTGTGAAGGTGGTGCTCTGCAGCATCGACAGTGCCAGCAAGGTGGACGAGTACCTGCACTACCTGAAAGCCACCGACGAGGAGAAGGACTACAATGCCGCCCTCAACAAACAGACGGCGCTGGTGGATAACGGCAACTGCACCTACTGCACGCACTGTGCCCCCTGCCCTGTAGGCATCGACATCGCCAAGGTGAACCAGCTGCTCGACAAGGCCCAGCAGGCCGGCAAGGTGACGCCCGAGCTGGCTGCCGAATACAAGGCACTGAAGCACCATGCCGGCGAGTGCGTCCAGTGTGGCCAGTGCGAGGGCCGCTGTCCTTTCAACGTGGCCATCCGCGAGAAAATGAAAGAGGCGGTGAAGGTATTCGGGTACTAAAAACGACATATCTCCAAGTCGTACCAATATTTCCGCAACTCGGGCGTGGGCTTGGGTTGCGGAAACCATTTCAAACAACCGTAAACTACTTGTTCTCTTTCACTTTTTAGGCATCGTATCCTCACCACAATGAAACTGAAGAAACGAAAACTCAAGTATTCCGCAATATTCTTCCTCTGCTGGTTTGCCCTGTTGGTCTTTCTGGTTGATGGCGTGCTGAAATTCCAGACATTGGTGGATTATTTCGGGTCGTACGCTCTTGTAGAGGTTGCGCTATTGCTGTTGGTCATTCTGCCAACATTGGCGGTTTACCTATTTACAAAAGAATAAGGGGTTAACAGGGAATGATCACCATGGTTCGTTCTCACCAGCTCCATACCTATCGCAATGGCAAGAAAGTATTATTGCTGGCTTGTAAATCGGCACCTAAATACACCAACCGTATATTGTCCACCCACACCACATTGCCCGGGCATCCCGTATAGGGTTCTTGACAACCGGAAGATATTTGCAGAATGAGGTGTGTGGGCGTCACATCTGACCGGTAACCCACCTCTTGGATCGGCACCATTTTCCCTTTGGAATTCCGGGCCATGAAACGGTTTTTGGAAATCTTTTCCCATGATTTGTAATCGGGCAAACTGGTGATGTCGCCGTAGCGGATAGACAACCGATGATTGTTCTGCCAGTTAGGAATGCTTTGGGTGATGTGTTCCGATGCCGTGCCGACTCTGTAGGCGAAAATGTTTCCGTCTGCATCCTCCCAGCGGTGTTGCAGAAGCAGCACAATCTCACCGGCATCTTGCCCTTTCACCGTGGTCACTTTGGTGCCACCAGTCGCATGGACCATATCCTTCCCTTTTTGTATCAAAGCTTTATAATCAAGCATTAAAGCTATAGGACGTTTTGTAAAGGGAATACCCATGTCGATGGCTTTCATCGGGTTTTTGGCACCTTCCAACGTCGCGGGGTCAATAAGCCGGCCAGTGAACATACTGCCCGTTGCCAAAGCCTTGAGGTCAATCCCAATGGCCGTAACCTTATGCAGCGTGGTTTCCAGGCGACAGCAGTAACCGTTCCCGCGCCGTTCCGGCGTGACCGACACTGCGGCTTTCTCCACACCGCACACCTTGGCGTAGGCATTGCTCGTCCCCCACGGTGAACCATTTTTCCCGTACGGGTACGGCTTGTTTTGACGGATGGTGTCGGTCTTGGCGATGACATACAAGGCACGGGTCTTTCCGCCTAACAAGACAGACTCTTTGATGTACCGTACCGTCCAAGAGTCCATCTTACCGTAGGGCAGATATTCGATTTTTTCTTGAGCAAATAAAGAAAGACTCACAAACAGCAACATCGACCAAAGGGCTGCCACTCTGCGCAATATGTTTTGACTATGGGGTTGTGCAACAGGGGTGGGATGCTGAGAATCAACATTCTTTTGTTCTTGCATCTCTGTATCCAACATTTGTTCAAACTTCGCCACTGATGCGGCAAGGCCGTAATTGCGACCGGATTGACGGTACTGCTCTTCCATACGGGCCTTCTCTTCGGGATGATCAAGCCAATAATCGATGGCACGTGCCAGATCTTTCGGGTCGCCGGGCATGAACAGGCTGCGACCGTCCAAGGCGAACTGGGGCGTGGCACTCACATGGCTGTTGGCGATAATCGGAACAAGGCCTGTGGCAAACGCCTCGATGCAACTGATCGCCTCGCTCTCCATGTCCGATGCATGCACGTACAAATCCGTTTCCAACAGGTGCTCAATCAGCTCGTTTCGTCCCACATACACAAACTGCGGCTGGTGTTTGAGGTCTTTCCCCAGCTCTACATATTTGTCATACTCGGGGCCTCGTCCAGCAAACACCAATTGAATACGGTCAGCATATTTGCTGTATTTAACTGCATTGATAATCACATCCTGACGTTTCTCCTGACTCAAACGTCCAATCATCATAATCTTTATTAGGGAATCCTTGCCCTTCGTCTGTACCCATTCACCCTCCGCTTTTCTTTCCCCCGCTTCCATGAATGCTTCTTGGATGCCGTTGGAGATGGGATAGATCTTGGCCGTATAGCCCCGCTCTGCAATCATATCGCCCATAAATTTTGAAGGAACATGGACGTGACGCACGCGGTTGTAAATGTTCTTGCGGAAAGAACGGTAGAACAGTTCATTAAACCACTTCACTTTTCCCATACTGACCGAAGAAGTCATATTTTCCGGCTGGATATGGAAGGCTGCCGTGACCGGTTTCCCTATCCGATTGCAGTATTTGACAGCCTCCATTGAAATACCGAAAGGCACGAAGATGTGCACGATGTCGGCCCAGTCGCACGCAGCATGCACGACGGCGGTGTCGTTGTACGCGAAACTGAAATCGTGTTTGTTCATCAGCGGTTGGAAAACAGGCATGTGGAATTTCGCCGTGCGGAAATCACCGTCTGTCAGACTTTCGGCCGAAGAGTTGGTCGGGCTGTCCCAACACAATGCTTTCACTTCGTGGCCACGGCGACGAAGTTCCCCCGCAAAACGCTGGGCGGAAATGGACGTACCATTGTTGGTCGTGTAAAAACTGTCGATGACGAACAAGATTTTCATAGCTATTCTATTTTGAAGATTATTTTTAAACAAAAGATTTTGTCATTCATAATTGCTTCAAAATAACGATGTTGGTTAAAAAATAATACTCCTGAATGATAGGAAAATTGTTCTAATTCTACTAAAAAACATCTGGTACATTTTGAAAATTGTTGTATTTTTGCACCTAAATTGTTTTAATTCGTAGATAAGTAAAAAATAGCCGATACTATGGAGATACAAGACGAGAACAAACTTGAAATCGTTGATTTCTCACAATTCAAATGGCGGGCTTTTATCCCAGGAGAAACTATAGTGGAGGATTTTAGTGCTATGAAATTTTCCGGACGAATAGAGGATATTGTTCCGGAACACTATTTCCCTGCCACCTATACTTTGCAGGTGATAACTGCCGGTACTTGCAAGGTAAATATCAACAACAGGGTCTATGAATTGTCGGCCAACAGCGGTTATTTCACTTCACCGGACTTTTTGCTGAAGCGTCCGGAACCATCAACCACTACTGTGGAAATGTATATCCTATCGTTTTCACCCAAAATGGCTAAAGAATTGACTTCTCCATTCTCGCTGTCGCAACTCGCACACGTGTATATGCACCCCACTTGGCAAATGAGTGAGAGAAAAACACGAGAGATGGCACATTATATGGAATTGATACGAGAAGTGATGGAGGATAAAAATCGCAAAGCGGCATTATATCTCCTCAACTCGTTGATATTCTGTCTTTCTGATTATTATGAAGAAGAACCTCCGCAGGCGCAAATTCCCCGCAGTGAAGAGATAACAGGTCAATTCCTTGTGCTGGTCGATGGTAATTGTCACCAACACCACTCCCTCGACTGGTACGCCTCCAAGCTATGTCTCACTACACGCTATGTGGCGAATACGGTTAAGCAGACGCTTGGTTTCACGGCCAGCTCCTGCATTGAACGGGCACTTGTGCAACGAGCCAAAGTGATGCTGTCCACCTCAGCAACCCCCATTCAGCAAATCGCCGACCGCCTTGGCTTCCAGAACCAGAGCCATTTCGGCACGTTCTTCAAGCGTCACGAGGGTTGCTCACCCAAAGATTTCCGCACACATAACAACAAGATAATTCAGCTGTCATAACATTAGAAAAACTTGAAGAAAATATGACCCCCGAAGAAACCCGCCTATTAGAATTCGATGCGGTAATCCTACAAAACGAGAATATGGATGCCGCTTACGTGGAGGTACCATTCGACATCAAAGCGATGTTCGGCAAAGGCTGTCTGTTGGTGCACGCCACTTTCGACAATGTGTCCTACGATGGCCAAATCGTGAAAATGGGCACGCCGTGCTATATCATCGGGATACGGAAGGACATCCGCAAACAGATTGGCAAGAGCTTCGGTGACCTAGTGCATGTCACTTTTTGTGAACGAGATACCAAATCCCACCACAATGATAAAAATTGACACCACCAATATGTGTTCGCACCTGCAGAAAAAAATGTTTGAAGAGGACGGTGTGTATCATGCTCTATGGATGGCCATGCAAGATGACCCCGAACTGACCGCTGTGGTTCGTTCCCGCCAGCTCCACATCTATCGCAACGGTAAGAAAGTATTGGTGTTAGCTGGAAAATCGGCACCTAAAATCATCCAAGACGACAATCTTATACAATATTTATAATTCTTTGTCGTATCTTTGCATTCAATAAAAAAAGAAGATGATATCAAAACGTGCAAGACAATATATTGGAATCTTGGCAGCAATAGTGGCCTACTATATCATCCACGAGGGAGCTCACCTGCTGGCCGCCCTGCTGCAAGGCGTATTCAAACAAATCAATTTCATGGGATTAGGCATACAGATTGACGTCTTTGCCGACCAGATGAGCGACACGCAGATGGGTATTTTCTGCCTTGCGGGAGCGGTTGCCACCTTTATTTGTGGCTGGATT
>JAEEGJ010005053.1_pt1 | contig 42591 bp, 39 predicted proteins | sample 8958761 | NCBI WGS metagenome assembly JAEEGJ01 (sample SAMN16246546, study PRJNA631951) | gut metagenome | biome: gut microbiome; feature: rumen; material: RS-attached | host: Bos | place: Iran: Karaj | collected 2018-10
AACCCGAGATTCTGCTGCATTGTCAGCTCCACCATTGCAGGATTCACCTTTGCCTACAATTCCCAACAGTTCAAGCTCACGGGCTGGAGCAACGACATTGTCCGCGACAACGCTTCGGAGATGCTGCTCATCAACAAGAAACAATTCGTCCCGGCCACCGCTCGCCACGGTCAAGGCTTCTCCTCTTTCGATGCCCAATACGACGAACTCAACGTCAAGGTACGTGTGTTTGTGGCTACCGAACGCCTTGAGAAGTACTATCAAATCAAGATTGAGAATAAGACCAACGAAGATACCGAGCTCCAACTCGACATGGTGTATAAACTCGTGATGGGCACCACCGAGGAAAAGACGGCACGTTACCTCTACTCCGAATGGGACGAGAACTCAAACAGCATCTTTGTCCGCAACGTCTATCACGATCTGTATCGCGACACATGGGTACAACTCACCGCCTTGTGCGAGGACGATCCAGAGAAGCAATACGACTATTCACTCAAGTTCCCGAACCGCAAACGTCTTGGCATGAAGGTGCATATCCCGGCCAAGGGGGTGCGTGAGGTTGATTTCGTCATCGCCGTCATCGAGGATCGCAATATGGCACCGGCTACCTATAGCACTGCTGATATTTACAAGGAATTCGATGCCGTGACCCATTTCTGGGACGAGAAACTTGGTCACATCCAAGTGGAAACGCCCGACAAGTCGCTCAACTATATGTTGAACCGCTGGTACCTGTACCAAGTGTATGCCTCACGCCTCTATGCACGCGCTGGCTTCTACCAAGTGGGCGGTGCCACTGGCTTCCGCGACCAGCTTCAGGACGTGATGAGTTGCCTTTACAGCGATCCCGACTACGCCCGTCGTCAGATCCTCGACCACGCCGCACATCAGTTCCCCGAAGGCGATGTGCTGCACTGGTGGCATGAGAGCCTTAAACTCGGCGCCCGCACTACCTTCAGCGACGACTACCTGTGGCTCGTTTATGTCACTTACCAATACATCAAGGTCACAGGCGACCTCAACATCCTTATGGAAGAGGTGCCGTTCTGCCAAGCCGATCAACTCGCTCCTAACGAAGCCGAACGCTGCCTGAATTACTCGGCATCCGACAATAAAGCCACGCTGTTCGAACATCTACGCCGTTCCGTCAACCGCTCCATGGGACGTATCGGTGCCCACGGCCTGCCGCTGATGGGCTGCGGTGACTGGAACGACGGCATGAACCGCGTCGGCATCGGCAACAAGGGCGAGAGCGTGTGGGTGGCCTTCTTCCTCTGCGACCTGTTGCCCAAGATGGAAGAACTCACCCAGAAGATGCCTGATGCCGATCTCAGCTACTGCGAAGAGCTGAGCCAGTTCCGCAACCGCCTCGTCAAGGCTTTGCAAGACAATGCTTGGGACGGCTACTGGTTCCTCCGCGCCTTCTTCGACAACGGCAACCCCATGGGTTCACGCAACAACACCGAGTGTCAGATCGACCTTATCTCCCAGGCATGGAGCATCCTCACCGATGTCGCAACACCTGAGCAGAAACAGTCCATCTTCCGTGAGACTGACAGCCGCTTGGTCAACCGTGCCCATGAGATCATCCAACTGCTCACGCCTCCATTCAAGCACTCCACCGACGATCCAGGATACATCATGCAATATCCTGAAGGCGTCCGCGAGAACGGCGGTCAGTACACCCACGGCGCCATGTGGTACATCATGGCACAGCTCAAGGAAGGCCGCATCGACATGGCTTACTTCCTCTACTCGCTGATCAACCCGATACACCGCACCCAGACCCTCGCCGATGTGTTGAAATACAAAGTGGAGCCGTACTGCATCGCAGCCGACATCTACAGCAACCGTCAGCATCCTGGCCGCGGCGGCTGGACATGGTACACGGGATCAGCGTCATGGGCTTACAAGACCGGTATCGAGAACATTCTCGGCTTCCACAAGGAAGGCGACACCCTCACCATCGATCCGCATGTGCCCACCGACTGGGAAGGCTTCACCATCCGTTACCGCTTCGGCAGTAGCACCTATGTAATCCATTACAACACCCCGAGTGCACACATCGCTCCTACCGTCATCCACCTCGTGGACGATGGACAGGAACACGAAGTGATAGCTTAAAGCTAACTCACAACGCTAACAATACTGCTGGATTGATTCCCTTCTTGCATCACTTGAATCTGGACGGGAATGCTTTCTTTCACCGTGTCCACGTGGCTAATGATGCCCACATGACGGCCATTGGCACGATGCAAGGCACGAAGCGTGTTGATGGCATTCGATAACTCCTCTCCGCTGAGCGAGCCGAAGCCTTCATCGATGAACAAGGTATCGACAGCAAGGTTTTGCCCGATATCCGACAGGGCCAATGCCAAGGCTAACGACACCAAGAAGCTCTCACCCCCACTCAATGTGGTGACAGTTCGAGTGGCGTATCCTTGATAGGCATCCACCAACGACAGGTGTAACGTTCCTCGAACCACCTCAAGCGAATAACGGGGATGCATCGTCTTCAAATAGTTGTTGGCGGAATGAAGCAGGTTGCCTAAGATGAAACTCTGGGCAATCTTTCGGAACAGGCTACCGTCGGCACTGCCGAAATGATCGCAGAGTCGTTTCCATTGGGCATACGACTCTGTCAACGCTGTGACGCGTTGCTGCAGTGCCTCCTTGTCTTTGCGCTGGTTGGCATCCAACTCCAACGCCTTGGTGATCTCCACGCGCTCCTCCTTTAAGGCGTTGACGCGCTTATCAAGGTCGGCGATCTTCTTATCGAGCAATTCGGGAGTGTCGTTCACCTGCACAGCCGCCAAACGCTTTTCGGCATCTTGTTTTTTCTGCACAGCCGCCGCCTTCAGCTGACGGTTGGTATTCAATCGTGCCAACAAGTCGTTCCAATAGGCTGAAAGCCGCTCCATGTCTTGCGATTCATCCACTTTGATAAGATCCCAAGATGGTAGCACTGACACAACCCTTGACTGGAGTTCTTTCACCTCCTGGAGCGTTGTCTCAAACTCTTTCAGCTGACGGTCAAGTTCTTTGACGCGTTCCTTGTCGTCCATGAACTGCTTAGCCTCTTCCTTCAGCTGATTAGCAAACGAGGTCATGTCGGTATGCCAATCCACCGACCACTCTTGATCCTTAAGCAAGGCATCCACCTCCTGCCCCATCTCGCTGACGTTCTTCTCCAACTCAGCGACAGCGGCAAGCTGATTCAGCTGTGCCCGTTTCTCGTTAACCTGCAGCTCCAAACGCTCCGCTTCCGTAATGCGAAGGCCTAACTGATAAGCCTCGTCTTCTTTCGCTTGCTTCAAAGGCTTCAACCTTTCCGTCGCTTCAGGCATGGTTTGAATGCCCTGTTTTGAGGCATCCGAAAGGAAGCGTTGTGTTTCGCGTTGAAGCTCAGCGCTGGACTTCGCCAGGTTCTCAGCGTTCTGCCCATGTTGGCGCTTTTTGGCTTCAACATTGGCTTTTAAGCCATTCAGCTTATCCGTCAGAGCTTCCACTTCCAGCTTCTGACGTTCGTATTTAGATAGGTTTTCCTGATAGACTTGATCCAACTCCGATTCCACGGGCAGCGCCTGTTGCAAGGTCTGTTGGCAGACGGGACAAACACAGCCTTCTTTCAAGGTGGCACGGATTTGTTTCGACCATTGGTCGACAGTTTGGGCGCTCAGGTTTTTGATGGTCTCGAGCGAAGCCAGCAACTCCTTCCCTGCCTTCAGTCTCTCCTGATGCACGGGCAAAGTCTGTTCAAGCTGTTCCACTTCGGCCCAAAGGTCTTTGTTTTGTCGTTCAAGCTCACTTTGACGCTTGCTTTGATTGGTCAAGACATCCAATCGGGTCAGCAGGTTCTGCAGCTCATTGGCCGTCTTGACGAGCGTTTCTTTTTGTGTGCGCAAGCCAGGCAGATTCATGGCTTTCAGCCGTTCTTCGTCGGCTTTCAGTGCTGCATCCAATTCATTGAAAGTAACCTTTGGAGCCTCCTGACGTTTCAGCTGAATCTGCTGTTGTGCCTTGTAGATTGACCGCAACAATTGAAGAATGGTTTGGCTCTGTTCATAGACGCCCACCTTCTTCTGTTGGCTTTCAATCTTATTGTTGAGGGAATCCTGCTGGCTCTTCAAGCTCTGCATCCGCTGCTCCATGCCTTGTTTGCCTTTCAGTCCTACCTCATAGTTAGGTTTCAGTTGGGTCTCCACCTCTTGGTCAAGCCGTTGGATTTCGGTTTGCCGTTCTTCCACCTCTTTCAGGTCGCGGCGGGCCTCCACCGCTTGTTCCCACTCTTTGACCAAAGCTTCGTTTTCAGAAGCAATAGCTTGGCTTCTGGCGGTTTTCGTTTGAATCTCTTCCTCGCTCAACAGCGTGATGCCACTGAGTTTTTCCGTCTCGGCTTTCAGGCTTTCGCGTCTCTCTTTGGTACGCTCAAAGATCCTTGCACCGATCCTCGAGAAAATCTCCGTTCCAGTAATCTTTTCCAAGATGGCGGCTTTCTCGCTCTCGTCGCTTTTCAGGAACTTGGTAAACTCACCTTGAGCCAATATGGTAGTGCGGCAAAACTGCTCAAAATCGAGACCGACAGCTTTTTCGACGGCATTACGGATGCCTTTATCCTTATTGGTGCTGCCAATCAACACCTCTCCCGATGTCAGGTTATGCAGGGTCCATACATCTGGACTGAGTGCTGAGGTGGCTTTCTTCAAGGCGCCACGCTGCACATGCCATTCCGCTTCATAGCTATTGCCGTCAGTGCCGTCAAACACCAATCGGGCGCTTGCCTCACCTGTGTTTTGGCGCATCAATTGCCTCGGGTCGCGACCTGAGAGGTTGTCCTCATTGGCATCGATTCGGTCACGTGTGCCTGCATTGACACGGGGTGTGGTGCCATATAAAGCCAAGCAGATGGCATCGAGGATAGTGGTTTTACCGGCGCCAATCTTTCCAGAGATCAGAAAGAGATCGCTACTCTTCAAGGGCTCGGCATCGAAGTCGATGAAGGCATCCTCGATAGAGGCGATATTATGGATATACAGCTGTTTAATCCTCATCGTCCAACCCTTTCATCACTTCGTTAAACAGCACCATTAATTCTTCGTCACAGGATTCCCCTTTGGCTTCAAGGTACATCTTAGCCACCTCCGCAGGGTTCATCTTTTGGAACTCGGTAGTAGTCAGCTCCTGATAGCCGTTGCTTTGATTTGGCTGCGCTTTGCGTTTCGCATTGATCAGGCATAAACGGCATTGCTTTCGTGATGCGATCTGCTGAGCCTCAGTATTCGCCATCACTGGCAGATAGCCTTCGACCAACACATTGAGACGAATATACGCCGGAATGTCGTCAGGGAACTCCTCAAACTGTTGTCTCACCGTCTCCCATTCCTCAAAGCCTTCCAAGGGCAGATTCACCAACGGTCGTGGGTTTTCAATCGCCACTGTGCGCACCGATGGCATATCGCCATGCTGTACCAATTCCACAATGCTAACGCTGTGTTCCTTGTCACCCATAGCCTCGTCGAAGCTGACAGGGATCGGGGTGCCGCAATAGCGTGCCTTATGGTTGGTGCCACGGACGAACTGCGTGCGATGAATATGGCCTAAGGCAATGTAGTCATAGCCTTCGCCAAACACCTCGGCACTTTGGCAGTCGATGCCGCCGACCATGGTCTCAGTTGCGTTATCATGTCCCTTGAAATCACCACCCGTGACGGCTAAATGCGCCATCAGTACCACAGGGAGTTGCGTCGAACGATTCATCTCGTCGACTTGCGCTGAGAGACGCTTGAAGAAATCATCAGGCATGTTACGGTCGGCAGCGTATGGCACCGCTACCACATAGCCCTTGTCTCCTACCTTAATTATATAGTCATTGGGATCTGCCTCCCGGCTTACGTTGCCCAGCATGCTCACGTTCATCCGTTCCCAAGGGGAATGGAAGATCATCAACTTACTGCTGCTGTCGTGGTTTCCAGCGATGCAAACGATCCGCATCGTCGGACAGGCTTCATGGATTTTGGTCAGGGCATCCGAAAACAGGGTTTGCACGGATGCGGACGGCTGGGTGGTATCGTACACGTCACCAGCCAACAGAAACACATCGGGTTGCTCCTCACAAACCAACGCCGTCATCTGGTTGAGCATGGAAAGTTGCTCTTCCCTTCGGTCATAGTTATACAACAAATGACCCAGATGCCAGTCGCTGGTGTGTAAGATCTTCATCAGCGCATCTCGTAGGTGTTAATAATGCCAATGGCTTCTTCCAACACCATCTTGACGAGTGCGTTGTCCTTCATACGATAAGTCAGCTCCACCGATGAGTAACCGCCTCTTGGCACCTTGCCTTTGACGGTGATGACGACATGGCGCAGGCCATCTTTTTCAGTAACTGTAGTCTCTGCGTTATTGTCGATAGCGGCCTGTTCCCAGTTGCCCGAGATGCAGTTCAGCAAAGTAGAGCGCTGCAAGCCAACCATCTTCACTTTTGAAGCATCCAATATGGTCTGCTTACCATTGAGGTTCAATGACACCGTATTGCCTGAGATATAGAAGAACTCGCCAAAAGGATCGGTATAGTCCATCGTCAGGTGATCAACGCCGTCAAAATTTAGGTGACCGGTCATCTCCGTGGTCTTACCCGTTACCTTCACCAAACGGGTTTGGGTGAAATCTGCATCATATTGCTTTTGTGCGAAAGCCACCACTGAGAGCAGCATCGCCACGATCATCAAGCCAAAACGTCTCATTTTTTCAAGCTATCTAAGAAAGCGACCACGTCGCCAACGGTTTCAAACTTGGCCAATTCCTGATCGGGAATCACAATGCCGTAATCGTCTTCAAGGCGCATTAACAGTTGGAGGATATCCACTGAGTCGGCGCCGAGGTCTTTTTTGATTTGCGCATCAAGGGTCACCTTTTCCGGTGATACTCTAAGTTGACGCGCTAAGATTTCTTTTACTTCATCAAACATAATTGAACTTTTATCTCTTATCTTTTATCTAATACTCGTAATGTTCGTATTTCATAATTATTTCTTCCATCTTCGATGACAATGAGCTGACCTCCATCTTGTAGGCTTGTTCGATGCACTTCTCCACTGCCACCGCTTTGCTTGAGCCGTGTCCCTTGACCACCGTCTTCGATGTCCCGAGCAACACGCTGCCGCCGTAGTTCTGGTAGTTCATGAACTCCTTTTCATCGGCGAACATCTTCTTCATCAGGAAAGCACCTATCTTGTACAAAGTCCTTGAATAGATGTCTTTCTTCAGCTTCTTCAACAGTTCAAGAGCGGTTCCCTCTGTGGTCTTCACCAGCACGTTGCCTGAGAAGCCGTCGCACACCACCACGTCGTAGCTGCCTGACAGCAAATCGCGGCTCTCCATATTGCCCACAAAATTGATTTCAGGGGTCTCTTGTAGCAAAATGTATGCCTTTTGTCGTATCTCGTCACCTTTTTCTGCTTCTTTTCCTACATTTAGCAGTGCAACTCTCGGTCTTTCAATGCCATAGACTTTTTGCATATAGAGGCTCGACATGATGGCAAACTGGCGCAGATGCTCTGGAGTCACCTCCACATTGGCGCCGCTGTCGCAGACGCCCACGATGCCGCCGTTCATGGTAGGCAGGATGGGGCAAAACGCCGGGCGGATCACGCCTTTCACACGTCCGATGCGGGTCAGAGCCGCAGCCACCAAGGCGCCAGTGGAGCCAGTGCTCACCATGGCGTTGATGTCGTCACGGTCACGCAACATACGCACCGCCTTGATCATCGAGCTTTCCTTCTTCAGGCGGATCACGTCGATGGGACGCTCATCGCAACCGATAACCTCGGGAGCGTGGACGATCTCCACTCGCTTAGTATCGTATGTCTTCCCAGCGAGATAGTCCTTAATGGTTTTCTCGTCGCCAGTAAAAATCAGATACAAGTCCGGGGTCTTGGCCAATGCCGCCAAGGCGCCGTCAATATTGGCTTGCGGGCTATGGTCGCCCCCGAAGCAGTCGATCAATATCTTAATCATATCACACTAATTTCTTGACAAAGCAACGGTAATGCTTGACCACTTGTGAGTCAAAGCGTTTCCAGAGATTCAAGATGGGATAATTGTCCTCCAGGTTAAGGTTGGTATCGGCATACTCGATATCCTTTCTCTTAAGCATGTCGATCAAGCCCATGCATACCACCACACTAACGCCACGATTAAACCAAACAGGATCAACACCCACCAAGCAAAGGTCAAGAACCCTTGGTTTCCTCATGGTCTTCAAAACCCTGATAAGCGCTCCTGGAGTCAGATGTCCGCTTGTTTTACGAACGGCATCGGCAATACCAGGAAATGCCAGCCCAAAACACACCATCTTGTCGTTCTCATCAAGGATCACAGCTGCATTTTCCACACGGATGACCAACTTGAAGTTCTCAATCATCATCTTCTTCATGCCTTCAGTGAAAGGCACGGTGCCATAGAGCATGTCATACGACTTATCCAACAGTTCAAAGATGCCGTCAGCATATTTTTTGAGGAAATCCTTAGTATTCTTGGACTTTCCAATATGCAGATTGTAACGCTTCAACACAAATTCAGCCAACTGATGCATCTCGCCGTCATAATCCTTGGGGACACGTATGTTACTACCTGACCAATCCACTTCTTTCTGATAACCGTAGTTCTCCAGGAAGGTCTGATAATAAGGATAGTTGTAGTTCTCCTCGAAAGTAGCTGGCTGGTCAAAACCATCGATCAACAAGCCTTCACGTTCCAAATCGGAGAATCCCAAGGGGCCCACTACCTCTTCCATGCCATGCTGGAGCGTCCAGTCTTCCAAGGTCTTGAACAAAGCCCTGGCCACTTCTTCGTCCTCAATGACATCGAACTTCGATAGGCGCACCCGCTTCTGGTTGTACTTCTGGTTGGCTGACTTCTGGATGATGCCGGAGATGCGTCCAGCCATCACTCCATCCTTATAGGCGTTGAAGTAGACACTTTCGCAAATGTCGTTATACACGAAGTTCTTGCTAAAGATCTTCTTCTCATCCATGTACAACGGCGGAGCGTAATATGGATTGCCTTTATAGAGTTTCAGCTGAAAGTTGAGAAACTCCTTTTGTTGTTTTTTGGTTTTAACCTGTTCAACTGTAATCATAATCATCTATGTTTTGCGTGGAAGCAGATGCCGATGGCATTGGGGCCGCAATGGCTGCCGATGGTAGGATTGACGGCATTGACCATAATGTTCAAATCGTCACCGAACTTCTCCTTCAGCAAGCGCTTGGCTTCCTCAACAATCTCGGGACAATCGGTATGGCCGATCAACACGCGGTGGGCTTTCACGTCCTCACCAAGCTCCTCCACATACTGCACCAAACGAGCGATGGCCTTGGCACGACCTTTTTCCTTGCCGATCGAGACCATCTTACCTTCGTCGTTGAGGTAGATGATGGGACGGATACCGATGAGGCCTCCCATGGTGGCAGCCAGACCGCTTACACGGCCGCTACGGCGGAAGAACTTCAGGTCGTCAGCGAAGAAATACATGGGGAACTTCGGCACTTCAACCTTAGCCCATTCCACAATCTCTTCAGCGGTCTTACCAGCCTTATACATATCGGCACATTCAAGTACGATGTTATAGGACAATGCGGTGATACCCAAGGTGTCAATATGATAGAACTTTCTTTCGGGATATTTTGCAAGAAGCTTGTCCACTGCCTGACCCATGATGGTGAAGGTGTTGGAAGTGCCTGACGAGAAATGCACGTAGAGGATGTCGTTTCCTGCCTGGAATTCGGGCTCGAAGTACTGGCAATAAGCCTCCTCGCTCATGGCGCTGGTAGTCGGCATGGTGCCGGCACGCAGCATATCGTAAAACTTGTGGTCATCGAACTCTTCAAAGTCGACGTATGGGTAAATCACTTGATCACCAACGGTGTATGGCATGCTAATCATCTTGATGCCATATTCGGCACACTCCTTGGGAGTGATGTCGCAATCTGTATCGCTAAAAAACACTAACATAATACAAAGATATAATCATAAACCGGCTGTGTGCCGTTGTTCAACATAATTTCCAAATTCTTGTAAGTCGCTGTCAGTTCAGCAACGAGTTTTTCTGCTTCCTCTTCAGGAACGTCTTGGCCAAAGAACACCAACAGCACGTCGCGCGAAGCGGCATCGAGGCGTTCGCAAAGGGCTTTGGCGGCCTCCAGACGGTTGTCGGAAGCCGAAAGGATCTTCTTGCCATAGTAGCCGACGAAATTACCGGTATGCACTGTCACGCCATCGCCTTCCGCATCACGGATGGCCGTGGATACCATGCCAGTGCTCACGGATTGCATGATTTCGTTCACGCTTTCAACGACTTCCTCGATATCATTCAATGAACGATCCACCGAACCCACGCCGTAGTAGCCTTCGCCAATGGTGGTTGAAGGCATCACACGGATGTCGGCCTTATCATACAACTCAGCCGCTTGGTCAGCTGCCATCTTGATGTTCGAGTTGTTCGGGAACACTAAAATATGCTGTGCGTTGATGCGTGAGAAGGCATCCAAAAAGTCCTGGGTGGAAGGATTCATAGTCTGACCGCCGGCTATCACCTCATCGGTGCCAAGCTCACGGAAGGCGTTGATCAATCCCTCACCTGAAGCCACGGCCACAATGCCGTACGGCTGTTGCGGCTTCTTGAACGAGGCGTTGTTTTGATTCACCGACTGGTGGTGCTGCAACGACATGTTCTCGATCTTGATGGTCAGGAACTCGCCGTATTTCTGCATCTCGTTGAGGATGACTCCTGGGGTGAAGGTATGCACATGCACCTTCACGATGCTGCCTTCGCGGAATGCCACCACCGACTCACCAATCTGATTCAAGTAATCGATGATCACCTTCTCGTCAAAGGTCTCCAGGTCGATTTTCGAGCGCATCAGTCGGAGCAGGAACTCGGTGCAATAGCCAAACTCAAGGGTGCTGTTTTCATCAAACTTGTCGAGCTCCACCACAGGTGCGGTTGGCGTTGATGCAGGAGCCAACTCTTCCTCGCTGATACGGCCGCAGAGGGCGTCATACATGCCTTGGAAGATGCAGAGCAGGCCAGCACCACCGCTGTCAACCACCCCAGCGTCTTTCAACACCGGAAGCAGTTCAGGCGTATGGTCGAGTGAGATCTGCATGGCGCTCAGAAGCGTCTCAAAATAATGGTTGAGGTCGGCTGAGGCATCGGCACCGGCGGCACCTTCGCGAAGCACGGTGATGATGGTGCCTTCCACAGGAACGGGAACGGCTTTATAGGCTTCGGCGACGGCTGACGCCATGGCGTTTGCGAAAGCCTTGGTATCAGCCACAATCACGCCTTGCAAGCCTTTGGCAAGTCCTGCGAAAATACGTGACAGGATAACGCCCGAGTTGCCTCTGGCGCCCAACAGCATACCTGAAGAGGCTGCTGCAGAGATCTCTGAAAGGGTTCCTAAATTGTCTTTGAGGGCAGCACAACCCGCCTTCAAAGTCATGTGCATATTGTCGCCCGTGTCGCCATCTGGGATGGGGAACACGTTCAAATCGTTAACAATGTTCTTTTCTTTTCCCAGCGCCACAGCCCCTTGACGAAGCATGGCGGCAAAGGTCAAGCTATCTAATTCTGCTGTTCTTTCCATGGTTTTTCCGAAAGTACGCTACGCTTGTAAGCCGGGATCTTCATCAACTGTCTGAATGCAAACGGCTGCAGCGAGTAGGATATCATTATGGTTGATGCCATTCCTATGAGGGTGCTGAGCCCGATGGACCGGATGGCGGGGTGAACTGCGAAAAGCAAGGAAGAAATCACAATAACCAAGATGATGGCCGAGAAGAAGATGGCCACCTTATGCCATGTGAGCACGTCGCGGTTGCCCGTTCGCGCCTCTGATAGTAAACCTTCTGTGATGAAGATGCTGTAGTCCACGCCAATACCGAAGATAAACGTGGAGATAATGATGTTGATCAGGTTGAATTCCAAACCGATCAAGGCCATATAGCCTTGAACCATGAACCAGCTGACCACCATCGGGATGAACGAAAGCAGAGCGGTGAGGATGTTGCGGAACGAAATCAGCAGAATAACCAGCACAAAAATCGACGAAATCCAAACAGCGATGTCGAAGTCGTCGTGAACAACCTCAACCATGTCCTTGCAGTAATAGAACGGATCGAGGATGAATGTTCTGGGATTGTTGATCAGCGCCACTGTAACGGGATCCTTATCCTCAAACAACAGTGCCACGTCAGTGAACACCATGTATTGTCCATCGGCATTACACTCGATGAAGTTGCCCAACAAGTTCTCAGGGATGATGCCACTCTCCAACAACGAAGCGGGTTCATACTCGGAATCGATGAGCCATTGGAAATCAGCAAACATACTGGGATCGAGGCCGAGTTGCTTGGCGTTGGTCTCCACCAAAGCCATGGTTTCTTGCTTGCGCTCCTCTGTCCAGAAGGCGTTCCAAGCAGCGATGCGATGCTCCTGCTCCTCTTGGGTGATAAACAGTTTCGGAATCAAGTCGGTATAAGAATGGACGATGCCAGCCTGCTTCAATGAGTCGAGGATGACCATCAACGACTGGTTGGCAAGGATAGCCTCATCGAAATCAGTAGAGACTGTGGCATAATACTGGTGCGCGAAACCATCGTTGTTCTTGGCGTTGAACAAAGCCTCACTGGCCAGCTCATCTTCCGAGTTGAAGTCCAAGTTGCGCAAATCGCTGTCGAACGTGACATTCGGTGAGAAGATGCAACCTACGATGATGATGGCCACCATCAATCCAAGGAACCATTTACGACGGTCGTAAGGCAATGAATTGAGGCGGGTGATACGGCGGAACACCACACCACTGGAATCTGCATGACGCTTGGGCAGGAAGTGAGGCAAAAATATCAAGGCAAACAGTGTGCTTCCTATGAGAGCCACAGAGGCAAAGAGTCCAAAGTCACGAAGCAAGTCGCTATCGGTGAGCAGCAAGCTGCAGAAAGCACCCACTGTGGTGAGGCAACCCAAAAACACCGGAGTCGACTCGTCGAGCAAAAGTTTCTCGGGATCACCCACAAAGAAATGATGGATCATCACGTGGAGGCAATAGCTGATGGCCACACCCAAAACGATGGCGCCAAGACCCAGCGACATGAGCGACATCTCGCCCCTGTACCAGTAGATGACAGCCAATGAAAAGACGGTACCATAAACAATGGGCAACAGCATTTTCCACAAGAAAGAGAAGCTCTTGAAACAAAGTCCCAGCAGGATGAGGATCAGGATGAGCGAGATGCCCACCGTCACCACCAAGTCGGTACGGATACGGCCGGCATTCGACACGCTTCCGATAGGGTCGCCATGCACCAGCACCTTCACCTCGGGATGTGCCTCTTCAAATTCATACTTCGCCTTGGACATCATGCGAGAGAAGTCGCGAGCGGACTTAGAGTCGAGCGTCTTGAAAGCCGGAGCCAGATAAGCAATGGCAACGGTACTGTCGGCACAGAAGAAATGGCCGTCAACCATGTTATAACCACCAATGGCGCTTTCCAGCATGTCACCGATGATCGCATCCTTCAGGTTAAGCGGGTCGTATGCCACCATCTGAAGCATCTCTCCGGTCTCATCATTCATCAGCAAGTCATAATTGGCCTGCATCTGAGCGGCAGCAGCCTCGGGTTCCAAGGCTTTTGCAATACCCTGATAAGCGGAAGTGTCCACAAATGAAGGGAGGTGTTCCAGCACGAAATCCAAGGCGTTGAGTGCCATCTCAGGCTCCATCTTGTAGAGGATGTTGGAGATGTAATGATTGGCTGAGTCCTTCTCAAACAACATCTCAATAAAGCTGTCCGTCATCTCTCCGATTTCTTCGGGAGAGAGCTGTTCGCCAGACGAAGTGACTTGAATGAAGACCTTGTCCTTCAAGCCAATGGAGCCAAACGCCAGCTGGCTTTCCACACTCGATGTAGGCAGGAGTTTTGTAATATCTTCCTCGAAATGAAGTTGAAGACCGAAAAAGGCAAACACCAAAAATGAAACCGTCATGATGATATACATCAAACCTTGTCTGCCCTTGAAGAAATTATAGATGGGAATAAAAATCTTATGCATGTATTATTGTCCGCTTTTAAAAGTTGCAAAAATACCAAAAATCTTTATTCCTCTTTAAAAAAGAGTCTTAAAAATGATGTTAAGGTCCGTAAAAAAGGAATAATTCCGATAATAATCGCAATTGATCCTGACTTTATCGGGATAAATCACCTCATCGTTGTACCAAATAGCGATCTCATCCTCAGTACGTTGATCGCCGTTGGCTTTGGCTTGTTTCACATAATCCTCGATCTGTTTCTCCTCGTTGCTATACTTGAGTGTAGCTGGTCCGGTGATACCTGGTCGCATATCGAGCACTACCCTATCGTCTCCCTCAAGTAGGTCGGCATAACCTGGCACATCGGGACGTGGACCCACAAAGCTCATATTACCGATCAACACATCCCAAAGTTCGGGCAACTCATCAATCTTATAACGGCGCAACTTAGCTCCCAATGGCGTGATGCGAGCCCTGTTGGGATAAGCGATGTTGGTGATTTCCTTCTCGTTAGTCATGGTACGGAACTTATGGATCTTGAACAACTTGCCATGCAGTCCCACGCGCACCTGGGTGAAGAGCACCGTTTCCCTCGGATTGGACAGCTTCACCAACAAGGCGATGACCAGCAACGGGATCGCAAGCACAACCAATCCCAACAGAGCCACTACCCTGTCGAAAACAAACTTAACGATACGGTTGATGCTTGATTTCACGTTGGCAAAAATACGATTATTTCTTTACAAAGTCACCTTGCGGAGATCCAGCAGGTTCGTCGGGTTGCATCCCAATCCTTTCACACGACTGTTGACAAAACGGAGCACCTCGTCGTAGAACAGCACTACCACGGGGGCATCCTGCATCATCAGGCTGTCCATTTCACTATACAAGCGCTCGCGGGCATCGTCGTCGGTAACCGACATGGCCTTGTTGTACAGCTGGTCGTAACGCTTGCTGGAGTAATGGGAATAGTTGGGACCGTTAGGCGCAAAGTTGGCAGTGGTGAACAACGAGAGGTAGTTCTCTGCATCGGGATAGTCTGCCACCCAAGAGGCACGGAAGAACTGTAAGCTGCCGTTGGCTCTCATACTCCTGATGGTAGCGGGAGGCATCACCTCCATCTTACACTTCATTCCGGTTTGCTCCACCTGACTTTGCACAAACTTGCCGATATCGGCATATTCAGCCGAGGTAGAGAGATTCAGCTGATAGCCTTCCAGACGGAAATCTCTCACCAAGCGTTGTGCTTTCTTCAGGTCATAGTCGTAACCAATGCCATCGTTGTGGCCAGGCAAACCATCGGGAATCATGCCGCCCGTGCCGGGAATGCCAATGCCATTGCGCAAGTAACGCAGCATTTTGTCACGGTCGATGCTGTAGTTCACCGCCTGACGCATGGCGCGTGCTCGGTCAACACCCAAACTGTCGTCGGGATCAACGAAGAAGCTGATGTATTCTGTGTTTAGATAAGGTCCAGTGATCAGGTCAATCTTGCCTTCGTACTTCTGACGCAGCTCGCCGTCGTAAGTCAGCAGCTCATCCTTGTAACGGGCGTCGATGCCCGACATGAAGTCGAACTTGCCTTTGACGAACTCCAAGAACGCCACCTGCCTATCGATCAAGAAGCTGATGGAAACGGCGTCCAGATAAGGTAGCCTCTCCCCTTTTTCATCTACTTCAAAGTAATGGGGATTCTTGCGGAAAACGAGCTTCACGCCTTCGTTCCAATACTGGAAGTGGAACGGGCCTGTGCCGACCGGATGACTACGAAAGTCATCGCCATAATACTCCACCGCCTCCTTGGGAACGACAGAGGCGTAGGTCATCGAGAGGATGCCGAGGAATGGCGGGAACGGCTTCGAGAGCTTCACTTGGAAAGTGGAATCATCGATGGCCTGAAAGGCATAGTTTCCGTCCTCATGGTCGACCATGGCAAAAACCCAAGCTCCAGGTGAGCTCAAGCGCTTGTCAACCACACGGTTGAACGAGTAGCGGAAGTCCTCTGCCGTCACGCAACGGGGCTCAGGCATCGAGGCATCTTCATGGAAAAAGACGTCGTCTCTCAGGTGGAAAGTATAGACAGTACCATTGTCGCTGATGTCCCACGACTTGGCCACTCTTGGCACCACGTTCATCTCTTCGTCAAAAGCCACCAGGCTGCTAAAAAGTTGGTTGCAGGCCCAGATATGAGGCAAGTCCTTGGCATAAATCGGGTCGAGTGTCATAATGCCACCCGATTCATTGTATTTGAATATGGATAAGCCTTCGTTGGGGTCTTCATGTTTCCCACAAGAAGCGAGAAACATGAATCCTATCAGCAACAACACCCATCTCTCAACTCTCATTTTCACCTATCACCTTTAAATCCAATGACTTCCGTCCGTAAATTGAGCAAATACCTATTGTAGTCGAGGTCGTTCTGATCCTGCTCTTTCTCGAGCGCCAGGTTGACCACCTCCATCATATTGCTGACATAATGGAAGTTCAGTCCGTTGATGAAGTCTTCCTTAATGTCTTCGATGTCGCGTTTGTTATCCACGGAAAGGATCAGGTCGGTGATGCCGTTACGCTTGGCGGCCAGGATCTTCTCCTTGATGCCACCTACAGGCAGCACACGGCCTCGCAGGGTGATCTCACCCGTCATGGCCAGCTGTCCCTTCACATTGCGTTGGGTGAACGCTGAGGTCAGGGCGGTGAGCATGGTGATGCCTGCCGAAGGACCATCCTTTGGTGTTGCACCTTCAGGCACATGAACATGGACATTCCATCCATCAAACACATCAGGATTGATATCTAATAGCGTTGTATGTGACTTTATGAACTCGTAGGCAATCGTTGCCGACTCTTTCATCACCTCACCAAGGTTGCCGGTCAATGAGAGACGACCTGCGCCACGGCTGAGGCTCACCTCGATCGAGAGGATTTCCCCTCCCACCGATGTCCAAGCCAGACCAGTGGCCACGCCAGGCATAACATGCTTCACTTCGTCCTCATCGTGATGCATTGGCACGCCCAACACTTTGCGCAACTCATCCTTGGTGACCCTACGGTCTTTAATCTCATCCATCACGATATCCTTGGCACGGGCACGCATCACGTCGGCAATGCGGCGTTCCAAGTTACGGACGCCGGCTTCGCGGGTGTAGTCGTCGATGATGTGCATCACCATGTCCTTCGAGAAGGAGATCTGCTTAGCATCCATGCCATGTTCCTTGAGCTGCTTGGGAATCAGGTGCCGTTTGGCAATCTCGTATTTCTCCTCGCGGAGATAGCCGCTCAAGTCGATCACCTCCATACGGTCAAGCAATGCCGGATGAATAGTTGACAGGGTGTTGGCTGTGGCGATGAACATAATCTTGGAAAGATCATAGTCCAGTTCCATGAAGTTATCATAGAAAGTGGAGTTCTGTTCAGGGTCGAGGATCTCAAGCAAGGCAGCTTGTGGGTCGCCGTTGATATTGTTGCCGCTGACCTTGTCGATCTCATCGAGCACAAACACAGGGTTACCCGACTTCACCTTACGCAGGTTCTGGATGATACGTCCAGGCATGGCACCGATGTAAGTCTTACGGTGGCCACGGAGTTCCGACTCGTCGCGGAGACCACCGAGTGACATCCTAACATATTTACGGTTCAAGGCACGTGCGATCGACTTGCCGAGGGAGGTCTTACCCACTCCGGGAGGGCCTACCAGACAGAGGATCGGCGCCTTCATGTCGTTTTTCAGCTTCAGCACAGCCAGATGTTCAATGATGCGTTCCTTGACTTTGTCGAGGCCGTAGTGATCGGCATCCAAGATACGCTGGGCGCGCTTCAGGTCAAAGTTGTCCTTGGTATAGTCCATCCACGGCAGATCCACCAGGTACTGCAAATAGTTGAGCTGAATGCCGTATTCTGCTGCTTGGGGGTTGGTACGCTCCAGTTTCTTGAGCTCACGCTCGAAGACCTCTTGCACTTCCTTGCTCCATTTCTTTTTCTCGGCTTTCTCTTGCAGTTCCTTGATATCGTGTTCATTGGGAGTGCCTCCCAGTTCCTCCTGGATGGTGCGCAGCTGTTGGTTCAGCAGGAACTCACGCTGTTGCTTGTCAAGGTCGTTCTTCACCTTGTTTTGGATCTGCTGTTTCAGCTCATTCATCTGCTGGGCGGTCGTCAGGATGCCGAGCAGGTTGTTGGCCATATCCACCACGTTGGTGCATTCCAGCAGGAGTTGCTTCGACGGCAGGTCGGCTTCCACGTTGCTTGCCACGAAGTTGAGCAGGAACACCGGACTGTCGATGTTCTTGATGGCGAAGTCGGCCTCTTCGGGAAGACGTTGGTTGCGTGAGATGACTTGTGATGCCAGTTCCTTGATAGACTGGATCATCGCTTTGAACTTGCGGTCGCGGGGGATTTCGTCAGAGGCCTGGAAAGGCTGCACGGCGGCGATGAAATACGGGTCGAGTTGTTTGATCTCGACGAGTTCAAAGCGGCTCTTGCCTTGAATGATGACGGTAAGGTTGCCGTCGGGCATCTGGAAGGTCTTGAGGATCTGAGCAGCCGTACCCACGGGATAGAGGTCGGCAATGCCAGGATCTTCGACATTCGCATCCTTTTGAGCCACCACGCCGATCAGCTTCTTCTTCCTGTAATACTCCTTGACCAGCTGGATGGACTTCTCGCGGCCCACGGTGATGGGAATCACCACGCCTGGATAGAGCACCGAGTTACGCAAAGGCAGAATAGGCAGTTCCTCCGGCACCGCCTCGTTTTGGTCGAGATGGATATCGTCGATGGTGAGGACCGGGATGAAATCTCCGTTATTGGAATCTATCATATCTTGCATCTTATTTAAGTCAAAAAAAGCCCTCGAATCAGCATCGAGAGCTTTCTATGAATTGGTAAAACACCGAGCCAATTACTTGGCGTCCTTCTTTTCGAAGAACTTCTTGTACTTGTTGTTGAACTTATCAACGCGACCAGCGCTGTCGACGAGCTTCATCTTACCAGTATAGAAGGGGTGTGATGTGCTGGAGATTTCAAGCTTCACCAGAGGGTATTCCTGACCGTCTTCCCAGACGATGGTATCCTTGGTATTGATAGTGGAACGTGACAGGAAGGTCTGTTCGTTGGACATATCTTTGAAAACAACCAGACGGTAATTCTTAGGGTGAATGTCTTTTTTCATTGCTTTCTTTCCTTTTAGTTTCGAGGGTGCAAAAGTACAACATTTTTTTGAACTGGCAACATTTTTTCAGTTTTTTTTTCTAAAGAGATAAATTGTTGAGAAAAAGGATTTTCACACCGTTTTAATTATTATCTTTGCAGCACTTTTAGAGTATATAAACTTAATTAACTAGTTATAAATCAAAACATTTAATCATTTTTTGTAATGAAACAAGCTTTTAACTTCAACGCAGGTCCATGCGTTTTGCCCAAGCAAGCAATTGAAAGCACCGTCAAGGCGCTTTATGATTTCGACAACACTGGCATCGGCATCGCCGAGATTTCACACCGCACTCCAGGTTGGGAGCGCATCATGGAAGAAACCCGCCAATTGTGGCGTGACCTCCTGAACATCCCTGCCGAGTACGAAATCCTCTTCCTCGGTGGTGGTGCCAGCACCCAGTTCTTCACCGTTCCCGCTAACTTGATGAAGACCAAGGCTGCTTATCTGCAGACCGGTGTCTGGGCCAAGAAGGCTGCCAAGGAAGCTAAGCTGTTCGGTAAGGTTGAGATCGTCGCTTCATCAGAAGAGAAGACCTACACCTACATTCCTAAAGGTTACACCATCCCGATGGATGCCGACTACTTCCACATCACAACCAACAACACCATCTACGGTACTGAGATCAAGTACGATATGGACTGCCCCATCATGCTCGTCGCTGATATGAGCTCTGATATCATGAGCCGTCCCGTCGACGTGAAGAAGTACGGCCTCATCTACGGTGGCGCTCAGAAGAACGTCGGCCCTGCTGGCGTGACCTTCGTCATCGTGAAGAAGGACATCCTCGGCAACATTGGCGACCGCGCCTACATGAACCCGCTGCCGACGATGGTCGACTTCCGCACCCACGCTGCTGAAGAAGCCAAGAACATCAGCATGTTCAACACCCCGCCCGTACTGCCTATCTTCATGATGCACGAGACCCTCGTGTGGCTGAAGGACACCATCGGTGGCGTCGAGGCTATGAACAAGATCAACACCAAGAAGTCACAAATGCTCTACGAAGAGATCGACCGCAACAGCATGTTCGTCGGCACCGCCGAGAAGGAAGACCGTTCCATCATGAACCACTGCTGGGTCATGGCCCCCGGTTACGAGGACAAGCAAGACGCCTTCATGGCCTTCGCCAAGGAGCGCGGCATGGTCGGCATCAAGGGTCACCGCAGCGTCGGTGGTTTCCGTGCCAGCCTCTACAACGCCTGCCCGATTGAGGCCGTCGAAGCCCTCGTCCAGTGCATGCAAGATTTCGAAAAAGCCAACAAGTAAAAACGGCTATTGGCCACTGGCTCCTGGCTCCTAGCAGCTTCAACGAAGGGTAAAAGCATCCCATTTGGGTGAAGCTGCCAAAAGCCAAAGGCCAGAAGCCAGAAGCAATAAAAACAACACTTAAAACAAACAAACAATCGAAATGAAAGTATTAGTTGCAACTGAAAAGCCTTTTGCCAAGATCGCCGTTGACGGCATCCGCGAAGTCGTTGAGAAGAACGGCTATGAACTGGCTCTTTTGGAAAAATATACTGATGTCAATGACCTCTACAAGGCCGTTGCTGATGCCGATGCCCTCATCGTCCGTTCCGACAAGGTGACGAAGGAAGTCATCGACCACGCCAATAACCTGAAGATCGTCGTCCGTGCCGGTGCCGGTTACGACAACCTCGACCTCGAGGCTTGCACCGCCAAAGGCATCGTGGCCATGAACACCCCTGGTCAGAACAGCAACGCTGTTGCCGAGTTGGTCATGGGTATGCTGGTCTACGCCGTCCGTAATTTCTACAACGGCAAGAGCGGCAGCGAACTGATGGGCAAGAAGCTCGGTCTGCTGGCCTTCGGTAACGTGGGTCGCAACGTCGCCCGCATCGCCAAGGGCTTTGGCATGGATGTCTACGCTTTCGACGAATTCGTCCCCGCCGAGAAGATCGAAGAGGCTGACGTTCACGCCGTCGCCAACCGCGACGCCCTCTTCGAGACCTGCGACGTGGTCAGCCTGCACATCCCGGCCACTGCCGAGACCAAGCAGAGCATCAACTACGCTGTGGTGAACAAGATGCACAAAGGTGGCATCCTCGTCAACACCGCCCGTAAGGAAGTCATCAACGAGCCCGAACTGCTCAAGCTGATGGCCGAGCGCACCGACCTCAAGTACATCACCGACATCATGCCCGATGCCGATGCCGAGTTCAAAGCCTTCGAAGGCCGCTACTTCGCCACACCCAAGAAGATGGGTGCACAGACCGAAGAAGCCAACATCAACGCTGGTCTGGCTGCTGCCAACCAGATTGCCGATTTCTTCAAGACCGGCAACAAGCGCTTCCAAGTGAACAAATAAAACCACAAACCGTGAAAGACACCGCAAGCCTCTGTCTTGTGGTGTCTTTTCCTTAATTGTCTGATAATGATTCCGGAAACCACAAAACCCACCAATTTTTTCAAATTTGAAGGCCTCCGCATTTACCATAAGTCGGTGGACTTCACCAATGCCATTTTAGCCCTAAGCAACACCACCCAAACGGCCGCCCAAAAGATTCTCGTTGACCAGTTCATCAACGAAGCAGGTAAAATCTCTGCCAATATCATCGAAGGTGCTTCACATTCCAAAACAGAGTTTACCGACTATTTGCAGGAAGCCAAGTCGAACATTGGCAAATGCGTGATGCTCTGCACTTTAGCTTCAAAGCAATCTCTGATTGACGAGACACAGGAGAACGACATCAGAAACGAGCTGATGGAGCTCACCAAGATGATAGGCGCGCTAATTATCTCTTTTCAGAAACATGATTCAGTCAATAACCTAGAAGTCTGACTGTCAGAAAACAAACAAAGAACAACAATTAAAACTCTAATACAATGTCAGTTATCAAACCGTTCAAAGGATGGCGTCCTGGTGTGGACATCGTCCAGAAACTCGCCTCCCGTCCCTACGACGTGCTGAACACCGAAGAGGCACGCAAGGAATGTGAAGGCAACCCCTACAGCCTGCTCCACGTGACCAAGGCCGAAATCGACCTGCCCGAAGGCCACAAGGACAGCGACCTCGAGACCTATCTGAAAGTCGTTGAAAACTTCAACAGCTTCAAAGACTTCGGATGGATTAAGCAAGACCAAGAGGAAAAACTCTACATCTACGCCCAGAGCATGAACCCCACCGACGCCAACGCCCACTGGCAGTATGGCATCGTGGCCTGCGCCTACAGCGAGGACTATGTGAACAAAGTCATCAAGAAGCACGAGCTGACCCGTAAGGACAAAGAGGAAGACCGCATGAAGCACGTCCGCCTCACCAACGCCAACGTCGAGCCTGTGTTCTTCGCCTACCCTGCCGTCGCCGAAATCGACGCCATCGTGAGCAAGATCACCGCCGAGAAGCCCATCTACGACTTCATCGCCAAGGAAGACGGCTTCGGCCATCGCTTCTGGATCATCGACGACAAGGCCACCATCGCCCGCTTGGTTGAACTCTTCGACAAGAAGGTCCCGGCCATGTACATCGCTGATGGTCACCACCGCAGCGCTGCCGCTGCCCTCGTCGGCCAAGAGAAGAAAGAACACAATCCTGCCCACACCGGCAAGGAAGAGTACAACTACTTCATGACCGTCATCTTCCCCGACAACCAGTTGAACGTCATCGACTACAACCGCGTCGTGAAAGACCTCAACGGCCTCAGCACCAAGGATTTCTTCAAGGCCCTGCAAGAGAGCTTCGACATCGAATGCAAGTGCGACTGCACCAAGGACGGCGGCAAGTGCAACTGCGAGTTCCCCTGCCACTGCGAGTGCTCCACCGAATACAAGCCCAACAAGCTGCACAACTTCTCGATGTACATCGAGGGTGTGTGGTACAGCCTGACTGCCAAACCTGGCACCTACAACGACAGCGATCCTATCGGTGTGTTGGATGTCACCATCCTCAGCAACCTTGTCCTCGACAAGATTCTGGGCATCAAGGACCTCCGCACCGACAAGCGCATCGACTTCGTTGGTGGTATCCGTGGCCTCGGCGAGCTGAAGCGTCGCGTCGACAGCGGTGAGATGAAGGTTGCCTTCGCGCTCTATCCCGTGAGCATGAAGCAAATCATCGACATCGCCGACACCGGCAACATCATGCCTCCCAAGACCACTTGGTTTGAGCCGAAATTGCGCTCGGGCCTGGTGATTCACACTTTGGATTAATGCGAAGAAAAAAAGCGAAGAATTAGGAGTATTCTGAATTCCTAAACAAACGGGACGCAAGACTTGAATGCCTTGCGTCCGTTTTTTTTGTGTTAGAAGCAACCTATTGCTTATCATTGATTGAAAGCATTTGGCTCTCTCAAAGCGCTAATGTCAAGAACATATTCTCCCTGCATCTCGGTTTTACGGCGGATGAAAGTGGACATATATACCGGAAGGTATGTGACCTTTCCTTTGACTGAGACATTCTCATTGCAGAGAACAAAGGCTTCTTTAATTCCATATTGTTCGTTCTCCATCACATTCCCTAAAGCATGATGCACCTCATAGTCCTTCCCCGACTTAACCTCAATGGGAAGAACGGTTCCATCGCTTTTCTCAACTACGAAATCCAGTTCACCCTGCTTTTTGCTATTGAAATAATAAAGATTTGTAAAGCCTTGAGCCAACAATTCCTGCGCAACAGCATTCTCATAGATGGAACCGAAGTTGATATTCACCTCACCATTTAGTATCTTAAGTTGGATGCCGTCGGAATACTGGTACGCCAATAGTCCCACATCATTCTGAAATAGTTTGAAGAGATTACGCTGTTTGTTGAGTTTAAGAGGGCATTTTGGTTCCTCCACATTGTAAACGGGAATGGCCACACCTGCTTTCTTTAGCCAAAGGAAGCTGTTTTCATACCTATTGAATTTGAAATACTCATTTATCGACTTGAGTATAAACCTTTTATTCTTCGCGTTTAACTCCGAAGGAATAAGGTCAAAAATCTCTTCCAAATAGAGTTTTTCATCGGGATCATACTGAGAGATGTCACGTTTGTACAGATTGATAATGGCAAGCTGTTCTTCTGCCACCTTTTGAAGATTGTTTGTAGCAAGATATTGGCTGACGGGTTTCGGCATTCCGCCCACAATGAGGTACAGCCTGTAAACCGACAAAAGCTGTTCATGGACAACAGGATCGACAAGAGTTTTTGTCTCAAACGCATTACGGATGGCATCAATGATTTTTGGCGCCACACCAACAGCTAAAGCAAACTCTTCGAAATCAAGCGGAAAAATGTCTTTCACATCCATGTACCCTACAGGTTCGGAGCGCAAATCCTTTAGCTCAACGCCCAACAAAGAGCCTGTAAGACCATACGAATAGCTGCCTTCGTCCACCAAGAACTTGATCATTGTCACGCAATCAGGGCACTTCTGAACCTCATCGAAAAGGATTAATGTTTTCCCTGGAACCAACGGTTGATTGGTGAATGCCGAAAGTCTGAGTAGTATTTCCTCTGCGGTTTTTGCATTGTTAAAAATGCTAATTGCGGCAGGGGTTTCGATGAAATTGATTTCAATATAATACTCAAACTTCCTTTGGGCCAGTCTTCTGAATGCATTGGTCTTGCCTACCTGCCTTGCACCTGTAAGCAATAATGCTTTGTTTCTGCTCTCGTATAGAGAGTCCATATAGGAATCAAATTTCCGATTAATCATAGTTTGTCCGTTTTTTCGGGGCAAAAATAGTACATTTTGTCCGTTTTTCCAAGGTTAAAACAAGCATTTTTGTCCGTTTTTTCCATAAATTCCGCCGACACGGGCAACATCATGCCTCCCAAGACCACTTGGTTTGAGCCGAAACTCAGATCAGGTCTGGTGATTCACACGCTGGATTGATAAGACTCGAGACAAATCAACACGGGACGTGAGGCATTGCTCTTGCGTCCCGTGTTATATTAAAACAAGAAATTCATTATTGTCTTGTAAATGGCACTGTTAAATTATTGCTGTCAGTGAGTTCCATGATTTTGCCTTTAACTTGAACTCCATATGTAAAAGCAAGCTCTTTGGAGTTGTTTTTATAAAGATCAAGATAATACAAATACCAAATCTCCTGCATAACCTCTATATCATTATGGTTATTGACATCAATAAATGTAACATTGTTTTCTTCCTGATTGAAATTGTAGTAAAATGGCACATGGTATTCTTTCTCATATTCAATGTCAGGTGCAATCGCCGCCCAACCCTCCAAGGAGCCCTTTCCGTCCGTGTTGAAAGTGATATCAAAAAACCATTTTCCCTCATCTACGTCTTCAATACATATACGCCATGTTCCTATAAGACTCGTGGAATTGTTACTCTTTTTGCATGAACTGAATGTCATTATCATGCATACAAACATAATAAACGCAAACAGAAGTGATAAATACTTTTTCATAATAAACAAATTTTTATGTTAATTGATTCGATTAAATACCAATGTTTTACCTGAATTGGCTTTGTGGTCTATAAGAACAAAACTATCAGATGTGAAGGATTTTATGGTAACAGCCGATGAAGCCTCTGTATCGAAACCACCATCGCCTGTATGTACATCTATCACTTCTCCTAGAAAATCATTGAACTCACTATAATAGGGTATGAGCAGTGTTCCGTCTTCCTCGTAATATGTGTAAAAGAACATTTCTCTTTCATCAAGTTCAAAACCATCATCATACATTGTATAGAGTTCAAATAGGCCATACCCATCTGCGTTGAAAGTGATGTCACAATAACCATAATAGTTGTAATTATACCCATAATAGATAGCTTCACTCAACTGCCATTTGCCGACAAGGGCTTTTGACGAAGTTGATATTGGTGTAACAGGAGTTTTGTCCTTTTCGCAAGATGTCATGCCAACCGCGGCAAACATCATCAAGGCAATCATGCCAAAAAAAGTTTTTCTCATATTTATTTGATTTAAAAGTTCGACATTTTATGATTACAACTATCGGCAACCATAATACTAACTAATTACCAATAATTGTTAGCTTTAGTTCTTATTCTCTTCTCCCCACTTTCACGCCTATCTTCATATAGAAATAGTCACGTTTGTAGATTGAGCCATTATTTTCGTATCCCCAGTTGCGGTTCCATCCAAGGCCCAATGAGAGACGTTTAATGTCGAAGCCAACACCAAGGCGGGTCTTATTGAACCAGTCGTTGTATTCGTACATCCAGTCCTCATTGCCATTGTAGCTTTCGCAGACAATAAACTCTGGCGACCATCCGAAAGCATATTCAACGTAAGGATGAACATCCTTATTGATGGGGAAATATCCTCTAAAGTCAAGCATTATCGGATAGCCTTGGGTGAACATGTTGACACGCTGTGTACTATAGTTTCGTACCACATTGCTGAACAACATTTCCAAGTCGGTATAGCCGATTTGGACACCAACAAATCCGTAGTCAAAGATGCGCACGCCTAAAGTTGGGTTGAATATATGCAATCCAAGAAGTGTCGCACGAGTGTCATACACGGCTCCACTAGTGGTATAGACCGTTCTTTTGTAGCCGCCTACGTCGAAGCCGAAGTCGAAATACACGTTGAAACGAGCACCTTTAATAAATGGTCTTTCTGACCGTGAGCCACCGTCATAGCTCCCAGTGGTTTCAAAGATTGACGTTGTGTTGGTGGATGCTTTTGCCACCAGTTTTTCCTGTGCCATACATGTAGCCAGCACGAGGATGCTCAGTGCTAAAGTAAAAACAATCTTTTTCATAGGTTTTAGTATTTAATTTAAGTTTTTTCGAATTATTCAGGAAGAACCTCTCCCATAACTTCGTTGCTGTCTGCTTCCACACAGATAAGCTCTTCGGCTCCTTTTGCGGGATACAGCCATTTGATACCCGCCACGAAACTGATGGTGCCTGTCTGGCCATTCCAATTGATTGTTGTCTGTCCAGCCTGAGAGGCATTAACTTGCCATACACAGTTGATCATAATGTCATGGGAATCAATACCATCATCATAGTCAAGGAACCGGATGATGTATTTGGTACCAATCTCCATTTGAGGAGGGTTTTGAAGGGTCCAAGATATCGGGAAAGAACTCACATCCGTATAGTAACTGCTTGTGTAGTAAGTAACTGCCTTGTCTTCATCCATAATTTTAAAGAAAATGTCAGGTTCTCCGCCACCGAAAATGCCTGTGTCCCATGAAGCATTATTGCCGTCGAGCATGGGGGTTTTGGTAAGTTTCAACGATGTAATTTCATAACCAGTTGGTGCGGCCGTGACGGTGATTGTTTTATAGGTGTAGTCGCTACCGTATTGGTTAGTTGCAGTCAGTTCCAATCGATAGGTGCCAGCACTATATACATAAAAAGTCGGATTGGTTTGATAGCTGGATGAGCCATTACAAAACCACTCATAACTTGTGGCGTATGAAGATGTGTTGTTGCATTTTATAGCAAGACCACCTGTTATTTGCTGGGTTGAGTAAGTGAAACTAGCAATAGGTTTGCGATTGCTATCAATGACATTGCCATTGTCATCAATATAAATAGGGTCTTTCCTGCACGAGTTGAAAGCAAGAATTGTTGTTGCCATAAGGCAAATAAGGAATAGTTTTTTCATGTTGAAAATGTTTAGGTTTATTGTTTGAGGTTAGTTGTGTATTCTTTTTGTTACAGTTTGAACTGTCTTACTGCTCTCACGCCTTGTTCCGAGTTTTTGTCCTCCGAGTATTTCCATTTCTTAGGGATGGTGAAGATATTGAAGGCGTGTTCTGTGTCTTCTTCGCAACTGCTCCAGTAACATTTGTGTTCAATAGGCTGTCCCCCATGCCCTTTTATCATGGATGAGAGCGGTCCGCTGTCACCACCTTTTTTATTAGCCACCACAAGCATCTGATAGAGTTCAGATGCACTGGGCAAGTACCACCCCTCACCATGCATCATACACCATCCGGCTGCAGGGGCGTATTGCGGTCCAAGTTGTTCGAGGATGAGGCGGGTCTGCTCCATTCCTGCGCCAGGAATGCAGAACTCGCCATAGCTACCCTTGTCAAGAAGCTTGTATATGTTGTGACAGTCCTCTTCATCGTCGACAGCCTCCCATTGGGCCTCGATTTCGTCCATTGAAACGGCGAGGCCATCGCCAGTTTGTTGGTTAAGATAAAATACCACTCCGAAGGACTTGTCGGGAAATTCAATCAAGTCGCCAATCTGATAAGTCTGCGCATTGGCATACGCCGCAATGAAGATTGAAAGGATAAGAAAAAGTCTTTTCATTTTGTGTGTATTTGTTTGGTTTATTATGTCCTTGGTTACCAGACATTCAAACAAAAGCGCGGATTTTTATCTGCCGGTTTTCTGAGGAACTCCACTTCCCAAACAATCCGACATGATGACAAAAGCCGCGCATACACGCAACACCTATCACTGCCATCGGGATTGTTTGTCTTGAAAATGTGGAGTAATCAGAAAACCCTTCCAGCGTTGATGTTAGATTATATTCTGTCCAATTCTTCCGCCCACTTAAGGGCTTGTTTCATAAGCGATTCGTTTAAAAGTTTACATTTACAACTTGCAAATATAGGTCTTTTTCCCGATACATTGCCACGAAATGTTGAAAAATCGACGCGTGATGCGCGGCTTGGTCACGAAAACCTTATTTGTTACTCGGCGGATTGTTGTCTCGACCACCGTCGCTCTTGTTACCAGTCTTGCTGGGCCTTCCAGCTTTGCCTTTGTTTGACATTGTGTTACGCCTCCCTTCTTTTCTAATTTGATTTAAACTCTATATTATTACACGAGATTGGACGTTCACAGAGAGCCATAAAGCTGTTTTCTTTGAAATACCGGGCATAAATTTGCCAATCATTGAGTTCCATATTGCATCTGTAAACGCCAACAGATGTAGCAATTATTAACCATTGTTTTGTGCATCCAAAAGAAAATGTTTTGGGGTCTTGATTTCTTCTATCTTTTTCCTGCTCAAAGTTCACACTTACAATTTGAGAGATATTAATAAACGTTTCTTCGTCATTCTTTTTGTTCAGCAAAGTTATAAACCAGTTGCCAATGGGTTTTTTGTACATCATATTTTGTTTTTGAAGGTTAGTGTTTTCGTCATCTGTTTCTTGCCAATCATCGTCAATTCCATAGATGTCATCATCTTCATCATCGTCATCATAGGACTTGTGTGTTCCAAAATGCAGCATCTTATTGTTGTTTTGATGTAGGAGTAGAACAGGTCTGCTCCTACGGGGTTAATCAATCGTTTAATCTTCTCTTGAATGCCAATACTCATCGTTATTGGGGTTCATCTGGTCAGCATGATTGTCATAATCAGCCTGACAGTGGTCAGCATCGCTATTCCAGCTCATTTTGTACCTCCTTTTCGTGAATTTTGAACTTTTGATAGTTCTTTCTGCATACTTTTAATTTCGGTCTTCAAGTCCTCATTCTTGCTCTGCATCGATGAGAGCTTTCGTTGCCTCATACGAATCCTGTTTTTCAAATCAGCCGCGTATTGCGGGTTATTAGGATTCTTTACATTCGACCTTTGGTCGTTAGGTTTTTGTTCTTTCATGGAAGTTTGTTTTTGAGTAAAAATAAATATTCTGATGGTATTTCATTATCAAGGAACCAATATTCGTCAAGCAGGATCTTAACAACCTTTGTTTCCTCTTCCGACAAATTGAGTACTGACAGATTGTGAGTTTTTTTCTCTTTGTAAAGTGTTACGATGTAGTTACGCAAAAGGTAAGGATCGTTGGGCAATAAAGCCAAAGCCTTTTTACAACATTCAACTGCTTTGTCAAAATCCTCTTTGTCGGTGTATATATCGGCAAGGATATCCCAAACCCTATAATCGTCAGGGATGGCAAGTGATAATTCTTCGGCAATCATCAAGCGTTCGTCATTGTCCAATTTGGTGTTGCCAACAATGCTGTTTAGCCTTTCATAGGCATCAGCGTTTTCTGTCTGAAGCAGAATCTCGTATGCCTTGCATGGTTCTGCTATGGTATGAAAAAGGGTTCCGTTAATGGAAAAGCCTGTTGCTCTACTGAGAAAGGCATCTTTCCAGTTGGAATGCCCTTTTATCATACGGTCTTCGGTTATGTATTTGATTATCCCATCAAGTGACTCCAATTCTTTCTTCAATTGACGCATTTCATCAAGAGCTTCCTTTCCCAAAGGCGGGTATATTCTGGATGGATTATCAAGCAATTGTTGTATCATACCTGGCAACCCTAAAACAAAAACCAAATCAAAATAGTTGACCTTGATACAACTTGTTTGATGTTTTGAGTCATCATACTCTTTTAGGCAATTCTCGTACGAGTTAGTAACATACCATCTTACGACTTTCTTTTTGTCACCTTTGTATTCATAATTATTTAATTGGCGTGCAGCTTTGTTGTCGGTATTTTCTGTTTCCCAATATTGTTCAGAAAGATTTTGACGGAGCTTTGTGCGTTTTAGTTGTATAAGAAGAGCTGTATCTTTGTATTCCACAGTTATGTCGACATCCCCTTTCTTTCTCTGGTCGCCATCATGGTTGCAAATAGTATTAAAACCATGTCTTTTAAATAAATTGGAAAGCAAGTCTTCCATCCTATCGGTACTCTCTTTCCTGTACTTTTTATCGACCGAATCGTACATCTCTAAGATTTTTTCGGCACTACCATAAAACCAATCATTATTTGCAAAGAATAACGTGGGAAGGAAATAAACATTGGGACAAACTTCCAAGAAAGGCTTGTCCATCACATTGTACGACCTGTTTTTGAAACGATTAAACGCCTTGTCATCAAACTTGAAGCAAAAGCAATCATCAAAAAGCTTTTCGTAATGTTCCAACATATTTTCTTGAACATCGTTATTCTTCATTAATTGAAATAAAGAGTCTTTGGTTATGATAAAGAATGGGCAAAACTCTTCATCCTTTTTTGCATTTTGTGATTCTTTATAATACTCTTTCCACGTTTTAGTTATACCCAATGTTTCAATCATAAACTTAATCAATCCTAAACGCTTCTCATAAGCATCATGCTTTTGAATTGACAGTTCTGCCATAGGTTGGAAAGCCTTGGTTGTATCAATTTCTTCTCCATTCCTGATTATTTTATCTAGACACAAATCATTAAGCAACAATACCATAGCGTTTTCCTTACGTTCCTTCCCTAATTCGAAACATGCTTTTCGATTTATGTCGTATCTACACCCGTCTAATTTCCAACGATAATAGTCTTTTGCAGATTCCGTCAGATATAAATCCCCATTGGTCCTTAAAATTGGCTTGACGTTCATATTATAACAATATGTACTAAGTATCCCATTATAGAAACTATTCCATGAAAATATGGCTTCAAACAATTCCTGAGACACGCTGGAGACATCATTTTCCACAGTGGATAATAATTGCCCGTTGAATAAGTCATTGGTTTCTAATTCATTTAGCGCAAAAACGCTTATTCCATTGTCTCTGACATATTTGTCAACAAACAGTGAATAACATCCCAGCAATTCATTTAATATTTCAGTGGATTCAAATTCTGAGGTAAAAAACATTGGTCTTTGTAACACACTACAATCATCGTTGGATGAGCTGTTTTGAGACAATTTGCTCCGAGAAGAAGTCCTATAGCTATTCGATGTACGAAATTCTATAGAAGAACGACTTTCCGCGCTCCATCGTTTTTCTTCCATCCAGACGATTATCTCAACCATTGCTGAACAAAAACGCTCGGCTTCCGTAGACAGTTTTTGGTTTTCGACAGTGAACATCTTGAAAGATTCTTCCACTTTGCTCCAAAGTGCGTTTTCAATATCTTTCAGATATTTCCATGTCTCCAAATGTTCTATTGGTATGTTTAAGCTTTCATCTTTGCTGTAAAAGTCAAATCTATTAGGCTGCAAAAAAGCCTTACATGATCTTATTTTCTCCACGAAAACTTCGGGGAATTTTGCGGCAACATTTTTTTCGAATTCTATATTGGGCTCGCTGTCACATTTCAGAAAATACGCTCCAATAAATTCTGGAATTTTGAATTCCATTATCTCGGCAAGAAAATCAAACCGCTCCTCGTTGACAAAGGCCAAGGTTTCTTTTAATGCATCAACATAATTCTTGAAGTAATACCTTCTCAGCGATAGCTCAAAATCCCTATTGACAAGATAGTGGGCTTTTAGATACTGACCTATGTGGTTAGTAATTTCATTTTCCGAGCAGGACAAAGGAACTAATTTCCTCAAATCACCTTTAGGATCAGAAGAGTTGACAATGCTACTGATTATCTCTTTACTGAAGAGAGGTTCCACTTCAGCAGCATCGGCTTGCGCCTTGCTTTTCTTTTTTTTGCTCATTGTACTGACTTTTAAATTTCGGCTAATAGTGCATTTCGTCAATTCAATGAACGTGCAAAAATATACAATAGTTTTGACATGCAAGCCCTCAAACCAGAAAAAATGGCAAAAAAATGTCATTTCATTCAAAAAAGTCAAAAGCGACAAGTCTCAACCCTAACAATGTCAAGCACTTCGCTAAATACGCAAATGGTTTGATCCTAAACTGAACTCGGGCCTGGTGATTCACACCTTGGACTAAAGACAGAAGACAGAGGACGTAGGACAAAGGGATATAAGACTTTGGACTGGGTCTCAAAACAAAATGACACGGGACGCGAGACATTGGTCTTGCGCCCCGTTTTGTCTTTAAGTATTCAGTTAATCAGAAAAACTCCACCACCTCCTCCAACGGCCTATGTTCAGGCTGGCGAGGCTCGCCCGACCTGTAGCCCAACGAGATGACCGCCATAATGGCTTCGTTTTCAGGGATGTTGAACAGTGTGCGAAGTGCATCGGAGTCGCGCATACCCATGATGAGCGTGTCGAAGCCTTTGGCGCGGGCCTTCAAGATGAAATAGGCATTGCTGAGGCCGTTGTCGTAGGCACCCCATCCGTCACCCACCTCGTTGGTCTGTTCGCCACGGAAGAAGCCCGACTTGCCTTTCTCGTAAGTGGAGACAATCAACACTGGCGCACCAGCGATGTTTTGCTTGTTGCGTTCGCCCACGAGGTTAGATACAGCTTCAATCTTCTCCGGACTCATGGCCACATAGTATTTTGAAGGCTGTTGGTTGGCCCAAGAGGGTGCTTCCTGCGTGGCAATAAGCAATTCGCGAACTTCGGCCTCGCTGATGGTCTTGGTGGCATCGTAGCTACGGACGCTTCTTCTGGTGGCCAACACTTCGTCGAAGGAAACCACATTGGTAGTGGTCGTCTCATCGTTGTTTTCTTTGTTGTTCGAGCAGCCAGCAAGCATCAAGAATGCCAACACTGTCGCAAATAGTAAAGTTGATTTTGTGTTTTTCATGTTTTGATAAGATTTAAAAATTAGTTTGGGGCAAAGGTAGGAAAAAACAGCTCCACAGCAAGAAAAAAACGTACCTTTGCAAAAACATACCGATGGACAAAACACCTGTCAATATCAGCCCCAACCTCATCAAGCACTACGCCGATTACCTTCGGCTGGAGCTTTCGCTGTCCGACAACAGCGTGGAGGCCTATTGCCATGACGTCAACCTGTTTCTGCAATACCTTGAAGCCGAAAAGATCTCAGCAGACATCAATACCATCACCCAAAAGACCATCGACAACTTCTTTGGCTACCTTTTTGACTTGAACATCGGTGCCACCTCACAAGCCCGCATCCTCTCGGGACTGAAGTCGTTTTGGCGCTACTTGACCCAAGAGGATATCACCGAGACCGACCCCACCGTGCTCATCTCCTCGCCTACCCTAGGCCGTCATCTCCCCGAGGTGCTCTCCTACGAGGAAATCCAGAAAATGATCGACAGCATCGATCTCAGCCAACCCACTGGCCACCGCAACAAAGCCATGATTGAGGTAATGTACGGCTGTGGTCTGCGCGTCTCAGAACTCATCGGGCTGCAAATCAGCGACATCTACCGTAACGATGGCTTCCTGCGTATCATCGGCAAGGGCAGCAAAGAAAGACTTGTGCCCATCGGTGACAGCAGTCTGAAAATCCTGTTTCAATACATTGAAGGCGCGAGATTGCATATCACGCCGAAGCCCAAATTCACCGACACGGTATTCCTCAACAGCCGAGGAACAAATCTCACCCGACAGATGGTTTTCTTAATTGTTAAGGACTTGGCTGAGAAAAACGGTATCACCAAGGCCATCAGCCCACACACCTTCAGGCATAGCTTCGCCACCCATCTTTTGGAAGGCGGTGCCAACCTGCTTGCTGTCCAACAAATGCTCGGCCACGCCAGCGTTAGCACGACGGAAATCTATACGCATATTTCAGACGAGTTGCTGCGCGACACACTAACCAGCTATCATCCACGTTTTAAAAAATGCTGAATGCGGAATTATGAATGCGGAACGGGCATAGCCCAGCGTCGCATTGCGACATTCATCATTCAGCATTCCGAATTAATTACTACCTTTGCAAAAAATCTCCGCCATGGACACCACAAAATACGACTTCCTGAAAGGCCTTCGCCCCGACCGTTTTTTCCTCTTAGCCGGCCCTTGTGTCATTGAGGACGAGACCTCGCCCCTTTTCATTGCCGAGACCTTGAAAAGCATCTGTCAAGAACTTGAAATCCCGCTGGTTTTCAAAGGCTCGTACCGCAAGGCCAACCGCTCCAGATTAGACTCCTTTACCGGCATTGGTGACGAAAAAGCCCTAAAAGTGCTGCAAAGGATCGGCAAGGAATTGGAACTTCCCGTGGTGACCGATATCCATGCCGCTGAGGAAGCTGCCATGGCTGCCGAATATGTGGATGTATTGCAGATTCCAGCATTCCTTTGTCGTCAGACCGACCTCCTCGTGGCTGCCGCTAAGACGGGAAAAACAATCAACATCAAAAAAGGGCAGTTCCTTTCGGGCGAAGCCATGGGCTTTGCCGTGGAGAAGGTGCGTCAGTCGGGCAACGACATGGTCATGCTCACCGAACGCGGCTCGATGTTCGGCTATCAGGATTTGGTGGTGGATTATAGGAATATTGCGGTCATGCAAAAATATGATGTTCCCGTCATTCTCGATGTCACCCATTCATTGCAGCAGCCTAATCAAAGCAGTGGAGTCACGGGCGGACGACCTGAGATGATTGGCCTTATCGCTAAGGCCGGCATCGCTGCGGGCGCCGATGGCATTTTCATGGAGGTACATCCAGAACCAGAAAAAGCCAAGTCCGACGGGGCGAACATGCTCCGCCTCGACCTCGTGGAAAAATTATTGGAAAAACTCGTTCGTATTAAAGAGGTGTTGTAATCTATCTCACGCAGAATTCGCTGAATTATGTGAAGCGCGAAGCGACACGATGAAGCGTCCGGTAGGTTCTGCGCATTCAGCGGATTCTGCGTGAAACCAACTTTACTGCATCCTCATATTCACAATCTGCCCAGTCTCGGTGTCAAACACTAATTTCGTATTTGTCACCGGTGCCATCAGCAATTGGCCCAATTGATTGACGAGCACTCTATCTTCAATCAAGGTATCGCCACCGCAAACCACCTTCACATTCGCCATCTCAGGAAGGCGATAGAACACCTTGTTTTCGTATGACATCAATTCGATGGCCGACTGGCTTGGCGCATTGATGGCCGCCGTCGTGTTGAGCGACAAAGTCTGAACTGTAATCACGCTTCCCGAACCCGACGTGCCCACGGTCAGGCCTTCGGTTTCCGAGAACTTGGCTACTGATTGAGTCGGAATTTCCTTATTCGGAATCACATACACGGTCTTCACCACCTTTTTCGTCACGCGCTTGCCCAACAGCAGGCTGGTGTATTCCTTTTCCATGGCATCCAACTTCTTATACATGGCATTGAAGGTCTCTGGGTTGGAGGCCATCTCAACATCGCCCGAAATCAGGTAGAACTTGGCTTTGCGGATTTCAGCGATTTTGTCGGCAACCTCCTTGGCCAACATGGCATTCGTCTTTCCCGCCGACATCAGCCCCACAAAGCCCTCGCCATAATCGTTTTCTTCACGAGAGCAACAAGGCTTTTCCTGATTGGGAGCAGCCTTTTGTTCCTCGGGTTCAGCATCATTGCCCACGCCAACGCTACGGATAATGCCGTTGGGCATCATGTCAAACTGCAACTTGCTGCCCCCTCTTGCACTTGTTAAGGTCACGAAAAACAAGGCGTTAGGGTCTGGACTGGCAACGCTTGACATCTTAACATCGAGCAGTCTATACTCCGTGGTTTCATATTCCACATAGTCCTCCATCTCAAAATAGTTGGAGGCATAATCGCTGAGCGGGCCCTTCTCAAGTTGGGTCTCCTCGATGACGAAATCCAATTTCAGCATGGTCTGGGGCAGCGAATAATACAAACCGTTCTGCTGACCAGGCGTGACATTCTTTGCAAAAGTCGTAGTGAACTGAGCATGAAGCTGACCACCCAAGGTCAAAGCCAAAAGCACCAGTGCGAGTTTAGTGAAAATCTTATTCATATTTGTTAGGTTTAATTTCAAACTTCAAAAATACAATTTTTTCGGCAATCTCGTCATTCCTCTGCCGTTTTTTCCTTTCTGCTGAAAAGCAGCAAAGCCAAAAACGTCAGCAACCCATTGATTATCAATATTTCAAAACCAATCTTATAGCCTCCAAACAACTGTGGTGAATACATTTTCAAGAAGTAACTGATAATGGGCGAAGCCACAGCAATGAAAGGCACAGCCTTGTCGATGACTTTCCTGTTTTTCACAGACAGGCCAAAGGTGTACAAGCCCAAAAGCGGCCCGTAGGTATAGCCCGCAATGTCGAACACCTTGTCGATGAGCGACTCGTTATGGAAAGGCCGGAAGGCAATGATTACCAACAAGTAAAGCATGGCAAAGGCAACATGTATCCATTTGCGGTATTTTGTAATCTGCTGTTCGGTCAACTGTTTCCTGTCGAAGTGCATGAAATCAAAGCAGAAGGTAGTCGTCAAGGCCGTCAAGGTGCCATCAGCACTGGAATAACCTGCCGCCACAAGGCCGATGACGAAAACAATCGCAGTGAACTTGCTCAACGAAAAGGCCACCGAGGGGAAAATCTTGTCGTTGACCACCACGCCAGCCTCGTTCACAGGCAGTTGGAATCCAGTCGCTTGAGCGTAATAAATCAAGGCGGCACCTAAGCACAAAAACATCACGTTAACCACAACAAACAGCAAACTTGAAGTCATCACATTCTTTTGGGCATCGCGCAAGTTTCTGCAAGTCAGGTTTTTCTGCATCATATCCTGGTCTAAGCCTGTCATCGTGATAGTGATAAACATACCGCTCAGCAATTGTTTCACCCAGAACTTGTTGTGCGTCCAATCCGTCTCAAACACCTTGGTGTAGCCTTTTTGCGAAGCCGATTTCAGCAAGTCGCCCAAAGAAATGTTCAGGTTTTTCATGATAAACCATGCTGTCAAGAAAGCCGCCAGCAACAAAAAAGTGGTTTGCAAGGTATCCGTCCACACCACAGTTTTGATTCCTCCTTTGAAGGTATACAATAAAATGATGGCGATAAAGATGATTGCCGGCACCCAAAACGGGATTCCCCAATCCTTAAAAACAAACTCATAGAGCACAAACACAACAAGATACATCCTCAATGCCGAGCCCAACAATCGAGAAAGAATGAAAAAAGCTGCTCCCGTCTTCTCCGACTTCGGGCCGAAACGCATATTTAAATAGGTGTATATCGAAGTGAGGTTCAAGCGGTAATACAATGGCAGCAATACCAACGCAATCACCGCATAACCAAGTACATAGCCAAAGACCAAAGGTAGATAGGTGAATTGTCCTGTATAAACGCCACCTGGCACTGACATAAAGGTAACCCCTGACAAAGAGGCACCAATCATGCCATAAGCCACCACAAACCATGGAGAGTTTTTATTTCCACGGAAAAAAGCAGCATTGTCGGATTTACGCGCCGTGAAATGGGAAATCACAAACAAAAGTACGGTATAAAAAACAAAAACAGCAAGTATAATGGTTGCATTCATGATGTCAAAGTTTGGTTGTGCAAAAATAGGAATAAATGTCGGACTTGAAAGAAATTCCCTTACTTTTGCAGGCCGTTAGAAACACTTTACAATGAAAGGACTATATACCATCCTGTTACTTATCGTTTCCAATGTTTTCATGACATTTGCCTGGTATGGACAACTCAAACTGCTCGAGATAGTTCCCAGTTCAAAGGACTGGCCGCTCTTTCTTGTCATCCTCATGTCGTGGGGCATTGCCTTGTTCGAGTATTCGTTCATGATACCCGCCAACCGCATTGGAGCGATGCAAAACGGAGGCCCTTTCAATCTTATCCAGTTGAAAGTCATACAAGAAGCTGTCTCCTTGACCGTGTTCACCGTCATCGTCATCACGGTTTTCAAGACCGAGACTTTCCGCTGGAACCACATCGTCGCGTTTATCTTGATCATCCTCGCCGTGTTTTTTGCCTTCAAAAAGTAATATTTTGTTGCAAACAAAGGAAAAATGCATGATATTTGCGGAATGAAAGAGCACTATTGAAAGAACAAAAAAGAAAGGATATAATATGAAATTCTATGACATTGATTCAGTTTTCACCTTCGGAAAATACGAGGGCATGACCATCGCCGAGGTGTACGAAAAAGACCCTAAGTACTTGAAATACTGCGAAGAGAATATCGACGAGTTCTACGTTTCCCCTTCCGTCATGCGCGAACTGAAATCCATGAACCGTGCCATCAACGATTCCGCGCTTTTGGATGTCAACTTCGACAAGATGAGCGACGACGAGATTGACGAGTTCATCAGTGGCCACGATGAGGAGGACGAGTTTGACGAATCGAAACTGGAACGCGACTTCGATTGGGAGAACAACGATTTTGAAGACGACTCACCCTTTGACGAGTTTGAAGACGAATTCGATGAAGACGAGTTCAATGATGAGTTCGGCGACAGCTTCGATGAGAATTTTGATGGAAATATAGATGATTTGTATTGAAAGGAATATGTTTTCTTATTAGAAACAAATCGGCCACAAATCTGAAACAAATAAAAAATGACCCTCTATGTCATTCCTGTAGGAATCTATAGAGGGTCATTTTTTCGGTTGGAGTCGCAATCACTTGGTTTGGTCGGATCTGCAATCCCCGTTAAGCTACATTCAACTTTTCTGAAATGGAATACACCCGTTTGTCGCGTTGCGTGGAGGTAATCATCTCGGCGAGGAAGCCCGTTGAGAAAAGCTGCACACCAATGATGATGGCCAACAATGCAAAATAGAACAAGGGTCTGCGTGTCATGCCGTATGCGTGGGCAAACAGGCGGATGTAAGTCAAATAGATGGCTATGGCGAAACCTATCAAGAACGTGATGGAACCCAACAGGCCGAAGAAGTGCATCGGACGGTTGCTGAACTTTGAAATGAAATTGATGGTCAGCAGGTCGAGATAGCCACGGATGAAGCGGCTCATTCCGAACTTGCTAGTGCCAAACTTGCGCTTCTGATGATGCACCACCTTTTCCCCGATGTGGGTGAAGCCGTTCATCTTGGCAATGACGGGGATGTAACGGTGCATCTCCCCGTACACTTGGATATTCTTCACCACCTCGTTACGATAGGCCTTCAAACCGCAGTTGAAATCATGAAGTTTGATGCCCGACATCCTGCGCGTGGTCCAGTTGAAGAACTTCGACGGGATGTTTTTCATCAGCTTCGAGTCGTAACGCACCTTCTTCCAGCCAGAAACGAGGTCATAGCCGTCTTCCTTAATCATCCTGTAAAGCTCAGGGATTTCGTCGGGGCTGTCCTGCAGGTCGGCGTCCATGGTGATGACCACGTCGCCTTGTACTACCTTGAAGCCCTCATTCAACGCGGGTGATTTGCCATAGTTTCTTCTGAAACGCAGGGCTTTCACGTTCGGATTGGCCTCGGAGAGCTGTTGGATGACGGCCCAGGAATTGTCGGTGGAGCCATCGTCGACGAAGACGATTTCGTAGGAAAAGCCATGTTCGTCCATCACACGACGAATCCAAGCCTCCAATTCAGGCAACGATTCGGCTTCATTCAGCAGGGGTACGACGATTGATATGTCCATAGTTTATCTTTTTTTACTATGACCATTGACCATGACTATGACCACTTACACGGGAACGCTGAAGTTTCAGCCTTTGGTCGAAGTGGTCATGGTCATAGGCCATAAGCCATAAGCCATAGTCATCTAATTTCAGTTTTTCCGCCCATATAAGGTTGCAAGGCTTTCGGGATGGCCACGCTACCGTCGGCGCGGAGGTTGTTCTCCAAGAAGGCGATCAACATGCGCGGAGGGGCGACCACGGTATTATTTAAGGTGTGAGCAAAATAGTTGCCATTCTTGCCCTTGATTCTAATCTTCAGTCTACGAGCCTGGGCATCACCAAGATAAGAGCAGCTGCCCACCTCGAAGTATTTCTTCTGACGTGGTGACCAAGCCTCCACATCAAGCGACTTCACCTTCAAGTCGGCCAAGTCGCCAGAGCAGCACTCTAACGTACGGACGGGAATATCCATGGAACGGAACAAGTCGACGGTGTTCTTCCACATCTGTTCGTACCAGTAGTCGGCATCTTCCTGCTTGCAGAGCACCACCATCTCCTGTTTCTCGAACTGGTGGATGCGGTACACGCCACGTTCCTCAATGCCGTGGGCACCTTTCTCCTTACGGAAGCAGGGTGAGTAGCTCGTCAAGGTCAGCGGCAGGCTCTCTTCGGGGACGATTTGGTCGATGAACTTGCCGATCATCGAGTGTTCACTGGTACCGATGAGATAGAGGTCTTCGCCTTCAATCTTGTACATCATGGCGTCCATCTCAGCGAAACTCATCACGCCGGAGACAATTTCGCTGCGCACCATGAAAGGCGGGATGCAATAGGTGAAGCCACGGTCGATCATAAAGTCGCGAGCGTAGGTGATGACGGCGGAATGCAGACGCGCGATATCGCCCATGAGGTAATAGAAGCCATTGCCAGCCACACGATGGGCGGAGTCAAGGTCAAGACCATTAAACTTGGCCATGATGTCGGCATGGTAAGGCACCTCGAAATCGGGCACCACAGGCTCGCCAAAGCGTTCCTTCTCTACATTGAAGGTGTCGTCCTTCCCTATCGGCACTTCAGGCGCGATGATGTTGGGGATGGAATACATCACCTTGGTCAGTTGCTCCATAAGCGAAGTCTGTTGCTTGCCAAGTTGTTCCAACTCTTGGGCATTGGCCTCGACGAGTTTCTTCATCTCGTTGGCTTTTTCGACTTCCTTGTTTTTGAAAAGGATGCCGATTTCCTTGGAGATGGAGTTGCGTTGCGAACGCAGGTCGTCGGCGCGCTGCTGGCAGTTGCAATATTGTGTGTACAAGTTGATGGCCTCGTCGACGAGGGGCAACTTATTGTCTTGGAATTTCTTCTTGATGTTTTCCCTGACCACGTCGGGGTTCTTGACTAAGAATTTGATGTCTATCATAGGTTGATTGTATTTCTTCTTAAAAACGGGCAAAGATAGCAAATATTCAAATATCTTCCTTATAATTCAATTTTTCGGTTTTTGACAACATTTTTTTCAAACGGTTTATATCACGTCTATTATGCCAGACAGCAACGATATTAATTGTTTTCTCTTCAACAAAATAGATTAGTTGATTCATTTTTTAGGGCAAAGTACGGTATTCTATCTGAAGTTCTTCATCTTTCACAAAACTTTTGCCCAACATTGGGAAGTTTTTCAATAGTTCGGCATTATTCCGGATTTCCAAAAAAACTTCTTTTGCTGTCTGCTGGCCAAAAGTTTTTCCCACATAAGACACTATTTCCCGCAAATCGTCACGGGATTGCTCACTCCAATTAATCTGCATAAGTGGCTATCAATTGTTCCAATTCTTTCATCACTTCTTCATGAGGAATAAGCTTCGCACGGCCAGACTTAATGTCGCGCCCCCGTTGCAAAGTCAGTGCCTTTGCTTCCTCGGCAGTATAAACGCACGGCATTTCATCAGCTCCAATACCTTGTGATTCTTTGCCAATCAGTCTCAGTGCAATCCGAGTTAAAATTCGAGTAAGTTCTGCAGGCTCATATCCACCGCAATCTGGCAGATTAACTTGTAAACTAACACCTTCCATAACTATTTTCCATTTATCATTTGCAAAAGTACATTATTTTTGCCAAAATAGCACATTTTTTGCCAAAAAACATAAAAACAGAAAACCCCTCACCGTGATTGGTGAAGGGTCTCCGTTGTGGGTGGGCGGCGAACTACTTTCCCACGGTCTCCCGCAGTATCATCGTCGCGGCGGGGCTTAACTTCTCTGTTCGGAATGG
>JAEEGJ010005054.1_pt1 | contig 42586 bp, 34 predicted proteins | sample 8958761 | NCBI WGS metagenome assembly JAEEGJ01 (sample SAMN16246546, study PRJNA631951) | gut metagenome | biome: gut microbiome; feature: rumen; material: RS-attached | host: Bos | place: Iran: Karaj | collected 2018-10
CCCACGCTTTCGTGCCCGAGCGTCAATGCAGGCCTGGCGAGCTGCCTCCGCTATCGGCGTTCTGTGGCATATCTACGCATTTCACCGCTACACGCCACGTTCCGCCCGCCTCGACCGCATTCCAGCCCGACAGTATCAACGGCACTTCCGGGGTTGGGCCCCGGGCTTTCACCGCTGACTTGCCAGGCCGCCTGCGCACCCTTTAAACCCAATGAATCCGGATAACGCTCGCGTCCTCCGTATTACCGCGGCTGCTGGCACGGAGTTAGCCGACGCTTATTCCTTCGGTACCCTCAAACTCCCATCACGTGGAAGTCCTTGTCCCCGAATAAAAGAGGTTCACGACCCGTAGGGCCTCATTCCCTCACGCGGCATGGCTGGTTCAGTCTTCCGACCATTGACCAATATCCCTTACTGCTGCCTCCCGCAGGAGTCTGGTCCGTGTCTCAGTACCAGTGTGGGGGACCGTCCTCTCAGATCCCCTACCCATCGTCGACTTGGTGGGCCGTCGCCCCGCCAACTATCTAATGGGACGCATGCCCGTCCCCCACCGCGTCTCCGCTTTGACCGACAAGGGATGCCCCTCGTCGGCCGCATGGCGGCTTATCCGGCGTTTCCACCGGCTATCCGCCCGTCGGGGGTTGGTTGCATACGCGTTACGCACCCGTCCGCCACTCTCGCGGCCCCGAAGGGCCGCTTACCGTTCGACTTGCATGTATTAGGCCTGCCGCTAGCGTTCATCCTGAGCCAGGATCAAACTCTTCGTTGTATTATTGTTGTACTCAAATTTCTATTCTGAATCTCGGGTTCCGCCTTGATGTTCTCTTTAGTGTTCCTTTGTAAAGGTTCCTTCTCCCTGACGGCGCTCACGCGCCGCCGGTCTTGTGCTGGCCTCAGACTTTCAAAGAACTTCTCGCCTCCGTCGTCCCCTCTGTCCAACCCCTCTTTTGTTCGGAAGCGGATTGCAAAAGTACGACCTTTTTTGATACTGGCAATCAAAAAATTCAATTATTTTTGAAAAAATATTATATATTTTTGAAAATCAATGATATAAAATATTGTAATATACCGAAAAATAGTTAAAAATTGATTGTTTATCTCTCTATTTTTGCCTCTTCTGAGAGCTTAAATGTGGTATTTTGACTGGTTTGAACGAGTTCAATGGTGCCAACGAGAATAAAATCAGCTAGGATGGCCTCAGCTTTTCTCTTGTTTATATGGGTCATTTGTTGGAACTCCTGAAGTGTGATCTCATCGTGTTCCACAAGGTAATGCAGAAGGAAAGTCTCCGTTTCGGTGAAAGAGATTTTGGCCGCCTTCGAGAACTTGTTAGATTTCCACACCTTAATTAATACGCTATCGGCGATCAGGTTCTCATCCCTAACTCTGACGAAATACTTGAAGTTACCTTGATTGTCGGGAGCTTTGTGTTTGTGGTGCTTGTCCTTTGGAATGATGACTTCAAGTACGGTCTTGCCATTGATTTCCCATTCTTCCGTCAGGTATTCCACTTTGGGCTGACAGTACATCTCGGCTGCGGCTTGAATCATGTGGAGCTCTTCGTCGGAGCGGACCCCGGCTATGGCACCGTTGTCTTTCACGCCAACCAGTAGCCTGCCGCCATCAGTGTTGGCAAAAGCGGATAGGGAACGGGCGATGCGCTTACTGTCGGAGATTTCAAATTTGAAATCGAGCATCTGATGTTCGCCTTCAAGGATTAGGTTCTGTATGTGGTGGTCTTTTGCTCTCATACGAGCGGCAAAGATAAGAAATATTCCGTTGCCAGATAGTGTATATTAATAAGGTGTGAATAAACCGGGGAAAAAAGAATGGGGAAGGTGAGAGTGGAAAATGGAAAAACAGGTGGAGTGGAGTAGAAGTTGACGATAGCAGCAAAAGGCTTTTTTAGGCCACTATAGCGCGTTTGTTTTTTAGATGAATTGATAGGTCGTCGGGGTGAGAAAAACGGCAAATTTCAAATGTTCAATTATGTAAACCATGTTCATTTTTGAATTTACATAATTAAATATGAAATTATATAAGCAGCTGATATTTAATTATATATAAACTAATTTACATAGATAAATATCATGATATATTTGTGTAAATCAATTTTATTATGTAAATACATGGAAAAACCGTTGAAATAGTATAATAAATAACTATTATTCAGTAATTTATTTTGTTTTATTTAAAGTAAACTATTAGAAAATGGATTGTTGCTTATAGATTGATTATATTTTTAAATCATTCTTTTTAAATATTTGAAAAACAATATTATAATTAAATCTATTCAACCTATTGCTTCAATGAATTATATGGTTTGTTGAAATTTACAGATATAAATTTTTCTATTTTGTGTTTTGTAACGAATAATTATTTACTTTTGTCAACTGAAACTGATGGAAAAATCAAAATTTCAGGAGGATACTTCTATGGAAAACACCGTTGAAATGAAAGACAGAATCGCTCATATCATCAGGGCGAAGAATTTGACTGCTGCCGAATTTGCCATGAAGCTTGGCATTCAGCCTTCGAACATTTCCCACCTCCTGGCGGGACGCAATAATCCGAGTTTGGATTTTGTGAAGAAGCTGAAAGAGACCTTCCCCGAATATTGTCTTGAATGGATTATTTTTGGAAAAGGTCCCATCACAGTGTCGGAACCGTTTGTTGGTTCTGTTCAGACTATTAGTGATACTAAACCTGTGTTGCAGGATGAATCAGTCGAAAAGAATAAGGCGCAGGAATTTGTTGATCTTCCCTTGGACAGGAAGCAGTCGGATGAAGCTGTATCCATCTCTGATGCGGTGTTGAAGAAAATAGTTTTGGTGTACTCCGATAACACATTTGAGGTTTTGTTGCCCCGATGAACGGATTCCTTTTATTTAAATAGGTGTTGAATCAGAAAATTGTGTATTTTTGCGGGCTCTTATAGAAGTTATGCAATTAGATACATTTTTTGAACGCTTTGACGCGCTGATTCAATCACCTAAACACTTCGTTTTGGCATGTCATGTCAATCCCGATGGGGATGCGATAGGCTCGGTTTTGGCCATGTCGGAGTTTCTTCGTGGCTTTGGTCATGATGTTAAGATGGTGGTAGCCAACGATTTCCCTGACTTTTTGCATTGGATGCCGGGCGCAGAGGCGTTTTTGGTTTTCGAGAAAGAGGCCGATGCCTGCAAAGAGGCCATTTCCGAGGCTGAATGTATCGTTATGATGGATTTCAATAATTTGTCGCGTGGTGGCATTTTGCACAACGAGATTGGTAAGACCCGTTGCCCAAGGGTTTTGATAGACCATCATAGGGACCCTGATGAGAGCCAGTTTTATTGCTTGTATTCAGATACTTGCGTTTCGAGTGCCTCTGAAATTGCCGCAGAAATCATTCTACATTATGGAAAAGAGCATCTGAGTGAAAGCATAGCCACCAATTTGTTGGTCGGCATTATGACGGATACGGGTGCATTTGCGCATTCTATCTATCATCCGCGCACATTTGAGTTGGTTAGCCTGCTGGTTGAAAAATCAATGCCTTATAACCTGATTCATCAATTGGTTTATGATACCGTTTCGGAAAACCGGCTTCGTTTGTTGGGCTTTTCCATTAGTGATAGAATGGAATTGCTTGATGACTACTCGACTGCGATTATTGCATTGAGCAAGAACGATTTGGCTCGATTTGATTATCATGTGGGCGATACGGAGGGCGTGGTGAATTATCCGCTTTCCTTAAAGAAAATCAAGATGTCGGTGTTGGTGACAGAACGTGACGATCAGATTCGGTTGTCGTTCCGCTCAAAGGGTGATTTTTCGGTTCATGAATTGGCCAACAAGCATTTCAAAGGCGGAGGCCATACCAACGCTGCCGGAGGCACATTGGATTGTTCGTTTGAAGAAGCTGTGGCCAAATTGAAATCGGTGTTACCTCTCTATAAAGATTTGTTGAATCAAACGGAATGAAGAAATACTGCAAATATTTGGTTTTGTTGATGTTGCTTTGTCTTGTTTCTTGTGAGGAAAAGACGCCGAAGCAAACGCAGTCCATACCTAAGCGCGACATGAAAAGCAGCATGGAGACGGCCAACCGGTATTTGGTGAATGAGGAGGAAGAAGACATTGGAAATTATATAAAGCGGCATGGGCTGGATATGATTAAGACTGGAACAGGACTTAGGTATCAGATCCTGAAGCAAGGCAGTGACCAATTGATTGAAAAGGGTCAGACAGTCGCTTTGGAATATGAACTACAATCTATAGCTGGAGATTTGATTTATTCGTCTGAAAACGATGGACTTAAGACGTTTGTTGTGGGGAAAGGTGAGGTGGAGTCGGGCCTTGATGAGGCGATGACTTTTCTGCATCGTGGAGATTTGGCGAAACTAATCATTCCCAGTCATTTGGCCTACGGGCTTCATGGTGATGAAAACCGAATTCCTGAATATGCCACTTTGGTCTATACGATAAAAGTATTGGAAGAATAATAAACGATTGAATATGAGAAAGTTATTTTTGTTTTTTTCGATGATTTGCCTTACGGCGATTATGTTTACGGCTTGTACCCAAAAATATCCTGGCTATAAGAAAACACCAGACGGCTTGTATTACAAGTTTTATAGCAACAATGCGACCGCTGTGAAACCCGAACTGACGGATTTCCTTAAAGTTTCAATGGCGTGCTACCTTAACGATTCATTGTATTTTGATTGGAGAGAATCAGAAAATGATGTGTATGCACAATTGGCAGAGTCTCGTTTCCCCGCCGATTTGCATGAAGCCTACGCCATGATGCATGTAGGCGATTCAGCCTCGTTTTATATCAAGGCCGACTCAATTGCTGTGAAATACTATGAGCAGGATCCTGCTGAGGTGGGTCTGACTGCTGATGATTATTTCCGATATGAAGTGAAACTGTTGGATGTGATGACCCAAGAGGAGTTTCAGACCAATATTGAGCGGATGAAGAAGACGATGATGGAAGAATCGAACAGAGCATTGGCGGAGTATATCGTTGAGAATCAAATCATGGTAACTCCTGAACCTTCAGGTGTTTACATTATCCCGTTGGAAAAAGGTTATGGTCGTTGCCCTGTTAAGGGAGAAAAGGTCGAACTTGATTTTTCGGCTTCCCTATTGAATGGACAATCGGTCGGTACTACCTATGACAGTCCTGACAAGTTCTCATTTGTTTTGGGTGAAGGTTATACCATTCAAGGATGGGAAGAGATCGTTCCGAAGATGCATCTTGGTGAACGAATTATGGCCATTATCCCTTATGACTTGGCTTATGGAGAACAATCGGTTGGGTCCATTCCAGCGTATTCAAATCTCGTTTATGATATTAAGTTGTTGAAAATCACCACTGCCAAGGAAATGCAGGAGGAGGCTGAAAAAGCGATGAAGGCATTGAAAGCAGAATCGGAAAAAGCTTTTGCTGTTTATTTGAAGACAAACAACATAACGGATCACACCAAGTCGGGTCTGTATTACGCCAAGTCAGTTTATACTGAGGGCGCTCAACCCCAAGTCGGACAAACTGCGCAGATTAAATTTGAGGCCAGCTATCTCGATGGTACATTGTTGGGCAATTCCGACCAGCTGGGCGAGCATTACGATTTCGTTTTTGGCCAAGGAAAAGTGTTGAAGGGTTTGGAAGAAGGCATCGGGTTGATGCATGTTGGTGAGAAAGCCCGTTTTGTGCTGCCTTATATGTTGGCCTATGGCGAGAATCCTTATGGCAATATCCCTTCCTATGCAAACTTGGTTTTTGATGTGGAACTGGTTGGCCTTGTGAATGATAACAACGAAAACAAGTAATTAAATCATCTAATATTAAACTTAAGGAAATGAAAAAAAGTATTTTGTCAACGGCCGCTATGGTCGTGCTGATGGCTTGCACCACGAGTGCTTGCACGGAAAAGTCACTCTATCCAGGGTATGAAAAAACGCAAAGCGGTTTGTATTACCAATTCTTCCAACAAAATGCTGGTGAAAAGCCTCAAATAGGCGACTTGCTGGAGCTGAAGATTAGTTGCTCTGTCAATGACACGGCAACCATTATTCCCGCTACTGAGAACGTGATGATGTTGCAGGAATCGCAGTTTTCCGGTGATTTCTTTGAAGGTATGTCGATGATGCATAGAGGTGATTCCGCTTCGTTCATCGTGAATATCGATTCCACTTTCAAGTATTTGCTTGGTCAGCCGAATCTTCCCAAAGAATTCTCATCAAGCGACGTGATGCGCTTTGAGGTCCGTTTGGACGATTTCTATCCTGAAAGTGAATATGCCAAACACATGGCCATCAAAGTGAAAAAAGTTACCGAAGAACGTATTGCAAAGATGAAGGAAGAACATGCTGAAGAAACTGCTAAAGCTGCTATAGATTTGGAAGATTTCTTGGCAAAGAACAAGATTGAGGCTCAACCTACTGCATCGGGTCTGTATTATGTGATGACCACAGAAGGTAATGGAGAAAAGCCCGAGGCTGGTCAGATGGTGAAAGTCCACTATACCGGAAAGTTGCTTGACGGAACTGTCTTCGACTCTTCGGTGGAGAGAGGCGAACCCATCAACATCCCGATTGGTGTTGGTCAGGTGATTCCCGGTTGGGACGAAGGCATTATGATGATGTCGAAAGGCGAGAAGGGCGTGCTTTATATCCCTTACTATCTCGCATACGGCGACAGACCTGCTGGCGACAAGATCACTCCTTTCTCCAACTTGATTTTCGAAGTCGAACTTGTTGATTTTGAATAATCATGAAGAGGTTTATAAAGTCATTTTTTGTTGTTTTTTTGCCGCTGTTGTTGGTGGCATGCAACAACAATGACTCTATCTATGCGGGTTTCAAACAGATGGAGAGTGGGGCTTACATGAAGTTCTATAGCCATGGCGATTCAAAAGTGAAACCCCAATTCGACGACGAAGTTACCTTTGAGATGTCGCAATTCTTCAACGACTCCATGTTGTTCACTACTGTTGGTGACCAACCGATGCGTATGTTGTTGAAGAAGCCTGATTTTGTTGGCGATATTCCGGATGCCTTGCGCATGATGAACGTGGGCGACTCTGCCTGCCTTTTGGTTTTGTCCGATTCGGTGTTTTTGTCAATGATGAAGATGGAAGCACCAGAGCAATTTGCAGGGAAACCGATATATTACGACTTGAAACTATTGGCGGTGAAGCCTGCCGAGGTTGTAGAAGCTGAACGTAAGGCTCATATTGACAGTTTGAGAATTGCCGAACTCGATTTCTTGGCTTCTATGAGGGAAAAACCTAAAAGCATCGTCACAGAGTCCGGAATCATCGTATTGGAAAAGCAAGGTAAGAACAAGTATGCCAAGGTGGGCGACTTCTTGAACTTTGATTTCACCCTTTGCGGACCAACTGGCGACACCATTATGAATACTTTTGGTGTGGAACCAGTTGAAACGCAATATGGAGAAGAGTTCTTGAGTGATGGGTTCAATATGGCCTTGAGCATGGTTCCTATCGGCGGTACGATGCGTTTTGTGATTCCTTCAAAACTTGCCTTTGATAGCTTGGGTTACGAACATTATATCGAGCCTTATACGCCTTTAGTTGTATTGTTGAAGATGAATAGTGTGGTGGATAAGGAGACGTACGAAAAGCAGCAAGCTGCTCAAAAAGCCGAAAAAGAAGCTGAGAAAGAGCGCAAGCTGAAGCTTGAAAATGAGGCCATTGCAGCTTGGATCAAGGATAATGACGTCAAAGAAAGTCCCACTGAATCAGGTCTTTATATCATAAGACAGAAGGAAGGTGCTGGAGATTTGGCGAAATCCGGTGATATGGTTTTGGTTCACTATGAATTGATTAATATGGATGGTGTCGTGTTGGAGTCGAGTTACGACTATGATTCGCCACTTTCCTTTAAATTAGGGAATGGTGAGATGATTCCTGCTATCGAGGAGGCTTTATTGACCATGGCTCCAGGTGAGAAGGTGAAATTGATTGTGCCTTCTAGGCTGGGCTTTGGCGAAGTCTCTATCGATGATGAATGGTTGCCTGCATACACACCTTTGATCATCGACTTGGAATTGGTGAGTATCCAATAAGCTACACTACACCTATAATTGAAAAATGCTGTCAAACTTGTTGGCAGCATTTTTTGTTTGTGTTCTATAATAGGAACTAGGATTATTTTGCTTGTTCAAAATCCTCTTTATCAGCATAATAAACGTCAATGGCTGCAATCAAGGCAGCGAGGCTCCAAACAGGGATAGCCAACTTGTCGGTGTCAAGGAAGTTGTTAAGGAAGCCGTGGACGAAATAACTGATGAAGGCGAGGGTGGTACCCAAAACCAACACTTTGGCTTTCTTGTTTTTGCTACGGCTGTAGGTTTTCAAGCCACAATAAACCGTGACGATGACCAAAGTCAGGACGAGGAGTGAGCCTACAATACCTTGTTCGGCCAAAGGTCCAAAGTATTCTGAGTGGGCATTGCCACCGTCACCGGCATTGGTGCTAATGATGGTCTTTTCCTTCGACATCTGATAGGGGGCATAGACGAATTGATAAGTGCCAGGTCCCCAGCCGAAGACAGGTCGCTCGCTGAACAAACGGAAAGCCGACTGCCAGCGGTTGATACGCTCTAAGTTTGAGGCATCGGTTGAGATGTTGGTGATGGATTGGATGTTTTCCACAAGGTCACCGGAAGCATCTTGGTTGTTCTTTTCCAAGGCATCGATGATTTGGTTTTGGAACGCGAAGAACAAACCTACCAAGACGATCACAACGGTGGCAATCCAGCGGAATTTTATTTTAAGTAGCACGCAAATCAAGACAGCCAAGGCTGCAATCATACTCAACCATGCCGCACGGCAATTGGAAAGCATCAGTGCAACGCTGAGAAGGACGACCACACCAATAATGACAAGCTTGCGGCTCTTCTTCACATCAGGCAGGAAGACATAGGTGAGGGCAAGGATGAGATAGATGGCCAAGGCGGCACCATAGGCCGTGTGGTCGTTATAGAAAGGTGTCATCACCCAGTGGGCAGAATCACCGTCGAAGCCAAACTGAGCATGATGGATGATGGTGTAGACGCACACGATGCACAAGGCCGCGATATAAAGCCAAATGAAACGATGGATGTTCTTGGGTTCCTTGAAGAAAATGGCACACAAGAAGAAAGCGGGAACCACAAACCACAACCTAGAAAGCATAAACTTGATGGAAACCAGAGGCATCTCGCTTGTGATGGTGGTGACCAACATCCAAGCGAACATGCAGTAGATGACGATAGCAATAGGGTGGTGGGAAATGCGCCTGTCGTATTTCCCGTCATAGAGCATTTTGGCAAAAAAGAGCACCATGATGCCCATCAGCAAAGGCTCGGCGGGAAGCGAGATGGCCAACCCCGCATCAAGTGCCTTCAAGTTGACCGAAAGTGGTATGGTGAAAGCTGTGAGTAACAGTACTTTATCAAGGGAGAAAATGTAGAGCAACAACACACCCAACACCACGGGAAGGGCAAAAAACAGGTAGGTGTTCTTCTTTACGACGAGGAACAAACCCACGGCGACGAAAAGTGCCGCAATGAGGTAAAGCCAAGCTATTTTCGCTCTCTTTTCCACAACTTATTTGTTTTCTGCCACGAAACGCTTGCGGTTTTCGATAATGAAAATCACCACGATGGAAAGCAAAAAGGCGCCCAAACCGCTTAATGCAACGACCACCCAACGCACTGGGAAGGCTTTCTTGTCGGCGGGGAAGGGCTCGGTGATGATGTTGGAGTAAGTAAGTTGCGAATGGAAGAAGCGGAGCTCTTTCTCGTAATCCAGCTTGGTGGCTACGTAGGTGTTGCCTTCGGCGGCAATCTTTGTGTGCAGGTCATGGATTTCGGCACCGTATTGCTCCAGGTTGTCTTTCATCTCCGAGGCTTTTGCCGATCCGCTCAGGAGGCCTTTTGTCACTTCGCGCGTTTGGCTCGAAATGTCGGTGATGCCGTATGTGGTACTAATTTCGGTATAGCGTTGTTTCAGCGAGTCGATATTGTTTTGTTTTTCCTTCAATTGTCTTTCATACATGGCAACCACTTCGCCAACTTTCTGAGTATGAAGGTTGTGCACCTTTTGGTCGTAAAATTTGAGGATATCGCTGGCAATACTGCAAGCCACGAATGGGTCTTTGTCCATCACGGTGACGGAAACAGCCTCGTAAGGGGTTTTCCCAATCTTGATTTTGCTGCGGTATTCGTTGATCATATAGGTCTTGGCAAACTGGTCGGCCTTGTTGATCTTGTAGTCCGTCCACAAGTCATACTTCTCGACGATGGAGTCCATGATGGAGGTTGAGTTGATGATTTCGAGCATCTGTTCGGTCTCGCTTTCATCGGAGTAGGGGCTGATGTTGGCGGGATAGGCCACGGCTACCGACTTAAAGAGCGGGGTGATGAACATGGAGCTGGAGAAAATGGCACCGCAAATGGCTGCGGCAATAGTGATGATGATGATGTGCCATTTCCATTTCAGCACGAGTTGGACTAGTGAAAGGTTGTTGAAATTGTTATCCATGATTTGATTTGTTGTTTTCGGAGTAGTGGGTATTATAATATTAGGTGCAAATATTGGCTCAATCTTTTCTAAGATGCTTCTTTTTTTCCTTGGAGGCCGCTCCCTTCTCGGCCTCGTGACAAAAAAAGTCCTTTGAGCGGTCGTAGACCACGATACAGAAAATAAGCAGCAGGAAAGTGCTCAACACGGTGACGACCAGAATAATCCAACGCACTGGATAGCTCTTGCGCTCGGCTTGGAAGGCTGAGGTGACAACGAATTTGTGCGGGATAAACTCTGTGGCGTCGACTTTGGCTTCCTCGTATTTCGACTTGACCAACGAAAGTTGCAGGCGGTCGTTGTCCAAACGCTCGTTGATGGCGTAGGAGGCACCGCCGTATTCGGCAAGCACGTCAAGTTGTTTCTGTATGTTGTTGATGCCTTGCGTGTTGCCTCTCCCTAATTCCACAGCCATCTGTTGGGTCAGCATTTCCACCTGCGACTCGTAGTCGAACACGCCGAGTCTGCGCAAGGTGTTCAGCGAGTCTTCCAAGCGATTCATTTCGTCGACGAGGGTGTTGTATTCCTGTTCCACGATGCGGAAGGCCTCAATGGCGACTTCTTTTTGCATTTGGTTCATCGTGCTGTCAAAGATTTCAGCAATCTCGTTGGCGATGCGGGCAGAGAGTGCTGCATCGGCATCCAACACGGTGATTTTCACGGCGTTGTATTCTGTTCTGCGGAACTTGATGCGGGCATCGTAGAGTTTGTTCAACTTGGTGATGGGATATTTACTGTTTGCCTTGATGTTGTAGTGCTCCATCAGGTTGAAGCGGCTGATGACTTTGTCGCGCACGCGATTCGAGTTCAATACTTGCAGCATCTGTTCGGTTTGTTCGTCCTCGCCGATGTTCATGAGGTCTTTATCCGACTGGTAGGTCGTGCTGATGAGGACCTTGGAGATGGAATTGCTGGAGGTGGGGTAGATGACCGTCGTGGATTTGTAAAGCGGCGTTATAAAATAAGGTGTGGTGAATATGACTGCACAAAGGGCGGCCACAGCCAAAATGATGAGGATGGGCTCCCTATATTCCACCAACAGCTTGCATAAGTATTTGGAACTGTATGTGTTACTTTGTTGCTCTTCCATATTTATGTGTGAAATAAGTCGTCAAAAATAGGGAAAATTCACGAATTGGCAATGAAAAAAGCAAATTATGCCTTTTTTTCCTTGGGAAGAACGAGGCCGACGATTTCCTTGAGGCTGAGCAAACGGGTGAAGAAAATGGCTCCGCAGTTGATGGCAAATGCGATGAGGAAACCAAGCATCCAATTGAGATTCAGTTGTTTGACAAGGAAAGTAACTAAGGTAATAGTGGCGAGGAAAAGGACAATGTGGAGCCAATAGCGACCGTTTAGCTCCAGTTTTAGGATGCGTTTGGCGAGCAGATATTGCAGGAAAGCCGTGACGGCTTGCACACAGAGGCTAGTGCTGGCTGCGCCCACTGAATAGAAACGCGGGATGACGATAAGATTCAGCAGAATGTTGATGACCACGCCTGCTGCGGCCACAAGGTTGAGCTGTTTGAGGCTCCCGTTGGCAGTAAGGAGCGTTCCGAAGATGTATGTCGTTGATAGACAGAAGAAACTGCCCATCAACAATGGGAACACTTTGGCGTATTGTCCGATGCGCATGAGGTAAGCGGCTTCGGTTTCGGCCTCTTCGGGGTTATACATCATCTGCATGATTTCTTGGCGATAAATGACGCACATGATCATGACGATGCCCGCCATGGCCACAATGACGTTGAATGAAGTCTTGACCAAGTTGTTCAACTCAAGGTTTTTCGAAAGTGTGGCGGCAAACATGGGCAGCAGCATGATGGCGAAGAGGTTGGAGATGTTGTTGCCTGCATCGAAGAGGCGATAGGCGCGACTATAGATGCCGGCTTGCACACCATTGTCGTCCAACAGGCGTTCGAGCAAGACGGGCTCGATGCGGCTGTAGACGCTCATCAAAAGGACGAGCACGGCGAAAGGCAGGCTTTGCCGAAGTATCTCTTTGAAAAACTGGAAATTGAGCTTGAAACATAGGCACTCGGCATGGCGAAGGACGATGGTCAAAGCAAAGACGAGGGTGACGATGTAGGCCAAGGTTTGGGCTTGCAGGTACCAGATGACGTTGAACTTTTCCTTGGGGAACCAGCCGCTCCAAAGTATGAGGCACATGATGACGATGGCCAACACACGGTCGAATACTGAGAGGATGCTGTCGTGTTTGAACAATAAAAGACCTTGAATGTTTGATCGCAAGAACAAAATGAATGACAGCAGGATTTGATTCAGCCCGCACCAGAACAACAGCTTGAGTTTCAGGCCTTCGTTGTAGCCGCAGAAGTAGCCGACCACGAAGATGACGGCAGCATAGAGTAGACCCAGCAGAAGCTTGATTTCGGTGAGGCCGCCGAAGTGTTTCGAGAGGTTTTTCGGGTCTTGTGCGACGGCGCGGCTGTTGAAGTTGGTTATGCCGAGGTCGAGCAGAATATAAAAGAGGTAGGAGAAGTTAAAAAGAGCTTGGTAGGTGCCGTATGAGGCGTCGCCTAGCAGGTTTTGCACTTCACGGTCGATACCGAGAATCCAGAACGGCTTCACCAACAGGTTGAGAAACAGCAGGAAGATGATATTTTTTATGAAGCGGTTCTGCATTGATGCATCGTTGTTCGGAGGGCAAAAGTAGGAAAAAAAGTTCTTTGAAGCTTTTTTCAGCCTTCATTTTGGAAAATATGTGTATTTTTACCCCCTGAAAAACTGACTTTGAGCAATGAACAAGGAACAGGAAAACGTTGATGTGCTGGAAGAGGAACTGATTGAGAATGAGAAGAGTCTGCTGCTTATCAACGACGATGTGAATACGTTTGAATATGTCATCGACACCTTGATGAAGGTGTGCCACCATACTCGCGAACAGGCCGAGACTTGCGCCTGGATTACGCACTACAAGGGCAAATGCGCCATCAAGCATGGCAGTTTTGAGGAACTCAAACCCTTTTACGACATCCTGCTGGCCTATCATCTCACAGTCAAGATAACTGATTGACATGGCAGGTTATACTTCTTTGGAAATATTGGCTATTCAGCAGGCCTACGAATCGATGCTGAAAGACATCCAGCCTTTCATCAATGCACCCAACCAATTGGAGTTGATCGATAAGGCGTACCGGTATTGTTTGGATGAATACGATGGCCGATACCTCTTGTCGGGCAAGCCCTACATGATGCACTTGATTGAGATGGGGCGCATTGCCGTGCTTGAGGTCGGCCTGGGTTATATCTCTGTGGTTGCTGCTTTTCTCCATGGCATTGATTACAAAAAGGGTGTGGGTGGTAAGGAATTGAAAGATCAGTTTGGCAAGACGGTAGCGATTATCCTCGAAGATTTCAGCCAAATATCCCAGTTGGACACGGAGAAGGTTGCCTATAATTCGGATAACTTTCAGGTGCTGTTCCTTTCCTTGATTGACGACATGCGTTCGGTGCTGCTGAAAGTGGTGCATCGCGTGTATGATGTGCGCAATCAGCATGATGTGGAGCCTGACCGGATGGCGAAGTATTTCCACGAAATCAAATACATCTACATTCCTATCGTTCATCGACTTGGCCTTTATAAACTGAAAGCCGAGCTGGAAGAAAAGTTGATGCTGTATGAAAACCCGACTTTGTTTCATGAGATTGAGGCTAAGATTGAGGCCAGCCATGAAGCGCGCAAAAAGACGGCTGAGGATTTCATTTCCCATATCTCGGAAGGCATCGATGCCGAGCTGGAACGCACCAAAAAGAACGGCAAGAACAAATTTTCCTATTCCATCAAGTGGAGGCTGAAATCCATTCCTTCGATTTATGCCAAAATGAAGGCTCAAAATGTGCCTTTTGAGGAGGTCTACGACCTGATGGCAGCGCGTGTGATTATCCGTTGCGCCTTGAAGGACGAGCAGGAATGCTGTTGGAGCGTATATTCGGCCATCACCAATATCTATGACCCCATGCCGGAACGTCTCCGCGATTGGATTACCAAACCGAAGGCATCGGGATATGAGTCGCTGCATACCACGGTGAAATACGACGACAAGTTGTGGTTTGAGGTGCAGATTCGTACCACACGTATGGACGAAATCGCAGAAACGGGTCAGGCGGCTCACTATTTGTATAAAGGAGAGCGAGAAACTTCCGAAGAATGGCTGCTCAATGTGCGCCAAGTGCTGGAAAACCCTGGTATGGTGTCGTTTGAAAACTCGTACAAGAAGGTCTACAAATCCGATAAGATATTCATTTTCACGCCTGAAGGCGACTTGAAGCAGTTGCCCATCGGTTCCACGGTACTTGACTTCGCCTACGAGGTGCATACCCGTGTGGGCGAGACCTGCAATGGTGCAAGAGTGAATGGCCGCATGGTGCCTATCCGTCATGAATTGACCAATGGCGACAAGGTGGAAATCATCACGAGCAAGAAGCAGTCGCCTCGTGCCGACTGGCTCAATGTGGTGGTCACTGAGAAAGCAAAGAACAAGATTCGACGCTACCTGAAAGAGGAGGAACTGAAGGAATCGGAGTTGGGCAAAGGCATGTTGCAGCGCAGGCTGAAAAACTGGAAGTTGCCTTTCTCGGAGATGGTGGTCGATTTGCTGGTGAAGGAGTTTAAGTTAGAGAACTCCTTGCAATTGTACCATCAGATTTCCACTGAGAAAATTGATATTGCTGATGTGAAGCGTTTTTTGCTTTCCAAATTCGGTGAGAACGCCGAGAAAATGGAAAGGGTTGTTCCTGAGCAGATTGAAGCTTCGAAGAAAGAGCAACAGACCGAGGCTGAGGAGTCGCTTTGCATCGGTGAGGACATCGACAATGTAACCTACAAGCTGGCCAAATGCTGCAATCCCATCCCTGGTGACCATGTGTTTGGCTTTGTCACCAGCGACGGCACCATCAGCATTCACCGCGTCAATTGCCCGAATGCCAAGAGTTTGCAGCAACGTTACGGCTACCGTATCATCAACGTGAAGTGGAACGGTATTGAAACGGGGTCGCAAGCCACCATCCGTATCTATGGCCGCGACGTGATCGGACTGTTGGGAAAGATCACCAAGGTCATCTCAGAGGATCTGGAGGTGAACATGAAGAATATCATCTTCAACTCCGACAAGGAAGGCTATTTTGAAGGCAAAATAGTGCTGCAAATCTCCGACGTGGAAGCATTGGAGCAAGTGATTGCCAAGATAAAGGCCATTGATGGAATTATGGAGGTGGTTAGAATTGATTGAAAATTAGAGAAATATACAATATGAAACTAAAACGACTCATTACAACTATTGCTTTGCTACTTGCCGCGTGCTTTGTCAAGGCACAACAACAGCCCAACCTCAAAAACAGGTATGGCATCGACCATGAGAAGAAGATCGTCGTTGCCACGGGTAGACTACTTGATGGCATGAAGCCTTACAAAGAGTTGATGAAAATTGGTGGCGAGAACTATACTTACTATCGCAGCGAGATGCCGCTTATTACCATCACCACGGATGGGCCGATAGTCAACTCACCTGCCGTGCATGGAGTCATTAACGTGGCCGATGCCGATGGCAATGTCATCACGATGCACGCGGGATTCAAGATTAGGGGCACGTCGTCGCAGCAATATGACAAGAAATCGTATCGTGTTGAGTTATGGGCAGATGAAACAGGCATCGAAATGGCCGACACCACCTTCCTGGGTTTGCGCAGCGACGACGACTGGAACTTGGAAGCCATGTGGGCACAGCCGCTTCGTCTTCGCGATAAGGTGGCTAATGAGCTTTGGATGGAAATGTATCAGTTGCCCTACGCCGAGAGTGAGCCTGATGCACGCCCGGGTATCCGCATGGTTTATGCCGATGTGTTTATCAACGACGAATATGTTGGCGTTTATGCCTTGACGGAACGCATGGACCGCAAACAACTTGGCCTGCGCAAATACAATGGCGACATTCGCGGCGTGCTTTACAAAGGCAATGGTCCTGGTGCACCTACTTTTGAGAGTTTACCGCCTTACGACAACACCCTTGACACTTGGGACAACTACGAATGGGTTTATCCCAACGAGAGCGATACGGCTATCAATTGGATTCACTTATACAGCTTCACCAACTTCGTAATGAATGCCTCCGACAATGTGTTTTATTCCCAGTATTCCGCCCAGTTCGACAAGGCCAATGCCATTGATTACTACTTGTTTATCAATAGCTTGATGGCTATGGACAACATGGGAAGAAATCTATTTTTGGCGCGTTACAAGAAATCGAGTACCTATATGTACCTGCCTTGGGATTTGGATGCCATTTGGGGCTTGGACACCGACGGCAACAAGACCTATAACACGGGTGGCTTGAAAAGCAATGGTTTCTTCGACCGTTTGACGCAAGACTGCAATGACAATGGCTTTGTGGCCTCTGCGAAAGCCCGTTACAATGTGCTCCGCAATACGTTCTTGAGCCGCGAACACATCATGGAACTGGTTCAAAGGCAATACGAAGAATTGCTTGAAAGTGGTGCTTACGACCGCGAGCATGAGGCTTGGCCTGAATACACCGTTGACGAGAGCCAACTGGATTACATGAGTGATTGGTTGGACGACCGTTTCAGTTATTTAGATACTGAAATCAATGCAGGTTGCGGCACTTGGGGCATAGAGGCCCCTGAGCCTGTCGAAGGGCCGACCCAAATTGTTGAAATCTATCCTAATCCCGCTAAAGACCGTATCAATTTGCGTTTTGCGGAGGAAGTCGAAGCGGTAGTCAGTCTATATGATATGACGGGGCGTTTGGTGCAGTCGTTTGCAGGACAAAACCAATTCCTCGTTATTCCGACTCAAAATCTGTCTAAAGGCATTTACACTTTGGTGACATTTGTTGGTGGAAATCAGCAGGTTAATAGGGTAGTGGTGGAGTAAAAATGTACGTAGCATTGCAGTTTAAATACCCTATTTTGTACGCAACATTGCAGTTTAAAGTGTGAAATTGTACGCAGCATTGCAGTTATAGAGGCAAAAATGTACGTGGCATTGCAGTTTGTCTCGTATTATTTCGTATTTTTGCGGCAAAATAATTGGGTTATGATAGAGAAAAGAATCCTTGAGGAAGTAGTGACCGAGCAACAACAAGAGCTGTTGGATATGGCTTCAGTGCGGTTGTGTTCCCGAAAAGAAGAGCAGTTGATAGACCTTGAGAGTAACATGGCACAATGTGTCATAGGTGTGCTTCGTTCAGGAAAATCAACCTTGTGTTACAGCATGTTGCGTTCGCAGAAAGTGAAGTTTGCCTACGTCAATTTCGATGATGAACGATTGGAGTCATTGAAGACAGAAGACCTCAATTCGCTTTTGGAGGTACTTTACAAAATATATGGCGATTTCAAGTATCTTTTTATCGATGAGATTCAAAACATAAAAGGATGGTATCTCTTTGTGAATCGGTTGCTGAGGGCAAAAATGCATATCATTATCACTGGTTCCAATGCCAATTTGCTCAGCGGAGAGTTGGCCACCCATCTGACAGGGCGACATGATGAAATTGAATTATACCCATTTTCGTTTAGGGACTTTTGCAATGCCAAGAACGTGGATGTGAACACGTTGACCACAAAAAACGAAGCTTTTCGGCGCGATGCTTTCGACCAGTACCTTAAGCAAGGTGGTTTTCCCGAACTTCTTTACAAGAAAAACAAGACTGGATATGTCAATACGTTGGTTGAGAACATATTGAAGCGCGATATAGAGCAACGGCACAAAATCAAATATTGCCGAGCATTTGAGCGACTTGCCCAGCATCTGCTTAATGTAGCCCCGACTACAATAGTTTCAAATGATTTGGCTAAGTTGTTTGAAATCAAGTCGAGCCACACGGTTGACAATTACATCAATTATCTTGCGGAAGCATATCTCTTGATACAATTGCAAAGATATTCCACAAAGAGTAAAAACAGGCAATATGACACAAAGGTTTACCCTGTTGATGTGGCCTTGATGGATGGGCGAGAGGATGCCTTCGTAGGTGACAATTTGGGCTGGCGTTTGGAGGCTTTGGTTTACATAGAGTTGCTCCGTCGCAACCGACTGCTGGAGCGTGATGTCTATTATTACAAGAACAGCAATGGCTATGAGGCTGATTTTGTGGTTTGTAAGAGAAATAAAGTGTTGGAGATATATCAAGTGTGCTATGATATAAGTTCTGACAAGGCAAGAAAAAGAGAGCTTCGAGGCTTGCTCACGGCAGCGAAAGAAACAAAGTGCGATAATTTGTTTCTAATAACTGATTTTCATAGAGATACGATACAACAAGAAGGTAAGACTGTGAAAATTATGCCGGCATATGAGTGGTTGTTAACCGACTAAAACAATGACCCTACAATTTCCACACCGCCTCCACCTTCAAATCTGTCTTATGGTTCCCTTCAATCAGGGTCAAACCGCTGCCTATCTCGTCGCGGTCGCTGTAGATGGTGCGGCCGATGCGGGCGTAAAGGGTTAATGAATTGAACAGTTTCACCTTTCCTAACAGATAAAACCTCATTCCCTTACCATACATAGCCGGCACGCTGAAGGAATACAGTACGTCGTTTTCGTAGGCGTAGACGCGGGCGTTGTAGTCCTTGGCGTCGAAGATGGCATATCGGAATGTGAGACTAAAAGGCTGATTATTGGGTTTGTAGGCAATGTCCTGACAGAGGAAATAACCATGCTCGTTGGTGCCATCTTCATTGCGGTAGTGCGCATATTCTGCTTTGTTGGAGCAGTGTATGTCCCGGCCTAATTCATAGTTGATGTTGAACCGCACCGTGTTTTTGGTGTAGAAGATGGGGTAGTGGCTGAAGACAAAAGCATCGGTGGAGTTCTTCATCTTGGTTTTGGACCGGAACTGAAGAAAGGCATTGGTGCGACGGTTAAAGCTGTGGCTGAGACGCAAATAATAGTCGTGGCCGCGGCTTGGAGCGTTCACTTGTGAGGTCAGCCAGGTGAACTGGAACTGGTCGGCGTAGGCAAGGATGTTCCAATAGGGCGCGGGAGCAGCCTCCAAGCCGAGGTAGATGCCGCGTTGCCCTTGGTTGCGGCTGCCTTCGCCGAAAGCGTTGCTCATGAGGTTTTGGTAAGACTTGCCGTAATCACGGTACATGACGGTAAAATTAAGATAACCAGCAGGTTTTATGGTCAGGCCGACCAAACCAGCAAACGCAGGTCCCTGAGCTTGTCGAAGGGCCGTTTGAATCTGTGGCGTTTCGACAGGCTCAACGACCTTAGCATTATTGTTATAACTCATAGCTATCTCTCCAAACACAGCATATTTGCCTTTCACGTACTTGAGGTCAATTCCTTGGTTGGTAAGGCTTTTGCCTTGGAAGTAGAATTGGTTGTAGTGGCTGGGCTTGAGTTCGAGCGGTGTGCTGAGCCAGGTATGCTGTGCGGTGTAACCGACCTCGAAATGGGCGATGGCATAGGCCAGATGCCCGCCAATGACTTGCTGTCGTATGGCATGACGGTCCAGCAGTTCGCCTATAGTGCGGTGATAACCTGTTTCTTGCAGGCTGCTTACGAGTTCAGCTTCGTTTTCTAAGGAGTCGGCCACGCTGACGTTGGCATCCACCCAACGGTGGGAGTAGAACACCGTCCCGCTGAAAGGACCGCCTCCAAGGGTAACGGCAGCACCGCGCATGAAACCATACTCGCTGGCAGAGCCTTTGGGCGTGATGCCGCGCCCTTGTTTCATTACGCTGCTACCAGCGCCCGCCTTGCCGAAACTCATTCCCGACCACAGCGTCAAACCTTGTCCGAACGACAGTTGATAATCGCCAAGCACGGCAGCCTTTACGATACCCAAGTCCTTGGCATAGAGGTGGAAACCAACGAAATCGAAGCCTCTTTTATAGTTTTTCCCGAGCAGGGCTTGGATGGTGTCGCTGACCTTATCGGTGAAAAACATCTCGCCGGCATCTTTCTCCAGCACGAGTCCCGCCCTGATTCTGTTCCTATAGTTATAGGTGTATTTCAGCTGGTATTTCTGCGGACTGCCGAGGTATCGCGAGTTGGGCTTGGCCAGCAATGTTGAGTCGTCAATAGGTAGGTAACCTTGTTGTTTTTCAAGCACTTGTTCGTAGCGACCAAGGATTTGATGCTTGCCGTAACGTGCCATCTTTTTGAGTGTCAGTTTGTCCCTGTCTTTGTCGTGGCCGACCATCACCAAAGGGCGGATGATTGACAAGGTTAAATCGTCAAGACCCTCCACCATCTCCAATTCGTCAAGAAACAGGAAATCACCGTAATAACGGCGGTATTTCAAGAGCTCTTCGTATTGAAACATATTGAGTAAGCGCAATTCCACCAACTGCATGATTTCGTCACTGTTGATGTCGATGGGATTTTCGCTGAAGAAGATGTAGTTTTCCAAGAGGTCTTCGTAGTCAATGTCGTCGTCGCTGTCTTCTGCAAGGCGTTCCACTTGCTCGATAAGCATGGTGTTCAAAGCCTCGGTACTGAGTGTATCGATGGCGATTTGCGCTTTCGCAAACAAAGTGAATAATAGGGATAATATGGTGAAAACCAGCCGTTTCATGTTACTTTCCAATGCTGAAAATCATGCCGATTTGAACCGATGCGCCTAATTCGTTGTGCAGTTGTGCCGCCACATTGATTTGTGCGAAACGGATGGTATAGCCGAGACCGAAACTCAAAATGCCAGGATTCGTTTGCACGCCAGCGCGGATGTAAAACTGCTTGAAAGCTTCGTATTCCAGTCCGCCACGCAAACTGACGCCTTCTTTTTCCGTGTTTTTCTCAATCTCACACTGTCCGATGAAGTCCTTGGCGAATTTGTAGGCCAAGCCAAAACGCATCACGATGGGTAGTTTCTCATGGTTTAAGGTCTGCTCGAAACTGAAATTCACAGGGTTGAAGATATATGTGCCAAGTGTCAGTTTATCAGTGACTTGTGATTGAAGTCCAAGCTCAAAAGTGAAGGCGTTGAAAGTGCCATAGTCGTTGCCGATTTTCAGCATGAGGTAGTCGAGTTGCAGACCAATTTGCAGGTAACGACCGAAGTCTTTGGCATAGGCTAATCCGAACTTGTTTTCGTTGTATTTCCAAGAGCCGAACTGATTGAAACTCAATCCTAGGCAGCCGAATTTGGTAGGCAAGGCAAAGGCACCGCATTTGTAGGCTGTCTCGGGCAACATCCAGCGGTTTTCGTAGTACAGACCCAGGCTGATTTTTTCAAGGTTTGCCATGCCTGCCGGGTTGTTTTGCATGGCCCATAATCCTTGCGAGGCTACAGAGGAACCTCCCATGGCAGCCGCGCGACCTCCGATAGGATGGATGAGGTCATAAGCGAAAAGCACTGAGGTTGAGAGAATTAGTGTTATGAGAAGTAGAAGTTTTTTCATGTATATGTAGTTTTATGGTGCAAATGTAGGGCTGATTTTTCAGAAAAACAAAATTTTTCCTATCTTCGCAGGCAAATACAATGATTTACACAATAGCTTGAGCCCATGTTTTACTTTCTCATTGTTTTATCCATCGTTCTGGCTTTGATTGGCATTGTAGGGGCGGTAGTGCCAGGAATAGCGGGTACACCTTTCAGCTTTTTGGCTTTATTGGCCTTGTCGTTTGTCAAAGGAATAAACTATTCCACTGAGTTTTTGGTAATTATGGGTGTTATAGGTGCCATTGTCTTCGCGGTGGACTATGTCGTCCCCGTATGGGGCACCAAGCACTTTGGTGGAACCAAGGCGGGTGTTCGTGGCAGCACGATAGGGCTTTTTCTCGGTCTTTTCATCACTTTTGTTTTCCCTATTGGGTTTATTGCGGTCTTGTTGGGGCCGTTTATTGGGGCTTATATTGGTGAGAAAAACGCAGGCACCGACGACCACAAGGCATGGAAATCGGCTTTTGGTTCGTTCATCGGGTTTTTGCTGGGAACTGGTATCAAGATAGTGTATGCTTGTGCGTGTATCTATTTCATTGTTAGGGATTTAATCAAGTTAATATGAATCAATTAGAAGAAAAAGCGCGGCATGTCCGCGAATTGATATTGACCGCTTTGGCGGAAGCTGGCTCGGGACATACGGGCGGCTCTCTCGACTTGGTGGATATCTTCACTGTGTTGTATTTCAATCATTTGCGCCATGACCCGAAACGCCCTGATTGGGAAGGCCGCGACAAGGTGGTGCTTTCCATTGGGCATACGGCTCCGGTGCTTTATGCGACTTTGGCGGCGGCAGGCTATTTCCCCGAAGAGGAAATGATTACTTTGCGCAAGTTGGGCAGCCGACTACAAGGACATCCGAGTTACGAGTTCCATTTGCCAGGCTTGGAGACTTGCTCTGGCAGTTTGGGACAAGGTCTTGGCGTGGCTCTGGGCATGGCTTTGGCGGCCAAGATGGACGGCCCTTCGGCTGGCTCAGGGACCGTGAACCGCGTTTTCTGCATCATGGGCGACGGTGAGCAGCAGGAGGGAAGCGTTTGGGAATCAGCCATGGCGGCAGCGCATCATAAATTGGACAACCTGTGTGCCATTATCGACCGCAACCATCTGCAAATCGACGGAGGCACCGAAAAGGTGATGGCCATCGATCCCTTGCGCGACAAATGGGCGGCCTTTGGATGGCATACGATTGAGATTGACGGGCATGACTTGAGCCAAATCAAGATGGCTTTGGAATTGGCTGATAAAGAAAAAGATAAGCCAACGGTCATCATCGCCGACACCATCATGGGCAAGGGCGTGAAAAGCATCGAAGACAACAACCAATGGCATGGCAAAGTGCCGAGTCAGGAACAACTAAAGGAATTTTTGCATGAACTATACTAATAAAGGCAACAAAGCCACAAAGACAGGCTTCGGCGAGGGTGTTCTCGCTGCGGCGCAAAAGGATAACAGAGTGGTCGGCTTAGGTGCCGACATCACCAATTCGGTGGGAATGAACCTCTTTGCGGAAGCTTTCCCCGAACGGTTCTTCTCCATGGGTATTGCAGAGCAGGATGCCGTGGCAACTGCGGCTGGCTTGGCCTTGAGTGGAAAGCTCCCCGTGTTTAGCACCTACGGCGTTTTTGCTGCACATCGTGCCAACGACCAGATTCGTATTTCGGTGTGTTACAACAATGTGCATGTCGTCATTGGCGGTGCTCATGCCGGCGTATCGGTCGGCCCCGATGGTGCCACCCACCAAGCTTTGGAGGACATCGCCACCATGCGTGTGCTGCCCAACATGACTGTGATTTCGCCTTGCGACGCCACGCAGGCCAAAATCGCTACAGAGAAAGCCATTTTGGAATGCAAAGGTCCTGTTTATGTGCGTTTTGGGCGTGAAGCAGTTCCGGATTTTACCGATGAAAACCAAGACTTTGAGATTGGGAAGGCGCAGTTGATGCATGAGGGTACGGATATTACCCTTGTGGCCACGGGTCATGAGGTGTGGGAAGCCTTGGAAGCCGCTCACATGTTGGAGCATCTGAATGTCTCCGCTCGCGTCATCAATATGCACACCATCAAGCCGTTGGATGGCGATATTCTCAACAAGGCTGCCGAGGAAACCCGAATGATCTTTACTGTTGAGGAGCATCAAATCGCTGGTGGACTGGGCAGTGCCGTGGCAGAGTTTTTGGCCGAAAACCACCCCATTCGCGTATGTCGCATTGGTATGGACGATCGCTTTGGCGAGTCGGGGCAGGCCATGGCGTTGATGCACAAGTTTGGTTTGGATGCTGCGGGCATCGTCAAGCGTGTGCTGGAGATTACATCCAACCAAGATTTCAGCGTCTATATCCGCAAGTTGGGCAAACCTTTCGATACCTATATCAAGAAGCTGTATGACAGCAAGAAGCTGTATGAAGGCTATGATTACCACGATGAATCCACTTTCGAGAATTGTTATGACACGAAAGTCTATCGGCATTATATCGCTCAAGGCAAACGTGGTCACGATGTGTTGGAGACATTGACGCGCGCCCTTCATGACCATTTCATCACGCACCAGCTCTACAAAATGCTTGATTTGTATGATGAGAAGGATGTCATCGGCGTCATGGGCGGTCATGCCAAGAGGCGCGATGACCCGCAATACCGCCAGATTGTTTTCTTGAGCAAACGTCTCACCGAAATGGGGAAACTGATGGTGACAGGTGGCGGTCCAGGGGCCATGGAAGCTGCGCATCTCGGGGCTTGGATGGCGGGTAGGAGCGAGGCTGAGACCAACGAAGCCGTTGACATGCTCATGCCTTCGCCGACCTATAAGGATGAGGGTTGGCTTTGCCGTTCTTTCGAGGTGATGGAACGTTTTCCCTTGCAAACGGACTACCGTAGCCTTGCTATCCCGACCTATTATTACGGTCATGAGCCAACGGCACCTTTTGCCACCGACATCGCCAAATATTTCGACAACAGTGTGCGTGAGGATGGCATCGTGACCATCGCTAAGGGAGGCATCATTTACACCCCAGGCAGTGCGGGCACCATGCAAGAGATTTTCCAAGACGCAGGCCAAAACCATTATGAGAGCGAAGGTTATGCCAGCCCGATGATTTTTATGGGCAAGGATTATTACACCAATTATATTCCAGCCTATTCACTGCTGAAGGACTTGAGCGACCGTGGCATCTTCAAAAACATGATTCTCACCATATCCGACGATAATGATGAGATTATCGATGCGATTGTGAGGTTCAAAGAGGGAAAATGAGTTTTATAAGTGCTTAACAATTAAACGATTAAACAACAAACAACCAACAAAATATGTTCTCCTGTCCCATCCAAATCCGAATGAGCGACCTTGATCCATACAATCACGTCAACAATGGGTCGCAGTGCAACTATTTCGACATGGGCCGAAGCCGCTATTTCGAACATGTCTTCCAGACGGAAATCGACTGGCTGACCTTCAAATATGTCCTCGTCCATGTCGACCTTGATTTCCGAAACCCCGTGCATTTCCACGACCCCATCGTCTGCGAAAGCCGCGTTACCGAGGTGGGCAACTCCAGCTTCAAGATGGAGCAATGCCTGCGTAACACCAAAACGGGCGAAGTCAAGACTTTATGTCATGCCGTGGTGGTCTATTTCGACCGCGAGGCGAACAAGGCGGAGCGGATTCCTGATGCTGATAGGGAAAAGATGCTGAATGCCAACTGATTATGTATAACCTCGTGCCGAAGGTACGATACTTTATTTACCCTACACAAGCGCAGCGCAGTGTAGGGGCAGCAACAAATCGAACAGAATATGAATACAAAAAGAATGATGATGGCGCTGGCACTGTGCATGCTGATGACCAGCCTCCAAGCCCAAACCGAAGCCGAGCTGAATGCTTGGAACGATGTCAACATCTACGAAATCAACCGCTTGTATCCTCGGACAAATGTCGTCCCAAAGGGAGAACAATGGTCGCAATGTCTCAATGGCGACTGGAAGTTCCAATGGTCGGAAACGCCCTCCAAGGCTCCTGCCGACTTCTATAAGGAAGGCTATGATGCTTCCGATTGGAAAACTATTAAGGTTCCAGCCAACTGGGAATTGAACGGCTATGGTACGCCCATCTACGTCAATGTGGACAACGAGTTTCGTCCCAACGAGCCGCCTTTTGCCCCGACGGTCGATAATCCCGTGGGCTGCTATCTGACCGAGTTTGAGATTCCCGAAACTTGGAAAGACCGACTGACTTTCATTAACTTCGGGGCGGTGAAGTCTGCCTATTACGTTTGGGTGAATGGCCAGTTTGTGGGCTTCACGGAAGATGCCAAAACCAATGCCGAGTTTGACCTCACGCCATACGTCAAGGTGGGGAAGAACACATTGGCGGTGAAGGTCTATCGTTTTTCAAATGGTTCTTACTTCGAGTGTCAGGACTTCTGGCGCTTGAGCGGCATTGAGCGGGATGTGATGCTGTATTCCAAACCGACCTTGAATGTCTACGACTATGAAATCCATGCCGGATTGGACAAGAACTACCAAAACGGCACTTTCGACATCATGGTTAAGCTGCAAAGCAAAACCAATAAGCTGCCGAAAAACAGCACTTTGATCGTCGGTGCTTACGAGGTGACCGAGACGCAAGGCTTCCCTGAGCATATCCTGTTCACGCTCACCAAGCCTATCAATGAATTGACCTTTGCGCAGGCAGAAGATGGCTATTATTATGCCGATGCGGAGTTGTCGGTTGATAGCGAGGAAATAGGGAAGGTGTCGCCTTGGTCAGCGGAATATCCCAACTTGTACCAGCTGAGGATGTCGCTGATGGACAAGAAGGCTAAAACCATCGAAAAGCTTACTTCGTCATTCGGCTTCCGCACCTCTGAAATCAAGGATGGCAAACTGCTCATCAACGGGCAATATGTATTAATAAAAGGAGTAAACCGACACGAGCATGACCCCTACACAGGCCATGTCATTAGCCGTGAGTCGATGGAAAGCGACATTGCCTTAATGAAGCAGCTGAATATCAACACGGTGCGCACCTGCCATTATCCCGATGACCCATATTGGTACGAACTCTGCGACAAATACGGTCTTTACGTTTGGGACGAAGCCAATTGCGAATCCCATGCCCAAGGCTATGGCGAAAAGAGCCTTGCCAAGGACCCGCAATATAAGGAAATGGTGTGGCAGCGCAACCGCAACATGCTCGAGCGCGACAAGAACCATTCTTCGGTGATTATGTGGTCGATGGGCAACGAATGCGGCAACGGCGTCAACTTCGAGTACACCTACGACTGGATGAAAAACCGCGATAAAACCCGCCCCGTGACTTACGAAAGAGCCATTTACGACCGCAATACCGATGTTATTGGCCTGATGTATGCCAGCCCGAAATATCTGCAAAAGTTTGTGGATGAAGGCCTTGACAAAGAAGGCAGACCTTTCATCATGGTGGAATACTGCCACGCGATGGGCAACAGCATGGGCGGTATGCAGGATTATTGGGACGTGATTGAAGCCAACGAGCAATTGCAAGGCGGTTGCATTTGGGACTGGGTGGACCAAAGTTTCATCGTCCATGATAAGGACAAGGATGTGGATTGGTTGGCGGTAGGCGGCGACTTCGGCCATGCCTATGGTGTGGGTGATGATGACGCTTTCTGCGCCAATGGTGTGGTCAGCAGCGACCGCACACCCCACCATCACGCCGCCGAGGTGAAGAAGGTGTATCAGCCCATCAAGTTCAAGGCCATTGACTTGAAGGCGGGTGAGTTTGAAGTGAAGAACTGGAATGCTTTCACGGATGCATCGGTCTATGATTGCGATTACACCATCTTTTCCGCTGAGAAGGAGTTGCTAAAAGAGAAGTTTGACCTCAATCTCAAACCTTACGAATCGCAACGGATGAATATCCAACGCCTGCGTATCTATGGTCATCCTGGCGAGGAGTTCTTTGTGCGCTTTTCGGTGAAAACTAAGGAAGACCAGCCCTTTAAGCCTGCTGGTACCGAAGTCGCTTACGATGAGTTCAAGCTAGATTGGCCTTCGGCACCGTTGGAATCTATAGGAAGTGAGAAATCTGTTCAGTTCGATGCTGGCAATGGTTCGGTTTACAATTTGGATTTCTCCCTGTCTTTTGACAAGGCCACAGGTGGGATAAGTTCGTATGTCGTTAAAGGTCAGGAACTTTTGAAAGGCGATGTAAAGGACAACTTCTGGCGCGCTCCAACCTTGAACGATGAGGTCGACAGTTGGTCTTTGCCACGCTGGAAGAAAGCTGGCTTGCAGCATCTGGTCGCCCAATGCGGTGGTTTGCATTTTGAACGTCTGGACTATAATAATGTGGCTGTCAGTGCGAGCATTGAGTATCGTGATGCTTCCGACAAGCTACAAATCGTTGTCAACAAGGTGTATCTCATCGACGGCGATGGTAATATCAGTATCACCAACCGCGTTGAGCCGATGGAAACGGTGACTTCTTTACCTAAAGTGGGTATGCAGTTCCGTGTGCCGTTGGATTACAGGAACTTGTGCTATTTCGGCAAGGACACGGAGAACTATCCCGACCGCAACGCCTCAGGCAAAATGGGCTTGTATAAGGTGGATGCATTGGATTTGTTTGAGCAACACGTTGTGCCACAAGACAATGGCAACCATTCTGACGTACGCTGGTTGGTCATGACGGGCGACAAGAGTGATATTGACTTGTTTGTGACCATGAATGAACCTTTCAATTTCAGCATGTATAATTACACAGACGACAACCTCACTTCCGCTAGACGTATCAACCAATTGGAACCCAAGGATTTCCTGACTGTAAACATCGATTACATGCAAGCAGCTATTGGCACAGCAACCTGTGGCCCAGGTGTGGATGAGAAGTATGTGCTTAAGAACCAAGTGTATGAATACACGGTGATGCTTCGTGCCTTCGACAAAACGATAGACCCGATAGAACTGACCCGTTTCCAAGTGCCTCAAATGACGGAAATGATGGTTCCTTCGCCTGTCATCCATGCTGAGATGGCTGGGAATGAGGATTATCGTATCTACAACCGTCCCTTGACGATTACAATGACCTGCGCAGACGAAGATGCCGAAATCCATTACACCACCGATGGCAGCGACCCAACGATGAAGTCGCCCAAATATAAGTCGTCGTTTGTTATTGTCAACACCTGCACCATCAAGGCGAAGGCGTTTAAGAAGGGTATGATGGAGTCGTTTACCACGATGCGCGTCTTCAACCGTCTGAACATCAAGAACACGACCTTCGTCAACCCACCTGTGGAGCGTTACGGCAAGGACGCCGACATCGCCCTGATGGACGGCAAGAAAGGCCTTCCTGATGATTTCTATAATGACTGGCTGGGTTTCCAAGGCGTTGACATGGAGGCCACCATCGAACTGGCCGTCCCGACCAACATCAACATGGTGAAGGTGGGCTTGTGCCATGAGCCGCAGTCTTGGGTGATGTGGCCCAAGGGCGTATGGGTCAGCTTCTCGAAAGACGGCAAGGAGTTCACCGACTGGCAGATGGCCGAGTTGCCCGTCTTCGACCGACCCGACAAGATGAAGGGCTTTGGCCGCATCGAAGCCCGCCTTCGCACCGACGGCAAGCAATGGAAATATGTCCGCGTGAAGGTGGAAAACCAAGGCATTTTGCCCGAGTGGCATCCTTATAAAGGCGAGAAGGCCTGGATTATGGTGGATGAAGTGGTGGTGGAGTAGTTGAAAGTTGAAAGCCGGTGAAAAACAAGTCAGCGCAATTTTTATTGTCCGCTATCACCTTTACCCCTCGTTGAGGGGTCGGAAATGATAGCGAATGATTTCCGAGTACTCGCTGAGAGGTCGAAAAAGGTAGTGAACCATTTAAAATATCCAAAATGTGGACAATTTGTCATGTTTTATCGTTTTTCACCACTCATTGAGGGGTTGGAATTCGAGGTGAGACAAAAAAAAGCGCTGAAAATCGGACAAAAAGTTATGCGCGATGATTTTTACCCCCTCGCTGAGTGGTGAAAGGTCGTTGCGAAGGATATTTGGGTACTCACCGAGGGGTTGGAAAGGGTAGTGAACGTTTTTTTGGTACTCACTGAGGGGCCGGGCGTCATTGCAAACGACTTTTGTCATTGCTTTGAAGTGTTTCTTGTCGGGGAGACAAGATGATACGTCAGGCCAAGCCTCAGAAGAACAATCTCGACCTGAAGCCCAAGGCAGCAGCTTGGCTTCGGTCACTGTTGCCTTTTGCCTCCCCATGAGCTGTTTGGCTTGTGGGGAGGAATTTTTTACAAGACTTCCGCGAAAACATGGACTTGGAAAAGGCCTACATGCAGGGGCGGTTTGATGATGCTGTTCCTTATATTGATTGAGGCCATGGGGAGGAGCTGGATTATCCAAATACAGAAATAGTGATTAAAGATTCTATTGTCTCACAAAAAGTTAGTAAAAGCTTGTGGGAAGTTTTTTTGTTTTCTTTCTAGAGGTGTTTTTTTGTATTTTTGCCCTTGTTTTCTCAATATAGAGAAGGTTAAACTATATTATATTTGACACTATTGCCAATAATCAAATAAAATGACAACAAATAAAGACATGTTCGAGTTCCTGTTTCACGAGATTGCTCGTCACCCTGAAATACAATCTATAACAAAAGAGGAACTAAAAGCTCATGAATCCGACTTCGACTTTTGGGAGGAGTTGAATGAATATTTAGATTGTTTAAGAATATGCGACGAATGTCATCGCCCAATGATTGAAGGTTTTTGCATCGATGATGGCAGAAAGCATTATTGCTCAGAAAATTGTTTGCATCGACATTATTCTGAAGAAGAATACAAAGGCATTTACAACAATGGAGAAGGGAATTCATATTGGACGGTTTGGTGGGAATAATGGATTTATTTTATGGAATATCTTGTTGAAATTAAGGAAACTTTATCTAAGCAATTCAAAGTAGATGCTGACTCGGCAGAAGAAGCGATTTGTCAAGTCAAAAAACAATATTTTGATTCGAAAATCATTCTTACCGCTGATGATTTTGTTGATTATAAAATAGATACGATAAAAAACCTTGATTTTGGAAAGATAAATTGTAAATGATTGGCAAAAGATCTATTTTTGCAATGTCAAATAATAAAAACTATAGAATAGAAAAGAGATAAAAGTATAAACATAATTATAGCGTTTGCTATTTATTCGGCTGCTTCAGAAACCTAGGAAATTTCTTGAATGTTATCATGCGAATAAGTCTGTAAATGTCTGCGCGAAAGCGTGGACGTGGCTTATCGATGATAACGGGCAATTCCTAGGGCCTCTGAAGCGTGGATAAGACGAAGTCCGCGCTTTTTTGTTGCCCTGATTGCCCGTTTTGCCGTAGGATAAGCATTCGTATTACATACAGACTTGGCAAAACATTGGGTGTTTCCATATAAAGCAAAACCGTTCATCAAATGGGTTGGTGGAAAGTCACAACTCCTTGAACAATTCGAAGCCCTGCTTCCAATGGACTTTGAACTATGGGATAATGTCACATATGTTGAGCCTTTTGTTGGCGGCGGTGCCATGCTCTTTTTCATGCTTCAACGCTTCAACAACATCAAACATGTGGTTATTAATGACATCAACCACAATCTCACAGAGGCATACAAGAATGTCAAGGACCATGCTGAAGGATTGGTTTATAAACTGAAACAAATTGAAAAAGAATATTCCGCTATTCAGGAATCCGAATTGCAAAGGAAATATTACCTTGAGATCCGTCGTCGTTTCAACGAAGAAGATTTAACCAGTCTTGAAAGGACTTCGTTGTTGATCTTTCTAAATAGGACTTGTTTCAATGGTCTTTATCGCGAAAACTCGTCAGGGAAGTTCAATGTTCCCTTCGGAAGATATGTCAACCCAACCATTTGTAATGAAGCGGTCATTTATGCTGATAGCGAGTTACTTAATCAATATGATGTAAGCATCTTGAATGTTGACTTTTTAGAAACAACAAATGTTATAAATGAAAGAAGGTGTTTCTTTTATTTTGACCCACCATTTCGGCCTCTTAGTGCTACATCCAGTTTCAATTCATACGTCAAGGAAGAATTTGGTGACGAAAGGCAGAAAGAGTTGGCGGTATTTTGTCGTCGTCTTTCAGAAAAAGAAAATGTGAAATGGATGCTGAGCAATGCCGATTGCTCGGCAAAGAATCCAGAAGACTTGTTCTTTGAAAACATTTATGAAGGATTCAATATCCATAGAGTATATGCTTCTCGAAGTGTCAATGCAGATGCGACTAAACGAGGAAAGTTGACCGAATTGCTAATCACAAACTATTAAACAAACTCATGGCAATGCACACGAAAGAACAGTTTGAATTATTCATGTCCCAATTGAAAGAAACCAATGCAACACTTGGATTCTTTTGCGATTTCAAAAAAATCAACAGCAATGTTGAAGCCATTGCTATTAAATTGAACCAATTGAATTATTTGATTGGTCAAGAAGATTTGGACGGGGCGATTCGCAGACTTTGGTTGGAAAACCCTAAAGTGTATAGCGTTTTGGATATTCTTATTGCTGTCAGAACCTCTGATAACAAAAAAGTCATATTGGAGGATGGAAGAGTGGAATTGATAAGCAGGCTTTTTGAAGATGTTGAAGGAGTGATTGACTATATTCACGGAACAGGTCTTGACGAAGTCTTGCAAAAGAAACAAATCAAGAATCTTGTGGATTATGTATTTGGTGTTGAAACAGGACTTGACACGAATGCACGAAAAAATAGAAGTGGTCATTTGATGGAAAACCAGGTTGCGTCATTGTTTGACAAGTCCGGTATTGCTTATCGCCAAGAGGTTTATTCAACAGATTACCCAGAGCTATCTGTGCTTGGAGAAGACAAGAAAAGGTTTGACTTTGTGATAGAGACAACGCAATGCAAGTACTTGATTGAGGTCAACTTCTATAGCGGTGGCGGCTCAAAACTAAACGAAGTTGCAAGGGCTTATTCTGAATTGTCACCCAAAATAAATGCCGTAGGTGGATTTGAATTTGTGTGGATTACAGATGGAATAGGATGGAAGTCAGCACGAAACAAGTTGGAAGAGGCTTATTATACCATTCCTTGTATTTATAACTTGACAACCCTTTGTGATTTCATTCATAAACTGAAAAGCGAAGGTGTGATAAGTTCAATAAATCTTGGTCTTTTCAATGACGAAGTTTGAGAGTCCATATTACTCGGTCGATGATGCTTTTGCATTGTACCATGGCGATTGTATGGATTTGTTGCCGCAAATTCCTGACAATTCAATCAGTACAATATTTGCGGACCCGCCATATTTTCTTAGTAATGGCGGCATAAGCTGCCAAAGCGGCCAAGTGGTCTGTGTTGACAAGGGTGATTGGGACAAGGGTGGCACCCCAGAGTATATTCGAGAGTTTAACATGCAATGGTTGTCATTGTGCCGTTCAAAATTAAAAGATAATGGCACTATTTGGATTAGTGGAACTTACCATAACATTTTTTCAGTAGCAAATTGTTTGACGGAATTGGGATATAAGATTCTGAATGTCATAACATGGCAAAAGTCAGACCCTCCTCCAAATCTCAGTTGCCGTTACTTTAATTTCTCAACGGAAATTATTATTTGGGCTCGCAAACATACAAAAAAGCCGCACAAGTTTAATTATGAGACGATGAAGCGGCTTAATGGTGACAAGCAAATGACTGATGTTTGGAGAATCCCGGCTGTTGGCAAATGGGAAAAGACTTGTGGCAAACACCCTACCCAAAAGCCACTACGTTTGCTTTATAGAATCATTTTGGCCTCAACCGATGAAGGTGATTTGGTGCTTGACCCATTTACGGGGAGTAGTACAACGGGCATAGCTGCAAACCTATTAGGGAGGAAATTCATCGGCATCGACCAAGAGAAAGACTTTTTGGAATTAAGCAAAAAACGTAGGGAAGAGATTGAGGATGAGACGGTAGCGAAAAAGATGTTGAAGAAGATGCAAGAACTCCCAGAAGAGGTGACAGTACTCGTTAACCATGCTAGAAAAACTGCAATGAAAAAAATGCTGGAAACTGGAATATGTTACCTGCGTGCTGGTGAAAGTAAAGGTTCGTTATTGGTGAAAACTGGCTTTGAAAGGCTTGGATATGTGCTATTGCATACAAATGGTGAAAACACCAAACTTTTCAAGTTGAAGAAAAAAGGATTTCAGATATGGACTCCTGAAGCATTACGAGAAAACGGATTTGAAGCCGAGAATGCTCCTTATTATGCTGTGTTGTGTTTTGATTACACCAAAGAAATTCCGTTTACTAAATCCATCAATTTGTCGCAAAGGAAAAATACTACTGTTGCTAAGATTTTGCCTTTGAGTGATTTTATAGAATTAAGATAGGTCAATTGATTTTGTTTTTTTCTACTTTTGCTTTTAAAAATATGAAGCAGGAAAATGACAAAAATAAGCCAAGAGAAGTGCTGTCGTTCCGTGAAGGTATAGGTTGCGCCAGCCCAGCCCCGTAGGGGCTAAACTCTCTTTACCGTAGGTCGCGACTTACTGCAGCACCCCGGCAGGCAACACACCCTACCGTCTGCGGGACGCAGACGATGACAATGTGTTGGTCATAGTCCTGAAAGGACGACCCCACCTCACCCCGATATGCAATGTCGGGTTTTCATATTACGATGTGCGGATTTCTGGCTGCCGCAGCTATAGATGCTCGCCGCCGCACATGCCAGCGTGGGGATGACATGGCTTATTCCAGCTTCCCAGAGCGTTGAAGGCGAGACCTAAGAGGAGTCTTTGTCATGGAAAGATTGGAAGTTTGGACTTCGGTTTGTTGACCTTCGATGTCGAACTGCAGCGTGGCTCCGTCGGCACGTACGTCCATGGTGACCGGAGCACCCATCACGAGAGGCAGGTTGATGTCATCATGTCCAGCAGGAAAGCCACACATGACGGGAATGTTGTAAGCCGTAAGATAGGGGTGGAGCATCGCTTCAACGCTTTCGTATTCGAACTCGCTGCCGCAGCTGACAAACGATCCAAGGATGACTCCTTTGCAACGGTCTAGTACGCCGTTCATGGCAAGGATGTTGAACTGACGGTCGATGTTGTGCATTGATTCTCCCACCTCCTCGATGAACAGAATGATGTCATCAGCTTTGGTGGCGTCGGCTTGAGTGCCGAGGTTAGGAGCGAAGGTGCAAAGGTTGCCGCCAACTAACACGCCTTGAGCCTGTCCAATGATGTTCTGTGGGTGTGCCGGTAACTCATAATGTGGCACTTGGCCCATCAGCATGTCGCGCATCAGGGTACTTGTAGCATCCGTGCCACCAGCGGCCAAAAACGAACTCATTGTTCCATGTATGCTCATTACACCGGCACGGCTTTCTAAACCATGCAGCGTGGTGATGTCGCTAAAGCCCACAAGCCATTTTGGATTTGCCTTGAAATCGTTGTATGACAATTGGTTGATGAGTTGAATAGTACCATATCCGCCACGGTTGCAGATGATGGCTTTAACACCGTGTCGGTTGAGAGCCCAACGCAGGTCGCTGACACGTTCTTCAATGGTGCCGGCATATTTGTCTTGGTATATCTTGCCCACATTGGGACCAATGATAGGTGTCAGTCCCCAACTGCGTAATACTTCGGCGGTGCGCTCTACGTTCTCCATCGGGGTAAAGTACGATGGAGAGATAAGTGCCACCGTGTCGCCCTCCACTAAGTAGTTAGGCTTCTCACATTGTAGCTTCACTATTTCATTCTCAGGGTCGATCGTTTCTTTTTTGCATGAGGTTATAACACCGCAGAGAATAAGGATGGCGGCGAGCATCCAGCGTGTAGTCTGTTTCTTCATGTTCTTATAAGCTAAATTGACAATAAAAGGAGTTGCGAACCATCGTAACTCCTTAGCTTTTTATCGTATTTTCGGCACTTTTCTTCTTGAAAGATGTTGTTTCCCTTACCACTCTACAGCCATTCGCTGTACCGGCATCGTCATGCATCTGGCGCCGCCGCCACCGCGCGAGAGCTCGTTGCCCTCGAAGGCGACGATGCACTTCCTCACGTTGTTCAGGTTGACCTTGTTGTTGGCCACGTCGGCAGCCGTGACGATGTTGAAGCCAGCTTTGTTCAAGGCTTCCAAGGTGTGCTGGTTACGACCGTAGCCGATGAACTTGCCAGGCTCGAAGCAGAAGAAGTTGCAGCCGCTGTGCCATTGCTCGCGGGCAGCCCAATCGTTGTTTCTGTTGCCACAGTAGATAGGCTCCAAGTCAATGCCGACCTCTTTCAATCCCTCGATCAGGTTGGGCACCTCTTGGCCAACGGCCTTCTGACCGTCGATGGTGATGTGGAAGGTCTTATAGCTGCTGTTCATGATGACAGGCTCGTAAATCATGCACCTGTCGACATCCAGCATGGTAAACACCATGTCGAGGTGGATGAAGGATTCAGGTGTGAGCGGCAGCTCTTGGAAGATGAGGTGTTTCACGCCGGGTTTGGTCTTCAGGTGCTCCACAATGGCTTCAACGCCGTGCATGTTGGTGCGTGAGCCCAGACCGCAAATCACCACGTCGTCGCGGATAATCTGCACGTCGCCGCCTTCCACCGTGCCTTCACCATGGATGTCGTAGCTCAACACGGGGTTGATGACTTTGGTGTCGAACAAGGGGTGGAGGTTGTAGATGCTGCCCAAAATCATGCACTCACGGGCGCGTACCTTAGTGGCCATGTTGCTGATCATAATGTTGTCGAACATGGTGAAAGAGGCGTCGCGCATGAAGAACAAGTTGGGCACGGGCAGCAGGGCGTAGGGTTCATTGTTGATAAAGGTGACATCCTCCAAACGTACACCTTCGATGAGCTGGCGCGAGAGATCTTCGGCGGGCAGCGACTTGAGGTACGAAGCCAGATAGCCTTTGTCCTCAGCCTTGCAAATCCGGTCGATGAGCCCCGACTTGACGTTGTCCATTTTCAGGATGTCGGTCAACAGGTCGCTAATCTCGTGGACTTGCGCCACTTTTTGAAGCACCTTCTTGAAATATCCGTATTCTTTTTGAGCGACCTGCATGTTCAGGATGTCGCTGAAAAGGAAAGTATGTGCGTTTTCGGGGGTTACTTTTTCCAGTTCCGGGCCTGGGGTGTGTACCAATACGTGTTGGAGTTTTCCTATTTCTGAGTTTACACTGACGTTGATTCCTTGTGAATCCATAAAAAGCGATTTGATGAAACAATAAGAGCCTTGTTTTCAACTTGAGGCTCCAAATATGGGTGCAAAATTACGTTTTTTTTCGGAAATCCCAATGAAAAAAGTGGAAATCCTTGCCCAACTCCGACCGATGAGACCGTAAATTGTTGTTAGTCACCACGAAAGTCATTGTCTTGGTCGAGGTTGTAGGCCTTGAACCTGAGTTTTTCGGGTTGTTGGATGGTGAGATATAGCTTCTCGTAAGTTCCTGTGCCCCAATTTCCAACCAGAGTGGCTTCTTTTGTTAAAATTTTTAGTTCGTCGAGGAATTGGTCGCGAGGTTTGGCATAGGCTCCCAGACTCATCAGATGGCTGGTTTCCTGTTGGCAGTCGATGAGTTTGAAGTCGTGGTGTTGGAGAAACTGATGCAGCGCATAGAAAGCGACTTTTGAGGCATCGGTCTCGATATGAAACATCGACTCGCCGAAAAAAGCCTTGCCCAGTGAAACCCCATAAAGGCCGCCCACCAGTTTGCCTTCATGATAGGTCTCGAAAGAGTGAGCGAGGCCGAGTTTGTGAAGATGACAATAGGCTTCGACCATTTCGTCAAGGATCCAAGTGCCGTCTTGGTCTTTGCGGGGTGTCTCGGCGCAATGCAGCATCACCTCACGAAACTGTGTGTCGATGCGGGTCTCAAACTTCCCCGATTTCAGCGTGTGCCTCAGCGATTTGCTGACCTTCATCTCGCCAGGCCTGATGACGAGACGCGGGTCGAGCGACCACCAAAGCAAAGGCTCGCCTTCGCTGAACCATGGGAAGATGCCGTTGGCGTAGGCCACGATGAGCCGTTGGGGTGAGAGGTCACCGCCAATGGCCAGCAGGCCTTGCTCGTCGGCACGGTCGGCAGGGGGGAAGAAACAGTCGTCTTTGTTGAGTTCGTACAAAAAACGCATATCGTTCGAAATGAACGGCAAAATTACATATTTTTGCGCTTTCAATCGAGACGATGCCACGATATTTCATCCACATGGCCTACAATGGCAGCCGCTACCACGGCTATCAGATCCAGCCGCACTCCGATAGCGTGCAGGAAACGGTGGAGAAATGCTTGAGCCTGAAGCTGGGACAGCCAGTCTCCATCACGGGCTGCGGCCGCACCGATACGGGCGTCCATGCACGAAACTACTACGCTCATTTCGACTTTGAGCAAGAGTTGAAAGACACGGAAAACCTTGCCCATCAGATGAATGCCTTCCTCCCCGAGGATATCGTGATTTATCGGATTTGGCAAGTCGCACCTGAGATGCACGCCCGTTTTGATGCCGTTTCGCGTACGTATCATTATTACATCACGCGCTCGAAAAACCCTTTCCACACCAACGATGCTTATTTCCTTTACGGTGACCTTGACCTTGCCAAAATGCAGGAAGCCGCTAATGTCCTCTTTGAGTATGAGGACTTTACGAGTTTCTCGAAAGTGCATACCCAGGTGAAGACTAACAACTGCAAAATCATGGAAGCGCGTTGGCTTGAGCAAGACGGGCTTTTGGTGTTTCGCATCAAGGCGGACCGTTTCTTGCGCAATATGGTGCGGGCCATCGTCGGCACCTTGTTGGAGATAGGGAAAGGGCGCATGACCTTGGAGGAGTTTCGTGCCGTCATCGAACGAAAAGACCGCTGCGAGGCCGGGACTTCGGTGCCTGCCCATGCGTTGTTCCTTGAAGATGTTGAATACAAATAAGAAAGATATGTTCCAGAAGCTAATCCGTTTTTGCGTAAAACTCGTTCAGAAGTATTTGCCTGAGCCTTTCATTTTTGCCGTCGTTCTGACTTTGTTGGCCTTCATCATCGCCATGCCCATCTGTCATCAGTCGCCGCTGGAGGTGGTGGAGCATTGGGGCAATGGCGTGTGGTCGCTGTTGGCTTTCGCCATGCAGATGGCATTGGTGCTGGTGACAGGATCGGCCTTGGCTGCGGCTCCCTCTATCAAAAGGGGCATCAGCGCCTTGGCGGCCAAACCGAAAACGCCTGCTGGAGCTATCGCTTTGGTGACGGGCATCTCTGCCATCGCCTGCTGGCTCAACTGGGGCTTCGGCCTTATCGTGGGCGTCATCTTCGCCAAGGAAATCGCGAAGAAACTCCGTGGCGTGGATTACCGCTTGCTCATCGCTTCGGCCTATAGTGGCTTCGTGGTTTGGCATGCGGGGCTCTCGGGCTCCATCCCGCTGACGATGGCCACAGAGGGTTCCAATCTTGAGGCGGTCACCAAAGGCGCTTTGACGCATCCCATTCCGATAGGCCAAACCATTCTTTCTCCGCAAAACCTCATCATGGTGGCCGTGGTCATCGTGGCCATCGTGGTGGTCAATGCTTTCATGCATCCCAAAGGGGAGCATGTGGTTACCATAGAGCCTTCGCTGTTGTTTGAGGAAGAGACGAAGCCTGCCCCGAAGGCTACAACGCCAGCCGAGAAGCTTGAAAACAGCCGTATCCTCTCTTGGATAATCTCTTTGTTGGGCTTGTCCTACTTGGTCATCAAGTTGTTCTTCAAAGGCGGCAGTCTTGACCTCGGCGCGGTCATCATGCTGTTCCTGTTTTTGGGTGTCATCTTGCACGGCACGCCTTTGGCGTATGTCAGGGCTTTCGGTAAGTCGGTGAATGGTGCGGCGGGCATCTTGCTGCAATTCCCCTTCTATGCGGGTATCATGGGTATCATCACGGGTGTGGGTGCTTCGGGCATCTGCTTGGGCGAAGTGATTAGCAACGCGTGCGTGTCCATTTCAACGCCAAAGACGTATCCACTGTTTACCTTCTTCTGTGCGGCTATCTTGAATATGTTTGTGCCGTCGGGCGGCGGTCACTGGGCCATTCAGGCTCCGATTATGTTCACGGCAGGTGCCACCTTGGGCGTGGCTCCTGGCTTGACAGGTATGGCCATCTCCTGGGGCGATGCCTGGACCAACTTGATTCAGCCTTTCTGGGCGTTGCCTGCCTTAGCCATAGCCAAACTGAATGCAAAAGACATCATGGGCTTCTGCATCATCGATTTGTTCGTCACGGGATTGATTATTTGCAGCGGTCTATTACTTTGGGCATAGGTCAGAAAGTGTCCATGCCGTCCCATTCCACCAGGTCTTGGCGGACAAATCCTTCTTTGCCTTTAACGCGGATTTTGTACCAATCATTGACTTTGCCAATGCAGGGATAAGTCACTGGTACTGAGCCTTTCTCGTAGGAAATCTGTGTCACGACGGGCGATTCGGTCGTGGGCTGTTGCCTGACGTTGACATGAGTGCGCCTGGTGTAAAGGATACCTTGTTTGTTTGCGGCACTGAAGACCACCACCTTATGCCCAGCCTTCGGAACCTCAAAATCGTCTTGAACGCTGACGGTATAGGTGTTTTCGTTGGTGCTTACGTAACGGCCTACCACATTCCCCATATTGTCAAGCACCATCTTCATGTTGTCAGCCGAGGCTGCTTTCACCATTGGCCCCGTTGCGTTGCTCATAGCGGTTGGGGTCAGCGAATCGGTTTCCGTAGCTATGGAATCCGCGGTCTCGTCAATTGTTTCCGAAGCATCGCGTCTGCCTCCACAAGAGAATGTGGATATGCCTAAACATAACAGAATCAATGCGGTAAAGAAGTGCTTTTTCATGGCCAAGTATTTTTTAGTCCACAAAAATACGAAAAAAATGTTGAATGGGAGGAAAAAGAAAAGAGCAAGGTTGAAAATCAACTTTGCTCTCATTCAGTAGCGGGATCGAGAATTGAACTCGAGACCTCCGGGTTATGAATCCGACGCTCTAACCTGCTGAGCTATCCCGCCTCGTTTCGGGGTGCAAAAGTAGACAATTTTTCAATACGGTCAACAAAAAAAGCGGAAAAAATGTTTTTTCCGCTTTTTTGTTTCCGTAACTCTTATTCAGTCAGCTCCTTGGCGGCTTGCTCAAGTTTGACGTCAAGGGCCTTAATAGCTGCTTCGAGACCGTTTGAAGTGTCGCCCTTCATGCTGAAGTAGAACTTGATCTTCGGCTCGGTGCCCGAAGGACGGATGGTGATCTTCGATCCGCTCTCAGTGAAGAATTGCAACACGTTGCTCTTGGGCAGGGTGATGGGCGTGACCTTTCCAGTCAACACATCCTTGGCTTCCTGGAGTTTGTAGTCGCGGGTCTCGATGACCTTCTCGCCAGCGATGACAGTGGGCGGGGTGGTGCGGAACTTGGCCATCAAAGCCTTGATTTCTTCGGTGCCGCTGATGCCTTTCTTGGTCAGCGAGACGAGTTTCTCTTTGTAGAGACCGAACTCCTTGTAGATGTCCATGAGCAGCTGATAGAGCGTCTTGCCTTGTTCTGCAGCCCAGGCAGCGGCTTCGGCAATCATGCTGGTGGCGATGACGGCGTCCTTGTCGCGGACGAAGTCGCCAGCCAGATAGCCGTAGCTTTCCTCGCCGCCACCGATGAACTGTTTCTTGCCTTCGAGTTCAAGGATCTTGTCGGCGATGTACTTGAAGCCAGTCAGCACATCGTAGCGGTCCACGTTGTATTTCTTCGCCATCTCAAAGATTAGCTCGGTGGTGACGATGGTCTTCACGATGAATTCTTTTCCAGTGAGTTTGCCTAATTCATTCCAGCGGGTCAGTAGGTAGTAGACGAAGAGACTGCCAGTTTGGTTGCCGTTGAGCAGGATGAACTCGCCCTTGTCGTCCTTTATGGCGATGCCCACACGGTCGGCGTCGGGGTCAGTGGCCATGACAAGGTCAGCGTTCACTTCTTGCGCCTTCTTCACGGCCAAAGCCATGGCGGCAGGCTCTTCGGGGTTGGGTGACTTCACGGTGGGGAAGTTGCCGTCAACGACCATCTGCTCCTCAACGCAGTAGACGTTTTCAAAGCCTTTACGCTTCAGGATTTCGGGCACCAAGCGGCGACCTGTGCCGTGGATGGGCGTGTAGACGATGCGCATGTCCTTGTGCTTCTTGATGAGGTCGAGTGAGAGGGACAGGCCATACACCTTATTTAAATAGATGTCGTCGAACTTCTCGTCAAGCACGGTGATGAGGTCAGGGTTACGCTTGAAGTTCACCATCGACGGGTCGGTGATTTTTTCCACCTCGGCGATGACGTTTTTGTCGTGCGGGCTGACGAGCTGACCGCCGTCGTTCCAGTAGGCCTTGTAGCCATTGTATTCCTTGGGATTGTGTGAGGCGGTGACCATCACGCCAGCGTCGCATTTCATTTCGCGCACGGCGAATGAAAGCTCAGGGGTGGGGCGGAGGCAGTCGAAGATGTAGACCTTGATGCCGTTGGCCGACATCACGTCAGCGGTGACGTTGGCGAAGGCGGGGCTGTTGTTGCGGCCGTCGTAGGAGATGGCGATGCTGAGGTCTTTTTTGTCAGG
>JAEEGJ010005055.1_pt1 | contig 42583 bp, 37 predicted proteins | sample 8958761 | NCBI WGS metagenome assembly JAEEGJ01 (sample SAMN16246546, study PRJNA631951) | gut metagenome | biome: gut microbiome; feature: rumen; material: RS-attached | host: Bos | place: Iran: Karaj | collected 2018-10
TTGAAACACGATGGAGTTGCTGTCATTACAGTTCCAATAGATATAAAGAATGTCACGCTTGAGGAAGAGTGGATTAATACAGATTCTCTTAGAATTAAATACTATGGAGAGGCTGACCATAAAAGAATGAACGGAATTGATTTTGAGGAAAAACTTTATAAGAATGGTATAAAAGGAGAGAAAAAGTATTCAAAAGACTTCTTATCAAAAAAAGAAATGCGTAAGTATGGATTGAAAGAAAATGAGTTCTTTTTTATTTGTAGGAAGCGCGAGAATTAGTCGCGATTATTTGTTATATAGGATTTAATACACCAAGGCGGTAGCGGTATATGGATAATTGTTTCTTTAGCATTGTAATACCTACATTTAATAGGGCAGAACGGCTGAAAGAAATTTTATTAGAATTAAAAAAAATAAAGAGCGCTGATGTAGAAATATTGATTGTTGACAATTGCTCTGAGGATGAAACTAAGTCTGTTTTGCAGTCATGCAGTGATAAAAGAGTAACAGCGGTTTATAATAAAGAACCCGTTCCTGCGTTTAAGAATATTTTGAATAGTATATTCTTATCTTCTGGCAAATATACATTATATTGCAATGATAAAGATATGCTATATGCGGAGAAGATAGATGAATTGATTGATTATTTACGCGACAAAGAGTTTGCAGCCCTATATACTGTTCAGAAAAATCGTGGTTATGAGAATTCTGGGACGGTTAAGGTATACGAAAAAGGGTTAGAGGCGCTAATACACATTTCATATGCTGATCATCCAACTGGCATGGTTTACAACAGATATTTGATGAGAGAATATATAGATTCTCATAAAGAAGAATTCTATGGCGGATATGATGGCATTTATTCATGGAGTTTACTTGCAGTAGATTTGACAAAATATGGTAAATTCGGGATATATGATTTTGGAGTATGGCAACTTCCAAGCAGAAAATTCATAAAAACACATATAGCCGGAACTGGGCTTAAAGATATGTGGTTCAATCCCTTATATCGATATAGGGTTGCAAAAAGGACTGCATCGCATATTAGGGATTATTTCGACAATCTTTCATCATATGAGTTAAAGCAGATAGAGAGAAGAGTTTTTGATACGATGGTATTAAAAATGATGCTAAATTATAAATCTGCTTGCATGAGTAAATCTGAAATGTCTCATTATGGGAAAAGGATAAAATTGATTACTACGCCACACCTCGTGTTTATTTATTTGAAAGTGATAGTAGAAATTCGCTCCTTTGAGAAAGATTTGGGGATGAGATTATACACAACCAAGGAACTATTTATTGATATATTGAGGTGTATCAAGGGGAGCCTAATATATGATGCACTTTTCGTTAAATCGCTATTTACAGATTTTGATTCATATGGAAGCGATTGAAAAGATACAATATAGTCTTATCACGGAAGGGAAAAGAAATGCAACTTGATGAATTGAGAGCATTTTACCAAAATAGAAAAGTGTTTGTGACAGGACATACAGGATTTAAAGGAACTTGGCTTTGTATGTTACTGAAGCATTTGGGGGCTAGCGTATATGGATATTCGTTGGCGCCAAGCAAAGAGGAAAACATATTTGATATATTGAATATTTCTGATTCTATTCATCATACAGTTGGAGATGTCAGAGATTCGAAAAGTATGGAGGCGGCCTATAAGGAGGCAAATCCTGAGGTTGTATTTCATTTGGCAGCACAGCCACTGGTTATAGAGTCCTACAAAGCACCAAGATATACGTACGAGACAAATGTTATGGGCACGGTTAATATTCTGGAGTGCATTAGAAATAATGGCGGTGCTACTAGTTTTGTTAATATAACCACAGATAAGGTATATAAAAATCTTGGGTTAACGAATCATAGTTTTAAAGAAGACGAGTATTTGGATGGATTCGATCCTTATTCTAATTCAAAAAGTTGCTCAGAGTTGGTTACTGATTCGTATAGAAATTCGTTTTTCATGGGCAAAGGTAATGCTGCAATATCGACAGCGAGAGCGGGTAATGTTATTGGCGGAGGCGATTTTTCAGAAAACAGAATTATCCCAGATTGTGCAAGGTCTGTAATTAAAGGAAATGTGATAACAGTAAGAAATCCCAATTCTATAAGACCATATCAACATGTATTAGAACCACTGTATGCTTATTTGTTGATTGCAATGCGTCAGGAAAATGATAAGACTTACTCTGGTTGTTATAATGTGGGCCCACATGAGAGTGGATGCATAACTACTAAACGTTTAGTTGAACTATTTTGTGGATATTGGGGCGAGGGTGCATCGTGGGTAAGTGCTGGTCAAATTCCCGAGTTTAAAGAAGCTGAATGCTTGAAATTAGATTGTTCTAAAATTAGAGCCACATTAGGATGGCAACCCAAGTGGAATATTGAAGATGCAGTAGAAAAGACTGTAGAGTGGTATAGAGCATTTAGTAAGGGAATGGATATTAAACACATAACTATTGAACAAATAGAGTCGTATTTTGCTTAAGTATTAAGAGGTATCTGAATATGAATTGCCAAATTGAAGATTTGGATATAGAAGGACTTAAACTGATTACACCGTTTAGCGTATCGGATAATAGAGGAGGTTTTGCAAAACTCTTTGAGCAAGAATCATTTAAGTCAGCCATGTTGAAGACAAATATTAGTGAGATGTTTATTAGTTCATCTAAGAAAGGCGTGATACGAGGGCTTCATTTTCAGTTATATGAGCCACAGGTTAAATATGTAAGTGTATTGCAAGGGGATGTTTGGGACTATGCAGTAGATTTACGCCTGAATTCGGCTTCTTTTGGAAGGTGGGAGCGAGTTAGGTTGACTTCTGACAACCATAAAGTGTTTTATATTCCAGAAGGGTTTGCTCATGGATTTGAGGTCTGCTCTGATGAGGCTATAGTGGCATACATGTGTGTTGGAAAATATATAAAAGAATACGATACTGGTGTAAGATATGATGATACAAAAATAGGCATTCAATGGGAAACAAAGAATCCTATTATTTCAGAACGAGATGAATCGTTAATGACGCTAGACGAGTATATTGAAAAGTGTAATGGAAATTGATGATGCATATAATCAGAGATGAGGATTTTCAGTGAGAAAAGTTGTAGTTACTGGCGCAAATGGTTTTGTTGGTAGTGCTTTGGTAAAAGAATTAATTAATAACGACATAGAGGTTATTGCATTAGCGTATCCTGGGCATAACAATAATATACTAAAGAATTCGTTGGTTAAAATATACGATTTTGATTTGATGTCTCAAGATACATACGGTTTTGCAACAAACGAAAGAAATGTCGATACCTTTTTTCATTTGGGATGGGCGGGCACTGTCGGAAAAAGTAGAGGAGATGTTAGTCTACAGCTTGATAATGTCAAGGCGTCTGCAAATTGTGTAAATATAGCAAAGCAGATGGGATGTTCTCGTTTCGTTTACGCCGGAAGCATAATGGAAACAGAAGCTATAATGGGCACGTATGCAAATGGTTTTAAACCAGGCATTTCGAATATTTATTCCGGAGCAAAATGTGTTGCCGGTTGCATTTGTAAAGCTATAGCAGCTGATGTTGGTCTTGATTATATTGAAGCTGTTGTTACTAACGCATATGGACCGGGAGATTTAACACAGAGATTTGTTAACAGAACAATTTATAAAGCCCTCATGGGTGAAGACATAGATTTTACGGATGGGCAACAATTATACGATTTTGTATTTATTGACGAAGTGGCTAGGGCATTTAGACTCATAGGCCAGAACGGAAACCCTTTTTGCAGTTATCTTATTGGGTCATCTCATGCAAAGCCATTAAAAGATTTTTTGCTTGAGCTGCGAGAGGCAATTGCTGCTAAGGGGAAATTCAATTTTGGGGCGATACCATATGCGGGCTCTTATTTGAGCAAAGAGGATTATGATGCAACGTTGACAGAGAAGGACACTGGCTTTATAGCTGAAATTTCCTTCGCCGAAGGTTGCAAACTAACTCGAGATTGGATTGAAAGGAAAATTCGGATTGAAGAAAGATAATTGTATGGGAAACTGGAAAACTGAAGACGACGCAAGAAAAGATATTAAAGAACTGGTCAGGCAGTATTATTATGATTTTATAGAGAAAAAGAAAACTTTTGAGGCGGGAGATAGAATCTCATATGCGGGAAGAGTGTTTGACGAACGTGAAATGCTGGCACTTACGGACGCTATGTTGGATTTTTGGCTTACTACAGGAAGATTTGCCGAAGAATTTGAAAGAAAATTCGCAGATTGGGTAGGCGTAAAGTACGCACATTTGGTTAACAGTGGATCGTCAGCCAATTTGGTTGCATTTGCAGCATTGACAGCAAGAGAATTAGGAGAGAGGCGAATTGCTCCTGGGGACGAAGTTATATCTGTAGCTGCGGCGTTTCCAACAACGGTAACACCAATACTCCAATATGGAGCAGTTCCGGTTTTTGTTGATGTGACAATTCCTCAGTACAATATAGACGTAAAAATGTTAGAGGATGCACTTTCGCCAAAAACAAAGGCAGTATTTTTGGCACATACGCTAGGAAATCCATTTGATATAAAATCGGTAAAAGAGTTTTGCGATAAACACCAGTTGTGGTTGATTGAAGATAACTGCGATGCATTAGGATCTGAATATACCATTGATGGAATTACAAGGAAAACTGGTGCATGGGGGGACATAGCCACTAGTAGTTTTTATCCTCCACACCATATGACGATGGGAGAGGGTGGATGCGTATATACAGATAATCCTTTGTTAAGTAGATTAATTCGGTCGTTTCGAGATTGGGGCCGAGATTGTATCTGTCCTTCCGGACATGACAATATATGTGGCCATAGATATGATGGACAATTCGGACAGCTTCCTAAAGGGTATGACCATAAATATGTTTATAGCCATTTAGGCTTTAATTTAAAAGTTACCGATATGCAAGCAGCAATAGGCCTTGCGCAATTAGAAAAACTGAGTGATTTTGTTGACAAGAGGAAACAGAATTGGAGAAAAATCTATGATGGATTAAGAAGATATGCGGATAAGATTATTCTTCCTGAACCGGTAGAGGACGGGAATCCGTCATGGTTTGGATTTATGATAACCGTAAAACCTCAAAGTGGTATTAGTCGAGATAAAGTTACTAAATATTTAGAAGATCATAACATTCAAACAAGACTTTTGTTTAGCGGAAATTTGATTAAGCATCCTTGTTTTGATGATATAAGGGACTCCAAAGCTTATAGAGTAGTAGGCAATCTAAATAATACTGACTGCATTATGGATAATACGTTTTGGATTGGCTTATATCCGGGTATGTCGGATGATATGATATGCTATATGATTAAAGTATTGAGTGAATATTTGGAGAAACAAGTATGAAGGTAGTACTTTTAGCAGGAGGAACAGGTACAAGAATATCAGAAGAATCAGAGAAGCGACCGAAGCCAATGATTGAAATTGGTGGAATGCCAATTCTTTGGCATATCATGAAAGAATATTCTCATTATGGTTTTAATGAATTTATCATTTGTGCCGGATATAAGCAACATATGATAAAAGAGTGGTTTGCGGACTATTTTTTGCATACTTCAGATATTACGTTTGACTTTACTGAAGGGAACAAAATGATTGTGCACAATCAGAACACCGAACCTTGGAAAGTTACTGTTGTAGATACTGGAATAGATACTATGACTGGGGGAAGAATTAAACGCATACAGAAATATATAGATGAGGATGTTTTCATGCTCACATATGGTGATGGTGTATGCGATGTCAATATAGATTCTTTGGTTAAATATCATTATTCGCATGGAAAGTTAGCAACATTAACATCTGTTCAGTTGAGCCAAACTAAGGGTGCTCTTGAAATCGAGTATGACAATTCTGTCAAGAATTTTAGAGAAAAAAGTATGAGTGATGCCATAACGATAAATGCGGGATATATGGTATTAAATAAAAAGATATTTGATTATATAGAGGGCGATAATACTGTTTTTGAAAAGGAGCCTATGCAAAGGCTTGCTACCGAGGGACAGCTTATGTCATATAAACATGGTGGTTTTTGGCAATGCATGGATACATTACTAGAAAAAAATGTTTTAGAACGTTTGTGGGAGCAAGGAAAGGCTCCGTGGAAAACGTGGTCATAAGAAAGCAAGTTTAGATTTTTAGATGATTAGGATAATTAAATATAAGCTTTTTCTTTTTCTGTTACCGAGTGATTTATAGCAACGGAAACGGGACAGGGATAGAAATAGTTATTAACGAGGGATATGAAAAAGCAAAAAGTGTATTTGGACGAAAAAACAATACTTATTACCGGTTCTCCGGGATTTATTGGCGCTAACTTGGTTATGCGATTATTAAGTGATTCTGGGCTGATGAAGACCGGAAGAGTGTTGTCGCTTGACAATTTGAACGATTATTATAATCCTGCACTTAAGAAATACAGACTTTCAGAAATTGATAATCTTGCTGAACGTAGTCAGGTTGAACATGTTTTTTTAGAGGGGAACATTGCCGATAAAGCATTTGTTGAGGCTGTATTTAATGAGTATCAGCCGAATATAGTAGTCAATTTGGCGGCGCAAGCCGGTGTACGTTATAGTATTGATCATCCAGACGCATATATAGAATCAAATATTATAGGCTTTTTTAACATATTGGAAGCCTGTAGACATTCTTATGATTTGGATCGAAGTGGTGTAGAGCACCTAGTTTATGCAAGTAGTTCTTCAGTATATGGCGGAAATAAGAAGGTACCGTTTAGTACGGATGATGTTGTTGATTTTCCTGTTTCACTCTATGCGGCAACGAAGAAAAGCGATGAACTTTTAGCACACAGCTATTCAAAGTTGTACAACATTCCCTCTACCGGTTTGAGATTCTTTACTGTATATGGACCGGCAGGAAGACCGGATATGTTTTATTTCAGCGCCACAGAGAAATTGAAGCGTGGGGAGAATATAAAGATTTTCAATCATGGAAACATGAAAAGAGACTTTACATATATAGATGATATAGTTGAAGGAATTGTTCGTGTAATGCAAGGAGCGCCTGCTAAGGCAACCGGAGACGATGGACTCCCTATACCTCCATATGCGATTTATAATATCGGCGGAGGAAAACCAGAGAATCTTCTTACATTTGTAAATGTTTTGCAGGCAGAACTAATCAGAGCCGGTGTGCTTCCGGAAAATTTTGAAATTGAAAAGCACATTGAACTTGTTGATATGCAACCCGGAGATGTTCCTGTGACTTATGCAGATAGTACCGGCTTGGAAAATGACTATGGTTTTGTGCCATCGATTGATATTAACAGAGGACTGAGGGAGTTTTGCGAGTGGTATAAAGAGTATTATGGGTAGAGATACATTATGCCCCGAAAAGTGATTTGTGGTGTGTTGAGATTAAGACTTGCTAGCAAAATTGAGTTATAGAAAGGCGTTACATATGCACAGACTATACGAGAATAGCGATATAGTAGTCTTCTGGAACTCAGAAAAATGCTTTCATGCTAAGAAGTGCGTGACCGGAAGCCCGAAAACGTTTGATATTACGAGGAAACCTTGGATAGATGTGACTCTAGCAGATAATGCTGAAATTTGGCAGACGATAGAGAAATGTCCTTCAGGTGCACTTGGTGTTGTATATAGACATGGGATTGATGTTATAGTTGATTTGGATAACAATCGTAGTGTTGCGTATGACGGCAAGCTTGAGGTAGGGGAGTGCGATTATAGTGTTTCGGAGAAGGGATGGACTATATATCATACCGAGGTTCGTGAGGAGTACGGAGGTAAGGGCATAGCTAAAAGGCTTGTTTATAAGGTTATTGAAACTGCAGAGAAAAAACACGTTTCGATAGGTGCGACTTGCTCGTATGCGATAAAGGTTATGGAATAAGTATAAGAATTAAAATAAGAGTAGTTAGGAGTAACATAAATGCAATTCAGAGACTTAAAAAAGCAATATGCAGTATTAAAAACTAAAATCGATTCTGCGGTTGAGCAGGTGATGCTCGATTCAAATTATATTTCCGGCAAGCAGGTAACTGAGTTTGAGAAGTCCCTTGCGGAGTATGTGGGAGTTAAGTATTGTATTACTTGCGCGAACGGAACAGATGCGTTGTCATTGGCACTTGAGGCATGGAATATAGGCCCGGGAGATGCGGTATTTGTGCCTGATTTTACTTTCTTTGCTTCAGGAGAAACGGTTGCATTTGAAGGTGCTACGCCGATTTTTGTGGATATACTAGAAGATACATTCAATATGAATCCTGATTCGCTTGAGGCGGCGATAAAGGCTGTTAAGGCGGAAGGTATATTGACGCCTAGGGCTGTGGTTGTAGTTGATTTGTTTGGACAGCCGGCGGACTATGATAGGATTATTCCTATAGCAAAGGCCAACAATATATTTATTCTCGAAGACGGAGCCCAAGGCTTTGGTGGAGATATCAGAGGTAAGAAAGCATGTTCTTTTGGTGACATCGCTACGACTTCGTTCTTTCCGGCTAAGCCACTTGGATGCTATGGTGACGGTGGCGCCATTTTTACAGATAATGATGAGTGGGCAGCGCTTATTAAATCGTTAAGAATTCACGGCAAGGGCGAGGATAAGTACGATAATGTTCGTATCGGAATGAACTCAAGACTTGATACGATTCAGGCCGCAATATTGCAGGTAAAGTTCGATGCTTTTAAGGAGTATGAGCTTGCAGACGTTAATAAAGTTGCAAAGCGCTATAGCGAGAAACTGAAGGGTGTAGTTAAAGTTCCAACTGTTCAGGAAGGTTTTCTTTCGAGCTGGGCGCAGTATTCGATTCTTGTGAAAGATGCATCGGAGAGAGACGGACTTCAGGCGTTTCTGAAGGAAAAAGGTATACCTTCGATGATTTACTATCCGAAGGGAATGCATCGCCAAAAGGCATTTGATGGTCTTGATTGTGTTAAGACAGATATGTCGGTAACAGACAGTGTATGTGGTAGGGTGCTGGCTTTGCCGTTACATCCGTATATGGACGAGGCAACTCAGGACCTTGTGATTGAATCTATTATTAAGTATTTATAAATAAAGGTTATTGAATCGACGCCACAGTTAACTCCAAGAGTGAGAATTTCACAGTAGGGGCGAACAGAGGCGTCGATTTCGAAGAATAGGGTATTCATGCAAATTAACTCATTGGTGTTTATTGCACTTTTCTTATTACTTCTAATAATTTACTATGCAATCCCGAATAATATTAAATATTTGACTATGCTTGGGGTTAGTTTGCTGTTTTATACAACGTTTGGATTAAGATGTGTTGTGGTTTTGAGCGTTACTATTATTCTCAGTTATCTGGCAGCACGTCTTATTTTTGTCACTAGGTATAACAAAGCGTGGGCAACTGTGTGCCTATGGGGTGTTATACTTTTGTTTGCACCTACGTTTCTTCTTTTTCGAATAGAATCAGGGCTTTCGGCGTGGGCAGCCATTGGTTTTTCTTTTTATTCATTGCAAGCGATAGGATATGTTATAGACATATATACTGGTAAATTTGAACCTGAAAAAAACCTGTTACGATATCCTCTTTATATTTCTTTTTTCCCTACAGTAACATCAGGACCGATTCAGAAAAGTGAATTTTTAAATCAAATCAGAGATTATAAAGCGCCTGATTATGATGGCATCCGGCATGGACTGTTAAGGATTGGTTATGGTTTATTTCTTAAAAACGTTATTGCAGATAATCTTGCCAAACCGGTGAATTATGCATTCAATTACTGGGAGTCACAGAGTGGTGTGGCGTTACTTGAGGGGGCAATTTTGTTTGCTCTTCAATTGTACTTGGACTTTGACGGATATTCGAATATAGCGATTGGAATGGCTGAGACATTGGGCTTTAAGCTTAATGAAAATTTTAGACAGCCGTATTTTTCAAAGTCAGTTAAGGAATTCTGGAGTAGATGGCATGTCAGTTTATCTACTTGGTTGCGAGATTATATATATATTCCACTTGGAGGGAGTAAGGCCGGAAGAATTCGGACTGCGCTCAACATATTGATTGTTTTTGCAGTAAGCGGAATCTGGCATGGAAGCGGTTTAACTTTTTTGATTTGGGGCATGCTACACGGGATATATAGAGTGTTTGAATATGCTGTTTCTAATTCAAAAATGAATACTAAAAAGCCATGCGGACCGGCTATATCCTTTTTAAAAATGACTGTCTGCTTTATAGCGGTAGATTTTGCGTGGATCTTTTTCAGAGCCGAGACAGTGTCTCAAGCCGGAGGAATTGTAAAGAAAATAATTCTGAATTTTGATTTGCTTGGTTCTTTTTCCAATAGAATGATAATGTTGGGATTCACGAAAGTGCAATGGATTTGTGTCCTGATTGGGCTATGCGTTGTTCTGGCAGTAGACATTCTGCACTATCACAAAATAAGCATTTCGAGGTTGATGCTATCAACTAATATCATATTTAGGTGGGTAGCATATACCGTCTTTGTTGTTTTTATGCTATGGTACCATATTTACAGTTATGGCGGAGATGCTTCGGCTTTTATCTATGCGCAGTTTTAAGGAGTAATAATGCGGCGAATCACAAGTAAGTTGTTTATAATAATGGCTATCGCTTTGGTTGTACTACTCACTGTAGAAATCTTATCTTTGAATGATGAGACATCTTCGGCAATTGCCAAGATATTCGGCTGCGAGGAGTATATTGAAAATGGTAGTGGGTACGACGAAATAGGAAGGTATATTAGAGGAGCGGAGAGTGCAGACGGAACGGATTGCCTTGTTATTGGGGATAGTATTTCGCGACAATTTTTTTCTGAAATGCCACATGATGATAACGTCAGTATTCAGTGTTCAAATGCCGCAATATGCGTAGTTGGACAATATATGTTGGCCATGAAATGGCTTGATACACATGCCAATGCCAAAGAAATATACTTATTTATGCATCCGACATCATTGACAAGAACATATGATACTGAATGGACCTATCCATATGTAGTCATACCGTTTGGTCTATACGATTTGATGGGGTATCTTGACTATGATACAATCAAAAATATGGAATCGGTGTATGGGAGATTATTTATGCGAAAGTCTGTTGTCGAGCTCATAAATGATTCTCCTTTAAACCGTAAGCTGTACTTAAACTACATTAAGAAGCACAGGGAAGATTACGTACAACAGTATTCATTTGAAATATCGGAAGAGTATATTGTTAAATTGAAAAATGAGTGTGAGAAAAGAAACGTCAAGTTTTATCTTATGCCGACTCCTTCTTCTGACTATCAAAAAGCCACCATTGATGGAATGCGAGATGACTATAACAAATCAAGCCTGGCAGAGATTTTTCCTGGTTATTTAAGCGATATATTTTATTTTTCCAATGAGTATTCAAACGATTATCAGCATTTAGCGCCGGAGTATGCAACAAGAGAGTTTATGAACGAGATATTGCAGGATGCATACGGGGATAAGATAGCATCATTTTATTCAAAAATTGGAGAGTAGAGATGGATTTGATTGCATCCAATAGAAGAATTGGTAAGTCAATAATAAGGGAATTATGCATTAGTTTAATTATGTTTTGCGGCTTGTTATATGCATTTTCTCGCCATGTGATAGGGGGAGAAATGGTATATGATACATTTAAGGGTCTTTTCTTTTGGCAAGCAATGATTGCCGTAGGATGTGTAATTGTATTAACATACGCCGTCTGCTATAAGAATGTATTTATCTATATTTTCACTGCGGTGTATTTTGCAATATCGATTTATTTATTGTTGGGAACAGGGTTTAAAACAAATTCACCGGATCTTTGGAATTGGTATATCCGTTTGTGCGTAGGTGTGGGAACGGTAGTGCCGGTATTTGTAGATGCCATTATGACCAAAAGAATAGGACGCCTGAATAAGGAGCGAGTTGTTTGTCTAATATTGCTCATGCTTTTCGCGGGTTCAATACTTTATAATGGCGTTTTTGCAGATTTAAATGCAGAAGGGCTGATTTTGATTGTGCTGGTATATTTAATTGCAGATTTCAAAGAAACTTCATTAGAACGATTTATGAGGTGTTTCGCATGGGCAAGCGTTGCAAATTCGGCGTATTGGTTGCTAAAGAGTTTAATAAGTGTTCCTTATACCGGCGAAGCATTGTATAAGGGCATATTCCAAGATTCGCCGGTTTTTGCTGAATTGATGGGATTGGGTGCAGCGTGTGGCTTGGCCATTTTAGTGTGTATTAAGAAGGGAAAAACCATTGCTAAATTGTATACGTTTTTGCTGATTTTGATGGTCGTAACTTTCTTCTTTATGGTTATTGCAGCAGATAGCAGGAACGCGTTGCTTGCTGTTATTGGCACATTGCTGCTGTTTGCTTATTTGTATGCATATGTAACTGAAAAGAAAAAAGTATTTTGGATAGTACTGGCAAGTATTGTGGCGGTAGGAATTTTAGTGATTGGCTTTGCATTTGCTTTGGCTGTGAATAGCGATGATTTACAGGAGTTATTTGCAAAGTTTCCAAAGCTGCGGTATTTAGCAGGTATAGCGTCAAAATCCATGCGTACCCAAACGAGATATGGTATATTGCCGGATAATTCGTGGATTAATTGCATAGACAATTTCACATCAGGACGTTTATCAATTTGGGTAGCAACATTTAGACAGCTCAATCTATTTAAGGGCAATTCATCATATATCTACATCACCGAAACATATCAGACCGGAGTGCATAATGCATTTCTGGCTTTTATGAACCAATATGGGATTATTGGTGGACTGTCATTAGATGCGTTGATGATATATTCATTTGTTGGTTTTTTGAGAAGAGCAAAAAACTCTTTAAAACAGCAAAAGTGCGACATAAAATATATCCTGCCGGCATTGATGAGTTGTTATTGTTTACTCATTTTTCTTTTTGAAGCGCCAGGTATATCGACTGTCTACGTTTCTTCGCTTTTGTTGTTTACCGGAATGTGTATTAACACTAGGAAAGCCGTTGCTGATGAGAATCTTGGATGCAAGTCGGAGGATGGAAGATGAAGAGAGTAATGTATTTCTTATGCTTTTTCCTCCTAACATTGATAAATCTGATATGCGGGACAATGTCGGGAAGAATCCAGTTTGTAGCAACAAATTGCGAAGGGTTTGCTATTGCACTTATCATACTGACACAATATAAACCAAGAGATTTTTTGAAGCCGATATATTTAATCTGGGCATGTATTTCCGTTATAGCCGGTGGAATAGCAATGTGGTGGGGAATAAATAACTACCCATATACCGGCAGATGGATAACAGCTGTATTAAATATAGTTTTGTATGGATTCATAGCGATACGAGTTTGTACATCACTAATAGCGCGAAAAAGAATAAATGTTAATGTTTTTGCATTCTTGACATGGGTAATATTGACTATAGTTATGATTTGTTCACGCAATTCCAGACTATGGCCAGCATGGTATGGACTGATATTCGGATGCTTTTTTCTCACGGAATATGACGCTGAGGATTTGAGGGCGATGTTACGTGGATTGGTTAATGGAGTCATTGCAGGCTTTTTTGTAATTCAGGGGTTTGCGTTTGTATTCAGGCCATATGACGAGTACAGATATCCAGGTGCTTTTGCCAATCCGAATCTTAATGCATTATTTTATATTATCGTATATGCAGCGCTGTTGTGCAAAATGTTATCAAGTATTAGGCAAGAAAAGCATATTGGAATCAGAGTGTTGTGGTTCATACTGGCGGGGGCAATGTTTGGATTTGTGACCCTATGCGGTTCAAGAACGTCATATGTAGCTTTTGCAGCAGTGACGGTAACTTTTTTGATTTGCTTATATGGGTTATATCAGAAGATTATCAAGACATTCATTGTAATACCGGTTGCGTTAGCGATTGTTGCGATAATAAGTGTTCCTATAGACTGGGCTGCAGCCAGATATTTGCCTGCGGTTCACCTTCATCCGATATACTGGGAAGGAGAGTGGAGTGAAGATAAGATTCAGCCCGGCGATTCAAGAGATTCGGCAAAGTATATAGAATTGGGCGAGATGCTTAAGAATAATGTAGGCAGAATCGCTTGGTTTTTGGATTTTGATGCGCTTTTTCCCGAAGAGCATACAGATGAAATATCTGCGGTGGTTGAAGACGAAGTAGAAGAGGTTCTGGAAGAGGAAGAACCTCCGTATAATGAGGAGGATCTTTTGGAGCACGAAGGGGAAGATGTGGGTCCCATAGGCCTGCGCTTTCGGCTTGCAAAATGGTATTTCTCGCGTTTAAATCTGCGGGGACATGATGTTGATGAAGAGAGCGTTTGGTACTCTAAAGATTATTGCGCTCCGCATGCACATAACTGGCTCATTATGATGAGTTATTCGTATGGCATACCGGCGGGAATACTATTTGCGGTAATGTTGTTCTTTTATCTTAAGGCATTTATTGTGCTTATTAAGAAGAAAGATATAGAGTCTGCTGCTGTAATAGGATGCTTTATTGCTGCGTTCTTCGCTTTTGGACTTTTCGAAACTACGTGGTCGCAGGGGCAGATGCCGTTTATACTGTTTTTTATCTTATATAGGTTTGTGGTAGATAGGGAATATGTGTGGAAGCGAGGGTGAGTGTATTACAGATTGTCAAAAACTGTTTATAGGTTGGTATAACGTAATTCAATTTTGTTTATATGTTGTTTAAGAAAGGGCACCCTATGCACAGATTATACGAAAACAACGACATAGTAGTCTTCTGGAATTCCGACAAATGTTTTCATTCCAAGAAATGTGTGACCGGAAGTCCGAAGACGTTCGATATTAATCGCAAACCGTGGATAGATGTGACGTTAGCGGATAATGCGGAGATATGGCAGACGATTGAGAAGTGCCCATCGGGAGCGCTGGGTGTTTTGTTTAGGCATGGGATAGATGTTATAATGGACCGGGACAATAACCGGAGCGTGGCGTTAGATGGTGAACGCGTAATAGGCGAGTGCGACTATAGCGTTTCAGAAAGCGGTTGGAACATATACCATACCGAGGTGTTCGAAGAGTATGGCGGTAAGGGTATAGCGAAGAGGCTTGTTTACAAGGTTATCGAGGCAGCAGAGAAGAACCACGTTGCGATTGGGGCGACATGTTCGTATGCGGTGAAGGTGCTGGGAGAATAGCGGACGGATTAAAGATTTGTTTAAGAAGAGATTAAGGTTCGTACCTCTGAGTTGAAAAAACCCAAAACTTAATGTAGAATCGGTTTAGTGATTTGCTTTGAAAGGAAATATTATGTTAAACAATAAAGTTATTCTTGTTACCGGCGGAACCGGTTCATTTGGTAAGGCATTTACGAAGTATGTGCTTACTAATTACGATCCTAAGAAGATTATTATTTATTCACGTGATGAGTTTAAGCAGTTCATCATGCAGAATGATTTTAAGAAAGAATTCCCCGATAAGTTTAGTAAGCTTAGATTCTTTATCGGCGACGTAAGAGACAGAGAGCGTCTTACGCGTGCTATGGAAGGTGTGGATTATGTGATTCATGCGGCAGCACTTAAGCAGGTGCCGGCTTGTGAGTACAATCCTGCTGAGGCTATTAAGACCAATATTCATGGTGCTATGAACGTTATTGATTCAGCGCTTGATACCGGAGTTAAGAAGGTGGTTGCGCTTTCTACCGATAAGGCGGTTAACCCTGTTAACCTTTATGGCGGTACTAAGCTTGTTTCTGATAAGTTGTTTATTGCTGCTAATGCGTATGCCGGATCTAAGGATATTAACTTCTCTATCGTGCGTTATGGTAATGTTGCCGGAAGTCGCGGTTCGGTTATACCTTTCTTTTACGATAAGATTCAGAAGGGCGAGAAGGACCTTCCCATTACCGATTACCGCATGACCCGTTTCTGGATCAGCCTTCAGCAGGGCGTTGAGCTTGTTATTAAGGCGCTTAAGGATGCTAAGGGCGGCGAGACATTTATTTCGAAGATTCCTTCTTTCAAGATTACTGACTTGGCAGAGGCTATGCTTCCCGGATGCAATAAGCCTGAGGTGGGCATCAGAGAAGGCGAGAAGCTTCATGAGATTATGGTTACTGTTGAGGACTCCATGACTACTTATGAGTACGATAAGCACTTCATCGTATATCCTCAGATGGTATTCCAGGAGAGAGCGACCGTTCTTCCGGGCGGCAAGAAGGTTCCCGAAGGATTCTCATACAGCTCGGGCAACAACACCGAGTGGTTAACCGTTGAGGAAATCAGAGAGCTGCTTAAGACAATCGATCTTGAGAAATAGTCGGCGATAGCCGTTTGATATGAAGAGAAAAAGGCTGAGAGTGATTGGTTCATTTCTCAGCCTTTTTGGTTGACCGCATCGGCATGCGATTATACAATTATAGTGGTGGTTTTTAATGTTTAAAGAAAACTGTATAGGGGCAATCGATGGATAAGAAGTTATTAACGATAGTGGTACCGGCTTACAATGAAGAGGCGGCGATTCCGTTCTTTTACGGCGAAGTGTGTAAAGTGGCGGGCGCGTTGTCGAGTGTTGATGTTGAATTTGAATTCGTGGATGATGGGTCGACGGATAATACGCTTGGTGTGTTGCGGGACCTGGCGGAAAGAGATGCAAGAGTGCACTATGTTTCTTTTTCCAGAAATTTCGGCAAAGAAGCCGGAATGTATGCGGGACTTAAGAATGCGAAGGGCGACTACGTGGTGATTATGGACGCCGATTTGCAGGATCCGCCCAAGCTCTTGCCTGAGATGCTTTCGTATCTGGAGAGCGGTGAGTATGACTGCGTGGCTACGAGACGTGTGGACCGCAAGGGTGAGCCGCCGATCAGGTCGTGGTTCGCAAGAAGGTTTTACAGATTTATGAAGCGCATCAGCAAGGTTGATATTGTGGATGGTGCGCGGGACTTTCGCATGATGAGCCGCAAGGTTGTGGATGCGATTGTTGAGATGAGCGAATATAACCGATTCAGCAAGGGCATTTTCGGCTGGGTCGGATTCAGGAATAAATGGCTTGAATACGAGAATGTCGAGCGCGTGGCAGGAGAGACGAAGTGGTCTTTCTGGAAACTGTTTATGTATGCGCTTGATGGGATTGTTGCGTTTAGCACGGCGCCGCTTATTCTGGCTTCGGTGTTCGGTGTGTTGATGTGCTTTATAGCGTTTTTGTTTATTATATTCATAATTGTGAGGACGTTGGTGTTCGGCGACCCTACCAGTGGTTGGCCGTCGATGGCTTGTATTATTCTGCTCGTGTCCGGCATTCAGCTGTTGTGTATAGGTGTGCTGGGGCAGTACCTTGCCAAGACTTATCTTGAGACTAAGAAGCGTCCACTTTATATTGTGAGGGAAGAGAAATAGGATTGGGTGCAGATAATTTGAAAAAGAATATTCGTTATGCTATCGCCCCCGGGTGCTTGATAGGACTGTTCATTACCGTGGGATATGTCGTGAAGTTCGAGAAAGGGTTCGTATTTTCTTGGGCTTGGCTCGGCATGAGTGTGCTTGCTTGCGCAATTGCTGCGGCGGCGACGGTGATGCTTTTTGCGTTGTGGGATAGGTGCAATGCTAAGGCGTCGGTGGTCACGGCTTCAGCCAAAGAATACCTGCCGAACAGGCTCTTTAAGAAATCGTGGGTTTACTTCTTGGTAATGACAGGCGTGTTGCTTGTTCTTTGGATGCCTGTACTTTTGGCGTTGTATCCCGGAATTTATGCGTATGATGCGTCGTGGCAGTATGATATGTATTGCATGGGTGCGGTGAGCGAGCACCACCCGGTTATTCATACGTACATTGTGGGTTGGATTATCGATACCGTCTATACTAAGACGGGGATGTTTAATAAGGCGATTCTTGTTTATACGATTTGGCAGGAATTGGTTATGGCGGTTGGATGCGGGTTCATATTTTATGAACTTCACAGAAGGAAGAGCCGTACTTGGATGCATGTGCTGGCGATGGTTTTCTTTTGCTTGTATCCGCCTTTTGTGATTTTTGTTTTTACCAGTACGAAGGATTCGCTGTTTGCGATAGCGGTGGCGGATTTAACGTTCCTGCTGCTCGGCATGTTTGAGGATGCGAAGGCGTTTTGGAATAAGAGGGCGAATCGAGTGCTGTTTGTTGTGTTCGCACTTGAGGTTGTTATTCTCAGGAACAACTCGGTTTATGCGGTTATTCTGACTCTGCCTTTTATTATCGTATTCATGTTGAAGGCTCGTGAGGTGCGTTTTAAGGCGCTTAGGACGCTAACTATTACTGCTGCTTTATTTTTGCTGTACAAATACCCTTTTACCAATGCTGTGACGGTTGAGGGCGTTTCCAAGGCGGAAATGCTGTCGGTGCCATGTCAGCAGATTATGCGTGTGTATTATTACCATGGCGATGAGTTGTCGGCTGAGGACAAGGACTTGGTTGATGAGCTTTTCGACCGCAAGAAATGGTACAACTATTTTAACCCGTATATCGCTGACGCCAGCAAAGGAAGCCTTACGGAAAAAGCGGTTAATGAACGCTTCGATGAGTTCAAGGCATTGTGGCTTAAGTGGCTCAAGCAATATCCGGGTGAATATGTGGATTCATTCCTTGAGAACACCTACGGATTTTGGTATCAGTGGCCCACATATGTGCTGCATAGCTTCGGTGGCGAAGGGTACACTACGATTTCCGTAACCGGTCCCGGCGAGGCCAATACTAAGATTCCTGCGCTTCACGACTTTTTTACGCTTTTTGAAAACAGCGATATTGTCATGGGCAACGGCTGGATTTCGTGGCTGTTTGCGCCGGCAACGTTTTTTTATATAGTTATGGTTGTAGCGTTTTATATGCTTAAATCCAAGAGAAAGGCTCATGGAATACCTTTTGTATATCTTGGACTGTTATGGCTTACATATCTGCTCGGCCCGGTTGCCATGGTGAGATATGCACTTTATTTGTATGCACTTGTGCCGGTGTGGCCCGCGTACATTATGAGCAAGAAAGCAAATTTGGAGAATTGTGATGAAAGAACAGGCAACTAACAGATATATCAAGTTAATAAGGATTTTGGTCGGCGCGCTGGTGCCTTTCGTAGTGTGCGGAATCTATTGCCTGATCAGAGGATTTTCTCCGCTAGATTTTTTTGTTCCCAACTCTATTAACAACGATAGCGTATATTACTACAAAATGGTGGACGGAGTCCTGGCGGGTGGCATTCCGCGAGGATACATGGGCTACAACGAGAGCCACGCATTAATCGGAACGTTCGGTGCCTGGAGCCCTATTATCATCACGCACTGGGTTCTTTGGGGATTCGTTTTTGGCTGGGGTTACTCATCGGCAATATGGTGTAACCTTGTTTTGATATCCTTGGCTTTTGCACTGTTTGTGGCGCTGACAGATATGGATTTGTTACATCTTGCATTGGTGACGGTTGCCTTGGCGGCGTTTCCAAGCTTCTCGATACATGTGATGAGTTTGTTGCCCGAGACTGCGGTTCTGGTCGCTTTAATGATATACATGGGCTGCGCAATCAATTATTGCAAAGGCAACGAGAAAAAGATTCACATCGGAATTATGTATTTCCTGGGATTTTGGCTCACATTAATTCGTCCGTTCATGGCTCTTCTGGCTTTACTCCCCACATATTTTGTGTTCAAAAGAAAGGGCAAGAAGGCGATATGGCTCTTCTTTGTTTTGCCGATAGTTGAGCTTGCATTGTATTTTGCTTTTGCGCATTTCCTGACAGCAGAATACTTCCTTCCGATGTTTTCGTTTGAATTCGCCGAAAAGATGTTGCATGGAAAATTTGTCGAAGGACTGTGGATTTTAATATATCAGGTCAGAGGGAATTTGAATTCGATTTGCGGATATGTTAAGGACGCGTTTTCTTTTGGCATGACCATGGGGACACAGTACTTCATATCGGCATTAACAGCATTGATACTGCTGATTCTTGCTTTTTTCAAAACGGAAAAAGAAAAGCGTCCTATTTACCTGACCATAGGAATTACCGCGTGGGCGGTGATAGGGTCTATTATCATGTTTACGAAGTGGGCCGATGACGGCGGAAGACATACGTGGGCTTTCGCGGTTTGCGGAATACTGTTGCTGCTGGGATTCAGGCATAACATATTTGGCAAAGTGACATGCGGAGTCACGGGATTGGCTTTGATTGTATTTATTATAGTCGGATCCATGGTGCCGACTGATTATGACGTGCCGGTCGTTAATGCGGAAAAAGCATCCAGTGTGGAATACTGGGGTGAGCTTGCAAGGAGCGGCGCAATTGAGATGTCGGCCGGAGCAGGTTATGACAATACTATCATCTGGGCATTCATAGATTACTATGACGACAGGCAGATTGTAATGGATTTTAGCGGGCTGTATGCGGTGCCTGCGGAGTCGGGAATAAGCTGCTGCTTCCCCGATTATATAATTGCGAATTTTGACAATCTTAAGAGTAGATACATAATGGCTGATTCACGTGGCAAAATCGCCGCGCTCTGTGCCGAAAAAGGCTTAAAGGTTGTCGGCGAGCACGAAAATGTTATAATGTATCAGAGATACTAGTTACTGAGAAGTTTTCAGGGGGTCTTACATGAGATACGAAGAAATGACTAAAGGAAAGAGAGCACTGTATACGACGATTGCATGGGTATTGCTGGTCGTTACGCTCGGCGCTGTTTGGTATACGAACTTTGTTACGCCTTTCGGAAAGGGCGCAGAGCTTGCGCTGAAGGTGTTCCAAAATGAACTTGTAGCGGACTGCGTTAATACGGTTATGCTACTGCTTACAGCGTTTTTGATTACAGGTATCAGTGAGACCATGACAAGGCTTAAGAGACGTGCGAGCGAGCGTGTAATGTGCATGGCGCTTGTGATGGGAGCGTTGCTTGCGCTTGACAGTAGTCTTAAGACCTCGTTTATTGAAGAAGCGGGCGTGTACAATTATCTGTATGCTATGGTCGCAGTGCTGATATTCATGTGGGCATATTTAAGAGAGATTCCTTACGACTGCTTCGGTAGCAAGGAGCCTTGGCTTTTTGTGACTATATGGATTATACCTGTGGGACTTCTTGCGGGATTTGCTAACAGAAGTGTCGGACTCGTGCTTTTTATCTTCGCGATTGTGACGATTACTTATGTGAATAAAGTTGAGCACAGAGTGTTCGCGTGGATGCCTATTGGCGCGGTTTGCGTGTTCCTTGGATTTGTAGCGAGAATGTTGCTTCCTGCGTATCTGGACAAGAATATACTCAGTGCGTTGACGGTTTATGGCGACGTTTCCGAACTTCCCAATTACGGAATCTGGGAGGTCAAAGAAGTATTTGTGAGCCTTGTTCCCACACTTTTGGTAACTTTGTCTGTTGCGGCGTTACTTAAGGGAGTTCATAATGTGGTATTGGGTCGCGAGATTGCATATGTACTTGCGACTGCGTGCGGTACTTTGATCCTTTCGATTTTGATTCCGGGTAACGGGGGAACTGCGATATATCAGGTAGTTGTTCTTTTGCTGCTTGCTTGCGCGGCTATGTGCCTCAAGTTGTTTGAGAAGAGACCGGCGATGAAGGTTTATATCTACATCGGTTGCGGATTCTTATGGTTAAGAGCCGCATGGCTGATCTGCGAAAGCTTGTTTTTGTAAGAAAAAGATAAGAAATTGATTTGAGTTTTTATAGAAAGCCCAAGTTATAATCATGAAAAATGATTAAAGCGGGAGATTTGGATTTATGGATAATTTGGCAATTTTCGGCGGCAAGCCCGTCAGAGAGAATAAGATAGCGTATGGTAAGCAGCTTATCGAAGACGATGACATCGCGGCTGTTGTAGAGACTTTGAAGAGTCCCTATCTTACCTGCGGTCCCAAGATTACCGAGCTTGAGGATAAGCTCTGTGAGATTACGGGTGCCAAGCATGCGGTAGCGGTTTCAAATGGTACGGCGGCGCTTCATGTAGCTTGCATGGCTATAGGTATTCAGCCGGGAGATGAGGTAATTGTGTCATCGATCACTTTTGCTGCAAGTTCTAACTGTGTGCTGTATTGTGGCGGTACGCCTGTTTTTGCCGATATCAGACCAGATACTTACAACATAGATGTTGAGGATGTTAAGAGAAAGATCACAGATAAGACTAAGGCTATCGTTGCGGTTGATTTCACCGGTCAGGCGGTTGAGCTTGATGAGCTTAAGAAGATTTGCAAGGAGCACAATCTTTTCTTAATCGAGGATGCGGCTCATTCTATCGGTACTAAGTACAAAGGTCAGCCGGTGGGCTCGATTGCGGATATCACGACGTTTTCTTTTCACCCTGTTAAGACGGTTACTGCGGGTGAAGGCGGCGCGTGCATGACTAACAGTGATGAGCTTTATAAGAAGCTTGCTCTCGCGCGTACACACGGTATCACTAAGCATCCGGATGAGATGGTCAGGGAGACCGAAGGCCCGTGGTATTATGAGCAGGTGGATCTCGGATACAATTATCGTATTACGGATTTCCAGGCGGCTTTGTTAATCAGCCAGCTTAAGAAGCTTGAAAGATTTTCAAATCGGAGGAAAGAAATTCGCAAAATGTATGATGAGGCGTTCTCGAAGATGCCTGAGCTCTTTGTTCAGAAGCAGATTCCCGAATCGGATACTACGCAGCATCTTTATATAATCAGACTTAATCCCGAGAAGCTTAAGTGCACGAGAAGAGAATTCTTTGATGCTTTTGCCGCAGAAGGGTTTGGACCGCAGGTACATTATATACCTGTTTACAGACATCCTTACTATGAGAAGCTTGGATACAAGAAGGGTCTGTGCCCTGTGGCTGAGGCTACTTATGAGCAGATTATCAGTATTCCTTTTTATCCTGCTTTGGCCGATGAGGATGTTCAGAGTACGATAACTGCTGTTAAGAAGATTGTGGATTATTACAGAAAATAACGCGCCCGGAAGGAAACGACGAATGGAAGTTAAGCGTAAGAAACTGCTTAATATTTTCATATACACAACGATTATTGCGCTTTTCGCACATGGATATAGGTTTATGAATAATCTGTATACCCACGATGCCTTGTCATCAGTGTTCCAGGACGATGTCTATTATCAGAGATCACTGGGGCGTTTCATGCAGCCGCTTATCATGGTGGGACGCGGAGTAATTTGCTCACCGTGGTTGATTGGGTGTCTTTCGATTGTATTGCTTACATTGTCGTTGTATTTCATTTCCGAAATGCTTGAGATAGAGAACGGACTTCTTCTTTTCCTGTTAAGCGGTATACTGACATGTAATGTGACTGTTACATCTGCCTGCGCGGCGTTCCTGCCTTGGGTCGATATTTATGCGTTGGCGTTGTTGCTGGCTACACTTGGTGTGTGGCTTTATTTCAAGGACAAGTGGTGGGGATATCTTTCCGGAAGCGTCCTTATGATTTGTTCCATGGGATTTTACCAGGCGTATATTGATGTTGCGCTTGCGTTGATAACTATATTGTTGATTGGTAAGTTGCTTAATGGCGAGGAAGCTAAGAGTTTCTTTGGCCGAATGGGTAAGATTATCGGCGGCCTTATCGGTACGGCTGTGGGATATTGGTGCGTTTTCAAGTTGATTTTGAAGATTCATCATGTTACTGAGGCTACTTCATACAATGGCTTGTCTGATTTTGGTCGGTACGAAGGTGTGTCGATAATCGGACTGATCGTAGATACTTACCGGAAAGTATTTTCATACTTACTTACTCAAAAGACATTTGTTTCCACATTTTTGTTGGATATCAGAATCAGTGATGTGTGGGTGATTCTTTTGCGTGTACTCTTCTTTGTTTGCGCGGGACTCGCACTAGCCTTTATTGTCTTGCTCAATGTTAAAAAGAAAACGCCCTTATGGAGCCGTTTACTTCAGGCTTTGGCGCTGATATTGTTCCCGCTTATGTGTAATGCCGTGAATATTATTTCCAAGGGCATGGAGCACGATTTGATGGTGTATGCCGTTTTCTTTTTCTACGTACTGGTGATTTATGTGATAAGCAGAGTGCATGGAGAAGGTGGATTTACAGATATCAAACTTGCTGTTGCGATGATTCCGATAGCGTTGATAATCTGGAACAGCGTTGTGCATAGTAATCAGGTATATTTTAAGATTGATATGCAGGACAGGGCGGCATTATCATATACAACCAGAGTAGTTACATCTGTAGAAAAGACTGAAGGATACGTGCCGGGAGTTACTCCGGTAGTGTTTGTTGGATGGCCCGAAGCCGGAGGAAGTTTTTCGGAAGTCTTGTATTTGCGAGATGTGCACAGCTATGGCGCAGATACCAAGACGCCCTTTACCTACATGGGTCTGTTTCAGAACTACATCCAAAACTACCTTGCGGTTCCGATGAACATCATCGAAGCGGATATACCTGATTCGGTGGTTAATGGAATGGGCGAATATCCGGAGAGCAACTCGATTATGTACTATAACGATATGCTTGTGATAAAAATTTCAGAATAGAAGAGGGGATAAGAATGAGCGTAATAAAATCGGCAGCAATGCTTGAGTTTCCGGGATGCGGAGACGAGAGAGGCGAGTTAATTGTTGTGGAAGGAATGCAGGATGTTCCTTTCGAAATAAAGCGTGTATTCTACATGTATGGAAGTGACGACACTGTAGTGCGAGGCAAGCATGCCAATCTTCGTACTGAGTTCGTGCTTATAAATGTTGCGGGTACCAGTAAGGTTAAGGTGCTTGATGGCAGAGGTAATGAGACAATCTACCTTTTGAATCGTCCCAACACGGGTATTTATCTTCCTAAGATGACTTGGAAGGAAATGTACGATTTCAGCGCGGATTCCGTTCTTTTGTGCCTCGCGAGTGAGCACTATGATGCGGCTGAGTACATTCGTGATTATGATGAGTATTTAAAGCTTATCAATAAAGAAGTATAATAATAAAAATAAAATATCATATGGCGTTATGGGGACAGCGGAGACGCATACTCCTAAGGGGTGAGCGTTTTGGGCTGAATAAGTATTTAAGGGGAATACGATGGATTTTAACGAAACCGGACGCGGTATGGTGTACAGGCACCCGTGGGAATTAAGCAGGACACGGATGCTTATCAATGAGTGGAAACGCTACTTTGACGAACTCTATGGAAAGGGTGAAAAACTGCTTAGGTATATTAACATCGGTGCGGGCGATATGTTCTTTGACGACGCGTTGCTGAAAGAATATCGTAATACCGAAGTGTATGCCGATGATTTGGGCTACGATACAAAGGGTCAAAATGTGTTGGTTACCGGAAGCAAGTACCTGACCAATGATATCGACTCGGTTGATGAGGACATTCTTTTCGACTATTCCATTATGATGGATTCGCTCGAATATATGCCTGATGACAAAGCGTATATTACAAAGCTTATGTCGAGGGTTAAGCCGGGCGGATACATGTTTTTTACGTTGCCCGCGTATACGAAGCTTTTCTCGGACCACGACAGACATGTGGGCAATCTGAGAAGATATGACAAGAAACAGTTTGAGAAGATGCTGTCCGAAATCGAGGGACTGGAAATAGTATGCTCAAGACATTTCTACTTTTCACTCTTCATGGTGAGACTGATTCAGGTTCTGACCAAAGCCAAAATCGATCCCGAGCAGAAGGTTACCACAGGCTGGAAGCACAAGGAAACAGGGCTTTTCACGGGCGTTGTTAAGAGCGTTTTGAATTTAGATTATTTAATCGGCAGGCGTCTGCCCGGACTGTCACTTATGATAGTTTGCAAAAGAAAGTGATTTTTATGTTTTTTGATTTTCTTGAAAAGATTTTTCGCTTCTTCGTTTACAAAGTTTTCAGACTGAAGTTTACGGAAGAGCAGTATGCTAAAATATGGCAGTTTGTAATGTACGCAACGGTGGGTCTTTCGAACACCGTTGTTTCGTATGTATTCTACATTTTCTTTTTAAAGGTGGTAGGACTGGAAAAGGTACGCTTCGGACTTGAGATTTCAAACTTTCTCGGGTTCTCCATAAGCGTTGTGAATGCGTGCTATTGGAGCAATAAGTACGTGTTTAAGGCCGAGGAAGGCGTAAAGCGCTCATGGTGGAAGGTATTTATTAAGACGTATGTTGCATACGCTTTGTTTGGCCTTGTGATTCATACGGCGCTTTTGAAGCTTTTCGTAGAGAAGTGGGGCATTGCGAACTGGCTTGCACCCATCATCCTTGTATTTATCATTACCCCTATGAATTTCGTAGCCAATAAATTCTGGGCTTACAAAGACAAAAAGGAGGAACCTGTTTGCAATGGAGAAGATAGTACCCAACAGGCTTGACAGAGGCTTTTTTAAATATCAAAAAGAATTCGAGGATAAGGCGATAGAAGTTCTTCGCTCCGGATGGTATATTTTGGGCAAAGAAGTGGAGGCTTTCGAAGAGGAGTTCGCGGCATATGTGGGCACTAAGTACAGTGTCGGCGTAGGCAACGGCCTCGATGCGCTTTATCTTGCGTTCAGAGCGCTCGGCATCGGCGAGGGCGACGAGGTACTCGTACAGGGCAATACATATATTGCCAGCGTTATGGGTATTACCATGAACGGCGCAACACCTATATTTATCGAGCCCGATGAATATTTCAACATAGATGCATCCAAGCTCGAGGAGAAGATTACCGACAAGACCAAGGCTATTCTTGTAGTTCACTTGTACGGACAGGCTTCCAACATGGGTCCCGTTGTGGATGTTTGTAAAAAGCACAATCTTAAGCTTGTGGAAGACTGCGCTCAGGGTCACGGTGCCAAGTTTAACGGCAAGTCCGTGGGAAGCTTCGGCGATATCGGATGCTTTTCTTTCTACCCTTCCAAGAATCTGGGAGCTTTCGGCGACGGCGGTGCGATTACTACTGACAGCAAGGAAATCGCTGACACTATCAAGATGCTTCGCAATTACGGAAGTGAGAAGCGCTACCACAACAAGGTTGTAGGAGTTAACTCCAGACTTGATGAGATGCAGGCCGGACTCTTGCGAGTAAGACTTAAGCATATGTCTGAGCTCGAGCAGGAGAAGCGTGAGATTTGCGAGCGTTATCTTGCGGAGATTCATAATAACTTGATTAAACTTCCTGAGACTCGTGAGGGTGCAACCCACATCTGGCATCAGTTTGTTATCAGATGTGACAGCCGCGACAAGCTCAAGGATTACCTCGAAGAAAAGGGCATAGGTACGATTATCCACTACCCGATTCCTCCGCACCTGTCCGAGGCTTACGCATATCTCGGCAACAAAAAAGGCGCACTCCCCATTACCGAGGAATACGCCGAGACTGTTCTTTCTATACCACTTTACAACGGTATGACGAGCGAAGAGCAGGGCAGAGTCATAGATGCTTTGAACAACTATAGGGGCTGACCGTAAGGAAAACTTAATAAAGAATATTGTTTAAATTCTTTGAAAAAGAGGGCGCATAGAGTATAATACTTTATGATGCCCTTTTTATGTGGTGGCATCCGGTCGGGTGGCCGGGATGCGGGCATGGGCATGTGAAAAAGAGTAGTGAGGATTGATATGTTAGTTTCTTTTGTGATTCCCTGTTACAGGTCGGAAGTTACGCTTCCTAACGTGGTCAGGGAGATTGATGAGACCATGAAAGGCCTTATAGCATATGATTATGAGATAGTGCTGGTGAACGACTCGTCGCCCGATAATACGTGGGAGACGATTAAGGGTCTGGTAGCTGAGCACAAGAATATTACCGGTATCAATTTCGCCAGAAATTTCGGCCAGCACGGTGCGCTTATGGCGGGTTTGAGAGAGGCCAAGGGCGACTATGTGGTATGTCTGGACGATGACGGTCAGACGCCGGCTGATGAAGTGGGCAAGCTCCTTGAGAAACTTGATGAGGGCTACGATGCTGTATACGCAAGTTATGCTAAGAAAAAGCACTCTGCTTTCAGAAACTTTGGAACTTTCATGAATGAGAAGATGGCCGAGAAGCTTCTTGGTAAGCCGAAGGAACTGTTTGTGTCGAGCTACTTCGGAGTGAAGCGTTTCGTGGTGGACGACATGATAAGATACGAGAACGCTTATCCTTACGTAATCGGACTCGTACTTCGTGCCACTAAGAACATTTGCAATGTTCCCGTTAACCACCGTAACCGTGAGGTGGGAACTTCCGGATATACGCTCGGCAAGCTTTTGAACCTTTGGATCAACGGCTTTACTGCTTTTTCCGTTAAGCCTTTAAGAATTGCTACAGGAATCGGCGCGGTTTGCGCGGGACTCGGTTTTATTTACGGTATTTACACGATTATTAAGAAGCTTATCGGAGTTGACGTTCCCATGGGCTTCTCAGCGCTCATGACGGCGCTTATGTTCATCGGCGGAATGCTGATGCTGATGCTCGGACTCGTAGGTGAGTACATCGGCCGCGTATATATCAGCATGAACAACTCGCCTCAATACGTAATAAGAGAAAAGATACATCATGAAGAATAAAAAAGTTGCGGCGGCAGTCGCAATTGTATTGATTTTAATATGCTTCGTGCCGGTGCTCTTAGTCTTCAAGCGGCCAAAGAAAGTGCAGTACGAGATTGTATGCTTCGGCGACAGTGTTATGGCAGGATACTATGACAGAGCCACCATTCCCAGCTACATAGAGAGCTATTCGGGCAGGACGACGTTAAATGCCGCTTTCGGTGGGCTTACGATGAGTACTATTTTTGACAATCCCAAGGCGGGGGACGCGAGCCATCTTTTTTCTATGGTGGAACTGTCTGATGCGCTTTTAAAGCGTGACTTCTCACTTCAGATGATGGCTACCAAGAAGGGTATCGACGATTATCCGCAGGAATGGTATGGAGTGGTGGAGTCGCTCAGCACGCTTGATTGGGAGAGCGTTAAATATGTGTTTATCGAACAGGGAGTTAATGACTACTTCCTCGGTAAGCCAACTGATGACGCGAACGACAAGTACAACAGGTCGACTTTCGCGGGCGCGCTTCGTACATCGATAGAGAATGTGCAGAAAGCATTGCCTGAAGCGGAGATTGTTATTTTGACGCCCATATATCATTGGGCCGGCGGCGCGGACGAGGACTGTACCGAGAGAGATCCGGGTGGCGGCACTCTCCTTGCTTACATCGATAAGGAGAAAGAAGTTGCGGCCGAATACGGCCTCATCTGTGTAGACAATTTCCATGGCTCGGGCATTAACCGTGACAATTACAAGCAATATCTGTACGATGGCTTACACACACTTGAAGAAGCCAACGCACTTATAGCTCAGAATATAATCAATAACGTTGAGGGATTGTGCAAATAATGAATTCACCCCGTACAGCATCTATCAAACTGAATAATGCACTCGGCAGTGAGGGCAAGGCGGCACTGTTCACGGCTCTGATTATGGGACTCGTGGCGCACATGCCTGCACTTGTGGCGGATATACCCAATCACGACGGCTTAAGCTCGGTATACTTCAGTCAGAACATGCTCACTTCGGGCAGATGGTTCCTGGGACCTGCTTGCGCGGTGTCTTCGTACTATTCGCTTCACTGGCTTATCGGCGTGCTGGCGCTTCTCTACCTGGCAATCGCGGCAGTATTCGTGGTGAAATTGCTTGATGTTAAGTCGCCTCTTTTTGCAGGAATTATTGCAGGTCTTATGGTGACATTCCCGGGACTTGCATCGAACTTCGCGTATCTGTTCACTATGGACGGATATATGATGGGACTGCTTTTTGCGGTGCTTGCGGTTTACATGACGGCCAAGGTTAAGCGAGGCTTCATCTTCGGTGCCTGCTTCCTGGCACTCAGTATGGGTACTTATCAGGCGTATCTGCCTGTAGCGATGCTTTTAAGCCTTTACATGGTTTTAATGATTTTTGCCGAGAAGACCAAGTTCATCGACAAGCTTAAGAAAGCGCTTAACTACCTTTGCATGGGTGTTATCGGCGTGGCTCTTTACTATGGCATCCTTAAGCTCTTGCTTTCAATCACCGGCAAAGAACTCGATACTTACCAGGGCATGAACTCCGCTGTCGAGAAGGTTTCACTGATGGACAGCATTAAGGCTATATATAAGGATTTTGCTTCTTTTGCCGTTTTCGGAAAGGTAATCTTTACCAATGCTTTTGCCACGGTTGCGGCAGCAGTCATCGCGATTGCTTTTGCTGTGGCATTGATAGTGAGAGCGGTACAGGAGAAATGGCTTAAGTCCGTGTGGTTCTACGTAATCGGCATGGTGACATGCGTGGCAATTCCGCTGTTTACCAACGCTATTTTGCTGATTTCCAAGGATGTCACATATCACATGATTATGAGATATCAGTGGGTGCTCTTCGGAGTGCTGGCGCTTGCGTTTATAGCGAACAGCTTCCGACGCTTCAAGCATAACACTCAGGCGGCGCTTGAGTGGTGCATGCTTGTGACTGCTGCGGTGTGCATTCTTTCGAATGTAATCTCCGTTAATGTAGCTTATTCGAATTTGGAAAAGAAATACGAGAAGACCTACGCTTACTGCCTGCGACTTGCGGATAGAATTGAGCAGACCGAAGGCTACTATCAGGGAATACCGATTTACATGATCGGTGTGATAGGAGATGACAATTTCCCTGAGACAGATATTACGGCGGATGTTACGGACCACATGATCGGAATCGGCGGGCAGTGGCTTTTCTACAGACCCGAGAATTTTGAATTGTTCTACAAGCATTACATGGGTATTACCTTTAACTTTTTAACGCCCGATGAGGCTAACTTCTACGACACTAAAGAGTACGTGGATATGCCTTCTTTCCCGGGCGCGGGCTCCACTAAGGTGGTGGACGGAATTCTGTACGTTAAGACAGAGAACATGCATTAACTAAAGGAGAAATAATGGCGGAACTCATATCCCTTGTTATTCCCTCTTACAACGAAGAGGAAAATATTGAGAATACTGTGAATACGCTTAAATCCATCCTGGACGGTGAGGATTTTGACTGCGAGTTTATATTCGTCAATGACGGCTCGGCTGACAAGACTTTTGAAAAGATTGCCGCGGAATCCGAGAAGGACGAGCGCGTGAAAGGCATTTCTTTCAGCCGTAACTTCGGCAAGGAAGCTGCGATTTTCGCGGGCCTTCAGGCTGCGGTGGGCGACGCTTGCGTGGTACTTGACTGCGACCTTCAGCATCCGCCTACACTCATCAAAGAAATGGTCGCTAAGTGGCGCGAAGGCTTTGAAGTGGTGGAAGGCGTTAAGTCGTCAAGAGGACGCGAGAGCATCTTTCATAAGATGAGCGCGGGTCTTTTCTATCGCATTATGAGCAGACTTATTAAGATTGACATGCGCGCGACTTCGGACTATAAGCTTTTGGACCGCAAGGTTGTCAACGTGTTACTTAGCCTTACCGAGCGTAACACATTCTTTAGAGCGCTTACATTCTGGGTAGGATTTAAATCTACCAAGCTTGAATACGATGTTGAGGAGAGAAAGTTCGGCACTACCAAATGGTCATTCGTAAGCCTTATGAAGTATGCCATCAATAATGCCACAAGCTTCTCGACATTGCCGCTTCAGATAGTTACTTTCCTCGGGGTAATATCCATCGTAGGAAGCGTTATCCTCGGCATTCAGACGCTTGTCAAGTTCTTCATGGGTACTGCGGAGGCAGGCTTCCCCACAGTTATCCTGCTGGAACTTTTAATCGGCGGATTTATTATGCTGAGCCTTGGCATTATCGGCCATTATATCGCCCGCATATATGAAGAGGTGAAAGGTCGCCCCAAGTATATCGTGCGCGAACATACTAAGAATATTAAAGGAAACATTTAATGGAACAAAAGCTCTTTGAAAAAATGAACATAATCAGGGACAAGAAAGCCTACGCTTTGATTACCGGCATTCTTTTTCCTGTATTGATATTGTTATTCTGTTTCGTAAAGGTTAACCAGGGAGCCGATATTTCGGACTCAACCTACAGCCCTACGAACTTCATGTTCACCGACAGGCTGGACATTATGTGGTACACCTCCACCGCGCTCGCCAATTTTATAGGCAGCATCCTGGTAAAGCTTCCGCTTGGCAATACACTTCTCATGATGAATGTGTATACGGGCGTATTTAAAGCGATTACGGCGCTGGTTGCTTATTTCTTTTTCACTAAGACCGTCAAAGCTGATAAGGAACTTGCTTTTGTAGGTACGATTGCGGCTGTGGGACTGTGCTGGTGCCCTACCACGATTCTCTACAATTATCTTACGTATTTATTCTTTTTACTCGGCACGGTGCTTCTGTACAAGGGCATTGTGCGCGCCAAGAATTCATATCTCTTGCTCGCGGGCTTCTGCCTGGGACTTAACGTGTTTGTAAGATTTGCGAACTTAAGCCAGGCGGCGCTGATCGTAGTTCTGTGGGCATATTGCCTTATTGAGGACAAGACGTTCAAAGAAAGCTTCTTTAAGACCCTTCACTGCGTCGGCGGATATATACTGGGAATTATCCCCGGACTTATCGTAGTGTGGGTCACAAGAGGCTTCGGTTCTGTATATACAGGTATAAGCCAGCTTTTCACAATGTCTGACGAAGTGGATTCATATTCGATTGCCGGCATGATTTATGCGACTTTAAGAACGTATATGGATACCTGGCCGTGGATAGAGATTACCTTCTTCATGCTGGTGGTATCGATGCTTGCGTTCCTGGTATTTCCCACTAAGCTTACGTGGGTCAGATATCTGCTCGGAACGATTGTGGCAGGTGGTTTTTCTTTCTTCTTGTACAAGAAAGCGCTGTTTACCAGAGACTATACTTCCTACGGCTCCATATATCGCTTCGGCGCGCTGATTCTTGTGATAATGATTATCTGGTTTATAGTGCATGCGCTTAACCGAAAGGCGCCTTTCGAAGAAAGAATCCTTTCTTTCATGGGCGTTGTGATTATCGCAGTGACTCCGCTTGGAAGCAACAACGATATTTATGCTAACCTCAACAATATGTTTTTCGTGTTCCCCTTGTTCTTTTTCCTGCTTGTAAGATTTGTAAAGAGCAACGAATATCTGAGGGGAATCAGGTGGTCCGTTCTTTTGCTGACATTGCTGTTTGTGATGCAGAGTGTGCTGTTCGGCTTTAAGTTCACTTTCAGAGACGGCACTTATGACGAACCGAGAACTGCGGAGATTACAGGTATTCCTGCGGCTCGCGGCATAAAGACGACCGAGGCTCACAAGAAAGAACTTGAGACTTTGATGAAGGTATGGAACCAGCGTGACCTTGGCGGATCGGGTATTCTCCTGTATGGCGAGATCTCGGGCTTAGGCTTCTATGTGGGCGAGACGCCTGCGATTAATACCGCTTGGCCGAGCCTTGCTTCTTACTCCGAGAGCAAGTTTGAGACCGAAATGACTGCACTTGACGAGCGAATTGGGCAGGGCGCGGATGCGACACCACCCATCATTATCAGTAATGTTGAGTGCGATGCAGTTTTAAACAATCCTGAGAGTAAAAAGCAAAAAATTCTTAATGAGTTTATTGCAAAATATCAATATGAAGCAATTTACTGCGGCGACAGATTTACCGTATTGGCCGCAGAGTAACGGAAAGGTGATTAGATTATGGCTGATTACAAAATTAGATTTAACGTGCCTCCCTTCACGGGCAAAGAAATGGACTATATTAAGCAGGCCGTTGACAACATGAAAATTTGTGGCGACGGTGAGTTCACCAAGAAGGACAGCAAGTGGCTTGAAGAGAAGACCGGAACTTCCAAGGCTCTTCTTACAACTTCCTGCACACATGCGCTTGAGCTTGCTGCACTCTTATGCGATATCAAGGAAGGCGACGAAGTAATTATGCCTTCTTTTACCTTCGTATCTACCGCCGACGCTTTCGTACTTAGAGGCGCCAAGGCTGTGTTCGTGGACATCAGACCTGATACCATGAACATTGATGAAAATAAGATTGAGGCGGCTATCACAGACCGCACCAAGGCTATAGTTCCCGTGCATTATGCGGGCGTAGCTTGTGAGATGGACAAGATTATGGACATCGCTAAGCGTCACAATCTCAAGGTTGTTGAGGACGATGCTCAGGGTATCATGTCCGAGTACAAGGGACAGGCACTCGGTACTTTCGGTGATTTCGGTGCGCTTTCTTTTCACGAGACCAAGAACTACTCCATGGGTGAGGGCGGCGCGCTCCTTATCAAGGATCCCGCAATGGCTGAGGAAGCTGAGATTATCAGAGAGAAAGGTACCGACAGAAGCAAGTACTACCGCGGTCAGGTGGACAAGTACACATGGCAGAATTACGGTTCTTCATACCTTCCTTCCGACATGAATGCGGCTTACCTCTATGCTCAGCTCGAGATGGCCGATGAAATCAACAATGCGCGTCTTGCAAGATGGAACCAGTACAATGAAGGCCTTAAGCCGTTAAAAGAACGCGGCATTTTAGAGCTTCCCACTATTCCCGAAGGCTGTAAGCACAATGCGCACATGTTCTACATTAAGACCAAGGATATTGCAGAGCGTACGGCACTTATCGATGCGCTCTTAAAGGACGGCATCTATTCTGCTTTCCACTATATTCCTCTTCACACTGCTCCCGCGGGCAAGAAGTTCGGTCGCTTCCACGGCGAGGACGTTTACACCACAAAGGAAAGCGAGAGACTTACGAGACTTCCCATGTACTTTAGTCTCACCGAAGAGGACTGCGACTTTGTAATCAATCGTGTTAAGGCATTCTATGGAGTCTGAAAAAAGAATATCGATAAATACGATAATTAAATACTTTGCCTATGCCGCAATAGCTGTAGAAGCTGTCTTTGCGGCTTTTTGGCTGTTTAAGAATATAGGCGTTTATCAATCCGATTACATAGCTCACACATATATTCAGGCTGCCGATTCACTTGTGGTGGATGACAGTATGGGAATATTGTATGCGCTTATCGTGCGCGTGCTTGGGCATGGAGCGGTGCTTCAGATTGTGCAGATAGTTGTCGGTACGCTTGCGTTGTGGTTCTTTACGACAAGTCTGTTTGGCAAGGGTGCTGTAGTCGCTTTGACCGGTGTAATTGCGCTTAACCCCATGATTCTGCAGGCGGAGACGGCGGTTTCGCCCAATGCACTTGTGCTCTCATGTGTGCTTGTAGCAATCGGCTCGGCTGTAAAAAGCAAGAGTAATGCCAAGTGGTATGCGGGACTCTTTGTGTCGGCGTTTTTGGCAGGATTTTTGAATCCTGACTATGCTTATCTTTTTGCTATCGGCAGCGTGGTGTTCTTCGTAGTGCGCTGCATTGCGCGTAAGAAGTTTGAGATTGTTCTTTTGGCACTTGTCCTGGTAGCTACTGTTGTTCCTGCGGTGACCAATCACTTTATAAGTGATGATAAGGCTTACGGAAGAGTGGGCAGAACACCGGCATTTCTGATGATGCAGAGAGTTGTATGGCCCCATATGTTTGATTACAGTGAACTCGCCAATTCGTGGGAAGCGTATTACAAGGGAGAGACTGATATCGATTACGGTTACACGATGATCGATACCGCCAGAATTCCCGAGAATCTCGCCATGTTATTTGCCTATGCGTTTGAGGAATCGATAGGTAAGGAGAATGCTCAGGACTTTTATGAGACTGCTGTAGCGTATTCACTGGGCAAGGGATTCGGATTCTGGGCGCGTGATGTAATCAGCGACGAAGTCTTGTATTTACTCGCTCCGGCATCGGCATCGTATGCGTATGTTACTCGCATGACGGATACTTCGGTTGTGAATGGATTGTATTATATGTTCAGGGTATCGCCGGAAATCTCCAAGGTGTATTTCGTATTTTCGTCAATGGCCTTGACCGTTTTGATAGTGTTGTATATTATCGCTTGTATTATTAAGGCTCGCCAAAAAGAGTCGAAGACTGTATCGACGACAGTTTCACTGTTGCTGATTATTCTTTTGCTTTCTTTGTATGCGACCTTGATATGCGTACGCGAATTTGACTATAGAAATGTACTGTTCATGGTAGTGGGATGGCCGGCTGCGGTCATGGCACTGACGGAGCGCAGAGATACTGTATGATACTTAGATGTGTGATATTCGTTGCGGTCTTCCTGCCGGCGACTGCAATGATTGGCTACAACTTAAAAAGGGACGATGAAAGCACATTAATGACACTTGTCTATGGGCTTATCATATCCTGGGCGTTAGCCTTCGTCGTGGGTGTGCCGCTTATTATCAAGCATAAGCCACTTTCGCTGATGATGTGGATTTTGCTTGCGTTATATGGTGTGCTTGCGGCAACAGGGCTGTTTATGTGTATCAGGAGGCGTATCATTGCCAGACCGAAAGCGCCGATTGCGCCTTTCAAAAAGTCCGAAATAATCTATCTCGGTTTGTTCCTTGGCATAGTTGTATTTCAGCTCTATAAGGCGATTTTCTATGCTTGTGCAGACGGCGATGATGCTTTTTATATTGCGACCGCAAGGACAGCAGAGATATCCAACCGCATGTATGAGCTGGATGCTTATATAGGTGTACCTGTTGACGAGATGCCTTTCAGATATGTGTTCGCGCCTTTCCCCATGTGGGAAGCAGTGTTGGCGCGAGTGAGCGGAGTTCATACAGCCACATTGGCGCATACGATTCTTCCGCCTATATTGATTGTTGTGACCTATATACTGTACAACGAGATTTCCAAGCTGCTGTTCGGAGCGGAGAACAGAGAGAAGAGATTCATGTTCTTAACGCTTACGGCAGTGTTTGAAATGTTTGCCAACGTTTCCACATCAACTTCGGGAACGTTCTTGCTTACACGTGCAAGACAGGGCAAGGAAGCGCTTGCGTGCATTATTTTGCCGCTTCTTTTCTATGAACTCTTCAGATTGGCTCGGGTTGAGGGTGAACTCAAGATTAAGGATTTGGTGCTTCTTTTTACTGCTTTTGGCGCGGCATCGCTGTCTAGCTTGCTCGGTAACGTTCTGGCACCGATTATGATTGCCGGTGCGGCACTCTGGATGCTTGTCAAAAGAAAACGATTTGGGAATATCGTCCTTATTTGCACACCCGTAATTATCAGTGCGGCGACGGTTTTGATGTATCTAAAAATCAGATAGGGGGCTTGAGAATTGGGAATAATGCTTGACAATTTAAGAGACTTTTCGGGCTCCGGATTTTTATTTATACTTTTACTTGTAAGTATCGTATTCCTGGGTTTCAGATTAAAGCGCGGTACGGTAAAGACTCTCACCGTGTACCTGCCGATATTTGTGCTCGCGATTTTCTTTTGCCCGCTTTGGAATATTTACACTAAGAACGCTGAGGACGGAGAGATACTGTACAGACTGCTTTGGATGATTCCTTTTGCGGTGGTGGTGTGCAGTGCGCTGGTTGAGGCGGTGCATATGCTGCCTGAGCGGTACAGAGCGGTTTCTTTTGCCACGGCAGTGCTGATTATAATGATTTCGGGCAAGTATATTTACGCCAATCCACACTTTTCCAAGGCCGAGAACAGTTACCATGTTCCGCAGGATGTGGTGGATATATGCGACGACATCAGGATTGAGGGGCGAGAAATTCGTGCTTGCTTCCCGATTGAGAGGATTCAGTATGTGAGGCAGTATTCGCCTTATGTGTGCCTGGCTTACGGGAGAACGGTTCTTCTCGGAAACGGTTATAATGATTACAGTCAGGTTGAGGAGTTTCTGGACGACGAGGTCATTGATACCGAGGGACTCACGGCTGAGCTTAGGCGGGTCGATACGCCTTATCTGATACTGAAACACGACACGGATATGACTGAGAAGCCCGACAAATACGGCTTTAACTTCGTTAAGTCGTACGGCGAATACGACTTGTATCTGGATGAGAACGCATACCTGGGCACCTGGGCGGAATTCACGGACAATTAGGAGGGTTAAGATGGACAACATAGCGGTTTTGATACCTTGCTATAACGAGGAGAAGACAATAGGGAAAGTTGTGGCCGATGTTAAGACCAATATCCCCGAAGCGGTTGTGTACGTATACGACAACAACTCAACCGACAAGACCTCCGAAATTGCTACGGCTGCAGGCGCTATCGTGCGAAAGGAGCACCTTCAGGGCAAAGGAAACGTTATCAGAAGAATGTTCCGTGAAATCGATGCCAAGTGCTATCTTATGGTGGACGGCGACGATACTTATCCCATGGAATTTGCCCGCAAGATGTGCAATCTGGTGACAGAAGACGGAGCCGATATGGTGGTGGGCGACAGACTTTCTTCTACGTACTTTACTGAGAATAAGCGTCCGTTCCATAACTTCGGCAACAGCTTCGTAAGATTTGCAATCAACAGACTTTTTAAGACGGATATCAAGGATATCATGACGGGGTACAGAGCCTTCAGCTTTAACTTCGCCAAGACCTTCCCTGTGCTGTCCAAAGGCTTTGAGATAGAGACGGAGATGACCATTCATGCAGTTTACAACAACATGGATGTCAGAAACGTTGTGGTGGAATACAGAGACCGTCCCGAAGGTTCGGTGTCCAAGCTTTCCACGTATTCGGATGGTTTTAAGGTAATTATGACCATCGTTAAGCTTTACAAGAATTACAAGCCTTTTGCGTTCTTTAACGCTATAGCGATTTTACTTACACTTGTTTCGGTGATTTTCTTTATCCCTGTATTGATGGAATACATTGAAACCGGACTTGTAAGCAGGTTCCCGACACTCATTGTGTGCGGATTCGTGGTAATCGCGGCGATTCAGTCGTTCTTTGCCGGACTCATTCTTTCGACTATGGCTAATAAGAACAGGCGAGACTTCGAGCAGAGGCTTATCAATATTCATTTTGAGGAAAGAAATTTATGAAACAGATCTGGCAGAAACTGATGCGCCTTTTTGACAAGAAGCAAAAGCATCAGATGGCGGGACTTGTGGTGCTCATGGTAATCGGAGCGGCACTTGAGACTGCAAGCACCATGTTGCTCATGGCGGTTATCGGAGTACTGGTAACGCCTGAGACCATGCAGACCAACAGAATACTTAGCGTGGCATACAAGATGCTTGGCATGAGTGATAAGGGATTTACCATATTTCTTATGGTGATTTTGATTTTATCTTTTATGGCCAAGAACGCGTATTTATTCCTGCTTTGGAAATTTACTTATGCTTTCGTATACAAGAATCAGTTCAGAACTTCCGAGCGTCTTATGCGTAACTACATTAAGAGGCCTTATGAGTTCTACCTGTTCGCGGATACGGCGGTTGTGCAGAGAAGTATTACCTCGGACGTTAACAACATGTACGGCCTTGTGCAGGCGCTTCTGACGCTTGCTACGGAGGTTATGGTATGCCTCTTCCTTGCAACGCTGTTATTTATTACCGCACCGCTTTTCTGTATCGTGATGGGTGCATTGCTGATTATCGTAATGTTTTGCATCACCAAGCTGTTAAAGCCTGTAATGGAGCGTGCGGGTAAGGACAATCAGGACTTCTATTCGGGACTCTTTAAGTGGATTTCCCAGACCGTTCAGGGTATCAAGGAAGTCAAGGTTACCGGCACCGAGAAGTACTTTGTAGACGAGTACAAAAAATGCGGAACGGGCTATGTTAACGCAGTTCAGAGATATACGCTATACAACAATACCCCCAAGCTTTTGATTGAAACAGTAAGCATTGCCGGTATGATGGCTTGTCTTATAGTGCTTCTTTTGAAGGGAGGTAACATCGAAGCGGAGCTTCCAGCACTCGGCGGTATTGTGGCAGCGGCTTACAGACTGCTTCCTTCGGCCAATAAGATTAACAATCAGCTTAACGCGATATCATACTTTAAGCCTTTCCTTATGAACGTTTCCGACAATCTTATTGAGGAAATCGACAACAAGAACACGGATATGTCCTTTGCAGATCCTGACGTTAAGAAGCTTGATATCAGGAAGGGCATCAGCCTTCGCGGTATCACTTACAAGTATCCTGAGACCGAGAGATATATCTTTAAGGATGCCGACATGGAGATTCCGATTGGCTCGGCTGTCGGTGTTGTCGGTTCTTCGGGAGCAGGTAAGACCACTATCGTGGACATTCTCCTCGGACTCTTAAAGGTTGAGAAGGGTGGCGTGTACGCGGACGATATTAACACTGAGGACAATTACAGAGGCTGGCTTGCCAACGTCGGTTACATTCCTCAGATGATTTATATGCTCGACGGCAGCATCAGAAAGAACGTTGCTTTCGGTGTTCCGGACGATAAGATTGATGAAAACCGTGTGTGGGCTGTGCTTGAAGAAGCGCACCTTGCGGACTACATCAGAACGCTTCCCGACGGTCTTGATACAGAGATCGGTGAGCGCGGCATTCGTATTTCCGGTGGTCAGAGACAGCGTATCGGTATAGCAAGAGCGCTTTACAACGATCCCGAAGTGCTCATTCTCGATGAGGCGACTTCCGCGCTTGATAATGACACCGAAGCGGCTATCATGGAATCAATAAATGCGTTGCATGGTAAGAAGACCCTTGTGATTATCGCTCACAGACTTCAGACCATTGAAAAGTGCGATATGGTATACAGAGTTAAAGACGGTAAGATTAATCGTGAATGATTAAGCTGATATGTGCGTAAGATAAAGAAAAGCCTGCAGAGCAATGCAGGCTTTTTGTTTTAGGAACGTTTGCGGATGTCAATATGTAAGAGTTTAAGCAACCAATCCGTTATAACTTTTAAAAGAATTCCGCCTATGGTCGAAAGCACAATACAACTGAGAATTATCAGTATGTTGCTCACAAGATCCGAAGTATTTGGAATGAGATAAGCTAACAGATAATCTGCCCAGAACATATGCGCCAAATAAATATATAAAGTCAGGCCGGCCCATTTCTGAATAAAAGGTGACCCGAATAATCTGTTGTTGCTTGCAAGAAAACAAAGCGATATACCTACAAAATCTATAAACAGATACAAAAAGTCTTTTTCACTGAAAGCCTTAAAGGTTGTAACGGCAGGTATTATTAACAGCAAAAGAAAACCTGCAATACGTAAAGGCAATGTGTCGGAAACCTTGCTTTGAATATAAACGGTAAGCTTTCTTGAGTAAATACCCAGCCCCATAGCCACAAAACCCATCAAAAGAGCAAAATTGCCGTAAAAGCCTTGTACACCCATAGAAGATGAAAGGTCGGCATGGGCTCTGAAAAGATAAGATACAATAACAATCATGAGTAAGGGCAGAACAAAATTTACAAAAGTATCATGCCACTTGACTAAACAGTGATAGAGTATAAAGCCGCATATCAGCATTACAGATATAAACCACAGGCTGTTATTGAACCAGTTCCACCCGTGGTTGAGACCAATTCCCTGAAGGCATAAGAACTCCCAGAAATTGCTACCGAGAAAGTACATGGTTTCTTTTAACCCATCACGAAATATTCTGAAAGCCACAATTGGGACATAGGAAACAATTAAGTAAGGGTATATTCTTTTTAATCTGCTTAATGTGTAGGCGGCACCGCTTTTGTACCTGTCCGGATTGTCAATGTATCCGGAATACAGCAGATATCCGCTTACGATAAAGAAAAAGAAAGTCGAAAAATACCATCCGAGCCGGATCCCGAGAGACGTGAAGAAAGGAAAACCGCTCTGAAGATGGAATATAACGAGCAGATAAAGATTTAGTATTCTGAAGAGCGAAATAGAATTGTGACGAGGATTGGGCTTATCCATAAAACCGTTACTCCTTCAGGAAAAAGAATGTATAACCATCAAGAAAATAATATCACAAATTTTGATTAATAAACAACGTGTGTTGATTTTAACTTCGGCAAAGTATATTCTAGATAGGGAGAAGTATTATTGGGGACATAATGTGTATGACATATTGGGGAAGGGGGTTACAATCGTATGATTCAGAAGATACGCAACAGCTTGCTACTGCAGCTCATCTGCATTATTCTGGCTGTTCTTATTGTGCTCACCGGTACCCTCTATATTTCGTACCGCTACGTCCGACAGACCACATACAATTACGCTGAGGCGCTTTCCGACAGCTTGCTTAGGCAGGCCGATAACGCTATGAGCCTCTACGAAGAGAATCTTCGCTACAACGCCGAGGCTTTATGCCAGTACGTGGTCATGGAAGACATGAGTGAGGAAAACAAAGATGCCCAACAGGCGAAGATTTCCTCTTATTATTCTCAAATCGCTCTTAAAAATCGTGAGATAGTATCCGCAATTCTCCTCGATAAAGACATGAATACATTGGTGTCTCTCGGTAAGCCCGTGACACTTCCGAAGAAGCAACAGTACCTGCGAAAAGGCGAAGACCTTAACGCCGACTGGTACTATCCTGACAGCAAGGACTTCTACTACGCTTTCTTTTACCCTATATACGGGGGAGCGGGCGGAAGCGCGCAGGAGCAGCTCGGAATGTGTGTGTTCATCTTAGAACCCTGGCGAATCGACGGTACTCTTAACAATATCCTAAACGACAGCATGGCAGCCATGCTTCTCAGTGACTCCAATAAATTAGACTTATCCTTCAGTACTTTCGGCAATGTTCCGTCCGACGTTACCATGGATGAGTTAAAAGCAAGCGAAGACTACGTGTATCGTGAAGGTAACTGGCAGAACGGTATTCGTATCGCAGTGGCGGTTTCCGTATCGGTCAATTCCGAGGGAAG